>Ga0187848_10000614_pt1 | contig 32147 bp, 34 predicted proteins | sample June2016WEW_4_40_FD_132424 | JGI IMG/M metagenome (GOLD analysis project Ga0187848, IMG submission 132424) | Peatland microbial communities from SPRUCE experiment site at the Marcell Experimental Forest, Minnesota, USA - June2016WEW_4_40 | ecosystem: Environmental > Terrestrial > Soil >... | reverse complement strand
CGGCACCGGCGGTGCGAAGGTGATCGCCCGGAGGGGGCGCCGCCCCTCGACGGTCATCGGAGCGGTGCCCTCCGGCCCCAGCCGGACCGCGGCCCCCATCTCCTGGAGCGGGGCGGCGATGCGGCGCATCGGCCGCCGCATCAGTGAGGCGTCACCCTCCAGGCAGACGGTGATGGGATGCCCGGCGACAGCCCCGGCGAGCATCCGCATGGTGCTCCCCGAGTTGCCGCAGTCGAGGCGCTCGGCGGGGGCGATCAGGGCATGCACGGGCCCGGTGCCCTCCACCATCGCGCGGCCGTCGCCGTGGATGCGGATGTAGACGCCGCACGCCTCCAGGCACGACGCGGTGTGGGCCACGTCCTCGCCCGGGGCCAGGCCGCCGAGGTAGCTGCGGCCGCGCGCCAGCGCTCCGAGGATGAGGGCGCGGTGGCTGATGCTCTTGTCCCCGGGCACCCGAACCTCGCCCTCCAGGCGGAAGATCGGCCCCAGGTTGACGGGGGGACTCATCGGAGCGACGTTGCGGAGGTCGACGTGAGGCTCACCCGACCACGCCCACCCCGCGGAGCCCGCGGATGAACCGCTCCGCGATCGCCCCGGGATCGTCACCGCCCCTCGCGATGGCGTCGAGCAGCGCCGAACCGACCACGACCGCCTCGCAACGACCCGTGAGAGCCTCCACGTGCTCAGGCCGTGAGATGCCGAAACCGAGGGCGCGCGGCAGGGCGGTGACCGAACGCACCCGCTCCAGCAGGTCCAGCGCGGCGGGGCCCACGCTCTCGCGCGCGCCCGTGGTGCCGGTCACGCTGACGCAGTAGACGAAGCCGGCGGCGGTTGCCGCCACCCGGGCCACGCGGGGGGTCGGCGTGGTGGGCGCCACCAGCGGGATGTGGGCCAGCCCGTGGCTCGCCAGCGCCGCGGCCAGCGCGGCGGCCTCCTCGGCGGGGAGGTCGGGGACGATCACCCCGTCGACGCCGGCCCGGGCGCACGCGGCCGCGAAGGCCTCCACGCCGACGGCCAGCACCGGGTTGATGTAGGTCATCACCGCCACCGGGATGGTCAGCCCCGCGGTCCGGGCCTCGGCCACTTGGGCGATCGCCCGGGCGGGGGTCATCCCCTGCTCGAGGGCGCGCCACCCGGTGCGCTGGATGGTGGGTCCGTCGGCCAGCGGGTCGCTGAAGGGGATGCCCACCTCGGCCGCCAGGCTCCCCGCCCGCTGGCAGGCGAGCAGCAGCGGCGCGGTGTCGGCCGGCCCCGGGAAACCGGCGGTGACGTAGGGGATGATCCCGGGACGTCCGTCGCCGGCGCGCGCCGCGAAGGCGGCCGCGAACCGGGCCGGCCCAACGGGGAGGCCGGCGGTCATGGAGCGACGGACCCCGAGCCGCCGATCGCCCGCACGGTGTCGATGTCCTTGTCGCCACGGCCACTGAGGCAGACCAGCACCCGATGCCCCGGGCCGAGCTCGCGGGCCCGGCGCTCCGCCACCGCCAGGGCGTGGCTGGACTCGAGGGCGGGGATGATCCCCTCCATCCGGCAGAGCCGGTGGAAGGCGCGCAGCGCCTCCTCGTCGGTGCAGACGACGTAGCGGGCCCGCTCCGAGTCGCGGAGCGCGGAGTGCTCGGGGCCGACCCCGGGGTAGTCGAGCCCCGCCGAGATCGAATGCGTCTCGCGCACCTGGCCGTTCTCGTCCTGGAGCAGGTAGCTGTACGCCCCGTGGAGGACACCGGGCCGGCCCGCGACCAGGGACGCGGCGTGCTCGCCGGTGCCGATCCCGCGACCCGCCGCCTCCACCCCGAGCAGCTCCACGTCCTCGTCCTCGATGAAGGCGGTGAAGATCCCGATGGCGTTGCTGCCCCCGCCGACACAGGCGACCACCGAGTCGGGGAGCGCACCCCAGCGGCGCAGCGCCTCGGCACGGGCCTCGTCGCCGATCACCCGCTGGAAGCGCCTGACCAGGGTCGGGTAGGGGTGCGGCCCCACCACCGAGCCGATGACGTAATGCGTGTTCTGGACGTTGGTGACCCAATCTCGAATGGCCTCGTTGGTGGCGTCCTTGAGGGTCCTCGAGCCGCTGTCCACCGGCCTGACCTCGGCGCCGAGCAGGCCCATGCGGTAGACGTTGACCGCCTGGCGGCGGGTGTCCTCGCGACCCATGTAGACGACGCACTCGAGGCCGAAGCAGGCGCAGACGGTGGCGACCGCCACCCCGTGCTGGCCGGCCCCGGTCTCGGCGATGATCCGGGTCTTGCCCATCCGCCGGGCCAGCAGCACCTGGCCGAGCGCGTTGTTGAGCTTGTGGGCGCCGGTGTGGACGAGGTCCTCGCGCTTGAGCCAGATCTCGGCCCCGGCGCAGTCGGCGGTCAGCCGTCGGGCCAGGGTCAGCGGGGTGGGGCGCCCGGCGTAGTCGTGCAGCCACGAGTCCAGCTCGGCGACGAAGCCGGGGTCGGCGAGCGCCTCGGTCATCGCCGCCTCCAGCTCCTCGACGGCGGGCACCAGGGTCTCGGGTACGTAGGCCCCACCGTAGATCCCGAAGCGGCCGGCGGCGGTCATCGACCTGCCCCTCCGGCGCGGGTGACGGCGCCCGGACCGGTGGCCGCCGCCTCGCGCGCGTGCAGCGTCGTGAACGCCTCGCGGGCCGCGATCACGAAGTCGCGGACCCTGCCGGGGTCCTTGACCCCGGGGCTCGACTCCAGCCCGCTGCTGGCGTCGACACCGTGCGGCCGGACCCGCTCGATGGCGGCGGCGACGTTGTCGGGGGTCAGCCCCCCGGCCAGGATGATGGGGCGGTGGGCGGCGACCTCGGCGGCGGTCTCGAGGTCGACCAGCCTGCCGGTGCCGCCGGGGAGCGTGCCGGCCCCCGCCAGCGGGCTGTCCAGGAGCAGCAGGCAGTCCGGCCACCAGTCGGCGGTGAAGGCGCCCCGCCGGTCGGCCGGGTTCACCGCCCGAATCACCGGGACGTCGACCTCCTCGACCAGCCACGGCTCCACCCGGCCGTGGAGCTGGACCGCGTCGAACCGGTGCTGGCGAGCCAGACCGGCGCAGCGCTCGGCTGTCGGCTCGACCATCACGCCGATCAGGTCGACGCGCCCCGCCAGCGCGGTGCGCACCGCGTCCACGGCGGCGGCGTCGGCGTGGCGCGGGCTGCGCGGCTCGAGGACAACCCCGACCCAGTCGGCTCCCGCCTCGACCGCGCAGTCGGCGATCTCGGGGGTGCGCACCCCGCAGACCTTGACGATCACGGCCGCACCCCGTCCGCGGACGGTCGCCGCCCCGCCCCCTCCGCGGCCGCGGCTGCCACCAGCTCGGCGCAGAGGGCACCCGGGTCGGGGTGACGCATCAGCGCCTCGCCGACCAGCACCGCGTCGGCCCCCTCCCCCACCAGGCGGCCGACGTCGGCGGCGCTCCGCACCCCGGACTCGGCGACGCTCACCACCCCGTCCGGGAGCAGCCGGCGCAGCCGGGCGAAGGTGCCGAGGTCGGTGCGGAGGCTGCGCAGGTCGCGGTTGTTGATGCCGACGCAGCTGGCCCCGGCGGCCAGGGCGCGCTCCACCTGCTGCTCGTCGTGGACCTCGACCACGGCCTGGGCGCCCGCCCGTCGCACCGCCTCCAGGCACTCGTCGAGGGCGCCTCCCTCGAGCACGGCGACGATCAGCAGCACCCAGTCGGCGCCGAGCACCCGGGACTCGGCGACCTGCACGGGATCCACCGTGAAGTCCTTGCGCAGCACCGGGATCTCGACCGCGGCCCGCACCGCCTCCAGGTCCGCCGGCGAGCCGCCGAAGTCGGAGCCGTCGGTGAGCACCGAGATCGCCGCCGCCCCAGCGCCGGCGTACGCGGCGGCGACCTCCCCCACGTCGAGGTCGGCGCGCAGGGAGCCGCCGCTGGGCGAGCAGCGCTTCAGCTCGGCGATGACCCGACCGCCGCGCAGCACCTCGACGCCGGGCGCGGCTGGCAGGTGCTCAGCCTTGGCCCAGATGGCTCCGCGACCGCAGCTGATCTCCTCGACCTCGCGTCGTTTCCGCTCGACGATCGGCCCGAGCGCCCCGAGATCCGTGCTCATGACGCCCGGGCCCACGCTGAGACGGTGGTGGGGCACGTCGTCGCAGGGGGGTTTGCGCAGGCGCGAGCTGCAATCGCGCCGAGCACAAGCCGCCGACGTCGCAGGCGTCGGACGAGCGTCCCCCCGAAGACGATGTGCCCCACGACCGTCACCTACGAACCTGCAGCGGCACTGCGGTCATCTCCAGGAAGTTCTCGAGGATGCGGTAGCCGGCGTCGGTGCCGATCGACTCGGGGTGGAACTGGACCCCGACCACGGGGTGCTCGCGGTGGCGCAGCGCCATGATCACCCCGTCGTCGGTGCGAGCGGTGACCTCGAGCGATCTGGGCAGGGTCGCGGGCTCGACCACCAGCGAGTGGTACCGGGTCGCCGTGAAAGGGTCGGGCACCCCGGCGAAGAGCCCGGAGCCGTCGTGGCGGACCTGGCTCAGCTTCCCGTGCATCAGCGACGGCGCGCGCACCACCCGGCCACCGTACGCCTCCCCGATGGCCTGGTGCCCCAGGCACACCCCGAGGATGGGGATGCGAGCGCCGAGCTCGCGGATCAGCTCGACGGAGATCCCGGCGTCGGCGGGGGCCCTGGGCCCGGGCGAGACCACCACGGCCGCCGGCCGGCGCTCCCGGATCGCCGCCACGGTGGCCGTGTCGTTGCGCACCACCACGCAGCGCGCCCCGAGCTCGCCCAGCCGCTGGACCAGGTTGAAGGTGAAGGAGTCGTAGTTGTCGACAACCAGGACCGAATCTCCGAGGTCGCGGTCGGGAAGGCTGAACTCCTCGTTCACGAGGGGTGCCCCCCGCCGGTCGGGGCCGCCACGCTCACCGTCTCGGGCCCTCCGCCGCCCCGGCCGCCTCGGTCGCCGGGCGGAGCGACTCCGCGGCCATGGCGAGGGCGCGCAGCTTGTTGTCGATCTCGCGCGCCTCCTCGGCCGGGTCGGAGTCGGCGACGATGCCGGCCGCGGCCTGGAGGTGGAGCCGTCCCTGGCGGACCACCGCGGTGCGGAGAGCGATCGCGGTGTCCAGGCTGCCGCGGAAGTCGAGGTAGCCGACCGCGCCCGCGTAGGCGCCGCGGACCTCCGGCTCCAGCTCGGCGATGATCTCCATCGCCCGCACCTTGGGGGCGCCGGTGACGGTCCCGGCGGGGAAGCAGGCGCGCAGCGCGTCCACCGCAGAGAGGCCGGGGCGCAGCCGGCCCTGGATCGAGGTCTCCAGATGCATGACGTGCCCATAGCGGCGCACCGCCGCGTAGTCGCTGACCACGACACTGCCGATCTCGCAGACCCGGCCCACGTCGTTGCGGCCGAGGTCGACGAGCATCAGGTGCTCGGCCTGCTCCTTGGCGCTCTCGTGGAGCTCGCGCTCCATCGTGGCGTCCTCCTCGGGGGTGCGCCCCCGGCGCCGGGTGCCGGCGATGGGGTGGTAGTCGACCCGCCCGTCCGCGGTCACACGGACCAGCATCTCGGGGCTGGTGCCGGCCAGCGCGCAGTCGTCGGTGCGGAGGTAGAAGAGGTACGGGCTGGGGTTCACCGCCCGCAGCGCCGCGTAGAGGCGGAGCGGCGACACCGGGAAGTCGAGGCTGAAGCGGCGTGACACCTGCACCTGGAAGATGTCCCCGGCAGCGATGTACTCGAGGCAGCGCTCCACCGCCGCCATGAAGCCGTCGCGGCTCAGGTTGGCGGCGGCGTCGGGCAGTGGCGCCGGCGTGGACGGGGTGACGACCACAGCCGGCGCCACCGCGGCAGCCAGGCTCTCCGCCATCGCGTCAAGACGCCGGACGCCCGCCGCATGCGCCTCGGCCAGGTCGGCGTCGGTGGGGACGTGGGTGATGAGGTGGACGAGCTGGCGATCCCGGTCGAGCACGCTGCAGGAGAGGCAGCGACCCCACCAGGCGTCGGGGAGGTCGAGCGGATCGCGCTCGGGCTGGCCGACATTCTCGAAGCTGGTCGCCGCCTCGTACGAGAGGTGTCCGACCGAGCCGCCGGTGAAGGGCACGTCGAGGTCGTCGGGGAGGGCCACCCGCGGACCGGCGGTGAACTCCTGGAGGGCGCGGAGCGGGTCGGGGCACGGCACCGGGGCGGCCGGCTCCCCTTCGCCGAGCCGGGTGAGGCGCCCACGCCGGACCCGGAATCGCTCCGGGCCGGCCAGGCCCGCCAACGTGAAGCGGGCAAATTCCCCCTCCCCGCTGGCGGACTCGAAGAGGAACGCGCCCGGACGGTCCCCCACCGCGGCGAGCAGACGCGGCCCGGTCATCTCCGGAGCCGGCACGGTCCGCACCAGGGCGACCAGGTCGTGGTCCCGTGCCAGGGCTCGGGTCTGCTCGAGACCCGGGCGGACGTCGGCGCTCGAGGGATCGCTCAGCGCGGTACCGCCGCGGGCCCGCCCGCCTGTCGGGCGGGTCTGCCGGAGAGCAGGCTGCCGATCCGCTCGCCCCCCTTCTCGAGGTCGGCGACGCCGTCGGCGCAGCCCCGAGACATCCGCTCGTCGGTGCGCAGCGCGGTCACGCCGACACCGCCATGGGGGGAAGGTCCCCGCGGGCCGGCTGCTCCACCACGTCGACGCTCTCCACGCGCGCCGAGCCGGGGCCCTGGCGGAGTGATTGAATCAATCTCTCGACGTCCTCGCGCGGGCCCTCGACGACGCATTCCACGCTGCCGTCGGGCCGGTTGGCCACCGTCCCCCGCAGCCCCAGATCCCAGGCGTGATCGAGGACGAAGGCGCGGAAGCCCACCATCTGGACGCGCCCGCGCACCGTCGCGTGAATCCGGATCTCGTCCGCCATCGACCGATTATCCCGAAAGCGGTCGGCTGGCAGGCCCGAGGGCTAGGCGGCCGCTCCCTCCAGCAGCCGGATGTGGGCGAGCAGCTCGCGGATCGAGGCGATCCTGGTCCCCGACAGCTCGGACATGAGCGCCAGGATCCGCCGCTGCACCGGCGCCTCGTGGTCGCGCCCAGGCAGGTAGGCGTTGAGCATGCGGCGGATGTAGTGGGGGTCCTCGAGCAGCGAGACCACCGAGGGCTCGGTGATGGTGGTCGGGTGCTTCGGGTTGTCGTTGGTGGTGCGGATCATCCAGAGCGACATCCGCAGGACGGTGGGGAGGACCTCCGGCTTGTTCTTCACCGCCTTGCGCAGGTACTTGGCATAGGCGGCGCCGTGGCGCAGCTCGTCGGCCGCCAGGACCTTGAAGATCTGGCGCAGCACCGGCTCGGGAGCGTTGGCGCTGAAGGCCGTGTACCAGTGGGCCAGGCGCTGCTCACCGCAGAAGTGCATGGTGAGGGTCTCGATCGCCGGGCCCTCGTCGAAGCTGATCCGGAGCCGCGGCAGCTCGGCCTCCTGGATCACCTCGCCCACCCGCTCCAGGTACTTGCGGAGCACCAGGTGGTGCTTCATCTCCTCGTAGAACCAGACCGAGATGAAGCTGCAGAAGTCGATATCGGCGTAGAAGTCACGGAGGAACATCTCGGTCGCGTAGAGCGCCGACAGCTCGGTGAGGCAGACCTCGCGGACGTCGAAGATCCACTGCGGGGTGAGCTTCTCCGGCTCGATGGCGTCCCAGTCGATGTCGCGACTCAGGTTCCAGCGGGCTCGCTCGAGGTTGACGAAGAGCTCGTCGTAGAGCACAAACCCAGTGTCCTGGTGCAGAATGGCCAAAGCATCCGCCACCTTGGCGATGCATCGCCACCGTTTTTGTGTGAGGTGGACAGTTTGGCCACGGTATCCAAACCGCGACCGGCGGTCTTGGTCGAGTCGGCCAGTCTGCCCCCGGCCGTGACCGCCCGGCTGCTCGCCGACGCCGACGCGATCGCCGGCCGGATGGCTCGCCGGATCGCCGCCGAGATCAGCCTCCCGGGGCACTTCAACACCATCTCCTACTACCGTTCGATCGTCTCGGCCTGCCGGGACGCGCTGCGGGTCCTGGTCCGGCGTCTCCACGACGGGCGCGGCCCACGGGCGGGCGACCTCGACCGGCTGGCCCAGACCGGGGCGGTGCAGGCCGACCTCGGCCTCCCCTTCGACGTCCTCCTCTCCGCCTACAGAGTGGCGGCCAAGGTGGTCTGGGAGGAGGTGGTGGGCACGGTCGCCCGCGAGCACGAGATGCCCTCAGCGACCCTGATCGCCCTGGCCTCCCAGATCATCGAGTACCTCGACGAGATCTCGGCGGCGGTGGGGGCCGCCTACCTGGATCGGCGCGAGCGGCTGCTCCGCCGGCGCGACCAGGATCGGGATCGGGTGCTCCACCGGTTGATGGCCGGCGACGTCTCGGCCGAGCTGCGGGTGGCCGCGGCCGCCTGCGAGCTGGACCTCACCCCCCCGTACCGGGTGATCGCCTGCGCCTGGCCGGGGGACCAGGACCAGCTCGCCGAGCTGGTGACGCGCCCACTGCGGGCGCTGACGGTCGCCGCCTCCGAGGACACCTGGCTGCTCCTCCTCGATCCGCGCACCGACCCCCTCCCCCCCTGCCTGGCGGCCAGCAAGGCCAACCCGGGAGCCGTCTTCGGCTTCGGACCGGTGGCCGAGCGGCTGGCCGACGTCGCCGGAGCGGCCCATCGCGCCCAGCGTGCCCTGGACGTGGGCCAGCGGCTGGAGCCCGAGCGTCAGGTGCACGACGACGCCGAGCTAGGCGTGTTCGCCGTCCTCGACAACGATCCCGAGGCGGTGCGCCGCTTCGTCGCCACCATCCTGGGGCCGCTCACCGCCGCCGGCGCCGATCGGCGCGGCGAGCTCCACGAGACCCTCGAGGCGGTGCTCTCCACCTCCGGGCTGGGCGAGGCCGCCGCCAAGCTGGGGCTCCACCGCCACACCGTGGTGTACCGGCTGCAGCGGATCCGCGACCGCGGCCTGCCGATCGACGATCCCGCCCGCCGCCACCTGCTCTGGCTCGCGCTCCGCGCGCGCCGGCTGCTCCCCGCCTGAGGGGGCTCCCGCTCCCGCCAGAGGGTTGCTCCCGCCCGCCGGTGGGCATCCGGCGCCCGGCTCCGGACCGCCTGCGGCCTGCCGGTGTCAGACCGTGGGGGTCGGGCCCGCCAGCAGCGCCCGGTAGAGGCTGAGCATCCGCTGGATGCAATGGCGGTCTCCGGCTCCGTCGGGGACGGTCTCCTCGACACCGCCCCCATCCCGCGCGGGGACGGGGTCGCCGGTGCGGGTCATCCAGAGGGCCATGCGCAGGATTCCGGGAAGCGCAGACGGATCGACCTGCACCGCGCCGCCCAGGCGGGTGGCGCAGGCCGCGGCGCGGCGCGAGGCCTCCGACGCCAGGCCGGCGAAGAGACGGCCGAGCCCCGGCTCCACGGCCCGGGCGCCGCACGCCCTGTACCAGCCGGCCAGGCGCTGCTCGGCGCAGAGATGAGCGGTGAGGGCCTCGATGCCACCGGCGTCGCCGGGCCGGCCCGGTCCCCCACTGGCGAGATGGTTGTGGACGATCATGGCCCAATCATCCGGGGTGCGGGCGGGCCAAATCATCCGCCACCGGGGCGCGCTGCCGGCGCGGATTCTGTCTCTGATGGACAACCTGGCCCGGGCAGAGAAACCAGCGCCCGGGGCTTGGTCGCGCTGGCCATGCGCGGCCGGGGGCACCCCGGTCAGCGCGGGGTGGTGGCGCCGCCCTCCGCCTCGCGGGCGACCATGAAGAGCAGGTCGCTCAGCCGGTTGAGATAGCGGAGGACCTGGGGATTCTCGAGCGCCCCGGCGCGCTGCAGGCTGACCGCCCGCCGCTCGGCCCGGCGCACCAGGGTCCGGGCCAGGTCGACGGTCGCCGCCACCACCGTGCCCCCGGGGATGACGAAGGCGCGCGGCAGGGGAATCCGCGCCTCCAGCTCCGCGAGCTGGGCGTCGAGCCCCTCGACCATCGCCGCGGTGACGGTCGCGAAGTGCCGTTCCAGGTGCTCACGTTCTCCGACCCCCGTGGCCAGCTCGGCGCCCACGGTGAACAGCTCACGCTGGAGGGCGAGGAGCCGCTCCGCCCGCGCCGGGTCGGCCTCCTGGGCGCGGGCCATCCCGAGCGCCGAGACGGCCTCGTCGACCGCCCCGCAGGCCTCGGTGTGGAGGTCGTCCTTGGGCACCCGGCCGCCGTAGAGGAGCCCGGTCTCCCCGCCGTCACCCCGGCGGGTCGCGATGCTGCTCACCCGACCGCCCGGGCCAGGCGGCCCGGTCACCGCGGACCTTCGTCGCCCGCCCGCCGCCGGCGGGCGCGCTCCTCGACCCACTTGGTGGCCGCGATGGTCGCGGTGGTGGCGTCGCCCACCGCGGTGGTCACCTGGCGGGTGAGCTGGCTGCGCACGTCGCCGGCCGCGAAGATGCCGGGCACGCTGGTCTCCATGGTCAGCGGGTCGGTCAGGTAGTACCCGGCGGGATCGTGGTCGACGTGGGTGTCGACCAGCCCGGTGTTGGGCAGGAACCCAACGAAGATGAAGACCCCGCCGACCTCGAGGCTCGAGACCTCGTCGCTCACCACGTTGCGCAGCCGGAGGCTCTTCACCTTCCGGTCGCCCTCGATGGCCTCGACCACCGTGTCCAGGATGAAATCTACCTTGGGGTTGCGGCGCGCCTCCTCGGCCAGGATCGGCTGGGCCCGCAGCTCGCCGCGGCGGTGGATGATGGTGACACGGTTGGCGAAGCGGGTCAGAAAGACGGCCTCCTCGACCGCCGCGTCGCCCCCGCCCACCACGGCCAGGTGGGCACCCTGGAAGAAGGCGCCGTCGCAGACCGCGCAGTAGGAGACGCCGACGCCGGCGAGCTCCGCCTCCCCGGGGACGCCCAGCTTGCGCGGGTTGCCCCCGGCGGTGATGATCACCGCGGGAGCACGCAGCTCGCCCTGGTCGGTCTCCACCACCTTGGTGCCGTCGGGATCCACCCGAATCCGCTCCACCGACGCCGCCAGCATCTCGGTGCCGAACTGCTGCGCCTGCTCGGTCATGATCTCGGCCAGGTCGGGCCCAAGGATCGACCTCACACCGGGGTAGTCCTCGATCAGCTCGGTGTTGAGGAGCTGACCGCCGGCCCCCAGGAGCCTCCCGTCGACCACCGCGCCCTTGGCCTCGACCAGGGCCGCCCGCACCTTGTTCCGGCCGGCGTAGAGGGCGGCGGTGAGCCCTGCCGGGCCCCCACCCACGATGACGATGTCGTACTCACGCTCGGCGACGCGATCTGCCACGGTTCAGCTCTCCGGATGCACGAGCGCTCTGGGCCACGGGCGCCACGCGGCGATGGATGGGATCACACGGAGCATACCCGTCCGCTCGGTGCCCAACACCCCGCCGTGCCGGTCGAGCCCGGACCAGGCCCCTCGCCCCGGGTCAGCGTCCCGCCTGACAGGCGGGGCACACGGAGGACAGCCGCCCCCGCCGCGGCCCGCCCCTCAGGCGCCTTCCCCGGCCAGCCTCGCCAGCAGCGCCGCCAGGGCGCGGGCGCGGTGGCTCACCCCGTCCTTGGCTGCGGCCGTCGCCTCACCGAAGGTGATCCCAAGGTCGTCGCTCAGGAAGCAGGGGTCGTAGCCGAAGCCTCCGGAACCTCGCGGGGGCACGAGGACCCCGGTGGTCTCACCCCGCGCCGAGAGCGGCGGCGTCGCCGGGCGGGCGAGGGTCACCACGCAGACGTAGCGGGCCCGACGGTCACCGGGGCAGCGCCGCTCCACCTCGGCGAGCAGGCCCTCGCGACGGTCGACGTCACCGGCCTCGGGCCCCATCCAGCGCGCCGACGACGGGCCGGGCCAACCTCCCAGCCCCGGCACCTCGATGCCCGAGTCGTCGGCCAGAGACGCCATCCCGGTGGCGGCGCACACCGCCAGGGCCTTGGCGGCGGCGTTCTCCTCGTAGTTGTCGGCCGGTTCCTCCAGCTCCCCCGTGAACCCGGCGGCGTCGAGACCGACCAGCTCCCAGGGGTGCCCGTTCAGCAGACGCCGCAGCTCGGCGAGCTTGCCGGGGTTGCGGCTGGCGACCGCCAGCCTCACCCGGGCGGGACCGCGATTCCCAGCGCCTGTGCCTGTGCGGCGAAGAGCCGCCGGAGGCCGGCAGCGGAGAGCTCCAGCAGCCGGTCGAGCTCGTCCCGGCTGAAGGGTGCCCCCTCGGCGGTGCCCTGGACCTCGATGAGCCGCCCGTCGGCGGCCCCGACGCAATTCAGATCGGTGCCGGCGGCGGAGTCCTCCAGGTAGTCGAGGTCGAGTCGCGGCTCGCCGCCCACGATGCCGGCCGAGACCGCCGCGATCGGCTGGCGGAGCACGGCGGGACCCACCGCCCGGGCGTCCTGGAGAGCCCGAACCGCGAGGGCGAGGGCGACGTAGCCGCCGGTGATCGCCGCGGTGCGGGTGCCCCCGTCGGCGACGATGACGTCGCAGTCGATGAGGATCGAGCGCTCGCCGAGCGCCGAGAAGTCGACCGCGGCCCGGAGGCTCCGGCCGATCAGACGCTGGATCTCCTGGGACCTGCCGTCGATCCGCCCCTTGCGCCCGTCGCGCTCGGTGCGGGTCTGGGTGCTGCGCGGCAGCATCGCGTACTCGGCGGTCACCCAACCCAGACCGCTGCCCTTGCGGAAGGGGGGCACCCGCTCCTCCACAGTGGCGGCGCAGAGCACCCGGGTCTGTCCGGTGGAGATCATGCAGCTGCCCTCGGGATAGGGCAGCACGCCCACCTCCATCACGGTGGGGCGAAGCTCGTCGGGGGCGCGGCCGTCGGGACGCATGGCCGGGGCAGTGTACGGGAGTTCAGCGCCGGAGCGGCTTGGCGAGGACGAGCACGGAGAGCTCGAACAACCCGATCAGGGGGAGCGCGAGGAACAGCGGTGTGACCGGGTCCACACCGGGCGTGACCAGCTCAGCGCCCACCACGACGACCAGCCAGACCATCCTCCGGCGCCGCCGGAGCCAAGCTGACGAGACGACTCCGAGCAGCCCGAGCAGGACGATCACCACGGGCAGCTCGAAGGTGACCCCAAAGGCGACGATCAGCAGGGTCAGGAACGAGAGGTACTGGTTGAGGTCGGGGAAGAAGATCGCGTTGTTGCCGACGATGGCGGTGAGCAGGTTGAGCCAGAGCGGCATCAGGAAGTAGGCGAGGCAGGCGCCGGCGACGAAGAGGAGAAGCGCCGAGAGGATGACGGGGAGCGCGAAACGGCGCTCCGCGCGCCGCAGACCGGGGGCGACGAACGTCCACCCCTGCCAGACGAGGATGGGAAGGGAGAGCGCCAGGCCGCCGACGACGGAGACCTGGAGGGGGATGGTCACCAGCTCGGTGGGGCTGGTGATGATCGGCTTGGAGATGAGGTGGTTGTGCTTGGCGAGGATGCTGGTCAGCGGGTACTCCAGGACGCTGAGCAGGAGGTGGCTGAAGACGGCGGCCACGATCGTGGCCAGCAGCCAAGCGACCAGCGAGACGATGACGACGCGGCGCAGATCCTGGAGGTGCTCGACCACCGTCATCCGGCGCTCGTCCTCGGCGCGCTCGCGCGCCATCCGACCCCTGCCCCAGCGCAGGATCCCCAGTGCCATCTCAGGCCCCTCTCAACTCGCGCCGCTCACTCCCGACGGCGGGGCGGCGCGGGCACCATCGTCCGGGGTTGGGCTCAGCCCCGGAGCGTCTCGTCCGGCCGGGTCTCAGGCACGGGCGCCCACTGCCGGGTGCCGTCGTAGCCACCCATCGGGCCGGCCGCCGGCGGGGTCGTCCCGGGAGGGCTCGGATCCGGTGTGCCCGACATCGCGTTGCGGAACTCGCGGATGGCCCGGCCCATGCCCGCGCCGATCTCGGGCAGCTTGGTCGCCCCTCCGAAGATCAGGACGATCAGGAGGACGAGAGGGATCAGGTACCAGAGACGATCCATGGCCGGTGCTCCGTCGTGCGGCCGGGGTGAGGAAGCAACCCCGACTTCGGTCAGTCTAGCACCGGGCCGTTCGGCCCATGCGCTGAGGGTCAGACGGCCCTCTCAACATTCCTCCGGGCCGGCGCCGCGGAGCGCCCCGGCAAAGACCGAGACCGCCCGGTCGATGTCGCCGGCCTGGTGGGCGGTGCTCAGGAAGGCGGCCTCGAACTGGGATGGCGGCCAGAGCACCCCGGCCTCCCGCCAGCGCCGGTGGAGGCGCGCGAAGGCGTCCAGGTCGGAGCGGCGGGCGTCCTCGTAGTCGTCCACCCGATCCACCCCGACGAAGGCGGTGAGCATGCTGCCCACCCGGTTGACGGCGCAGGGGACCGAGGCGGCCACCGCGGCGGTGCGCAGCCCGTCGCCGAGCCGGCCGGCGAGGGACTCCAGCCGGGCGTAGGCGTCCCCGTCGCGCAGCACGTCGAGGGTCGCGACCCCCGCCGCCATGGCGAGCGGGTTGCCGGAGAGGGTCCCCGCCTGGTAGACGGGGCCGAGTGGCGCCACCCGCTCCATCAGGGCGCGCCGCCCTCCGTAGGCGCCGACCGGGAGGCCGCCGCCGATGACCTTCCCGAGGCAGGTCAGGTCGGGCTCGATCTCGTACAGCCCCTGGGCCCCCCCGTAGGCCACCCGGAATCCGGTCATCACCTCGTCGAAGACCAGCAGGGCGCCGTCCTCGCGGGTCAGCCGCCGCAGCTCCTCCAGGTAGCCGGGCAGCGGCGGGACGCAGCCCATGTTGCCGGCCACCGGCTCCACGATCACGGCGGCGATCCGGCCGGCGTGGACCGCGAACGCCTCCGCGATCGCGCCGGCGGAGTTGTACGGGAGCACCAGGGTGTCGGCGACCGCCCCTCCCGGGACCCCCGAGGACCCGGGGAGCCCCAGGGTCGCCACCCCGCTCCCGGCGGCGGCGAGCAGGGCGTCGGCGTGGCCGTGGTAGGCGCCCGCGAACTTGACCACCAGGTCCCGGCCGGTCGCCGCCCGGGCCAGCCGCAGCGCTGACATGGTGGCCTCGGTCCCGGAGTTGACGAAGCGGACCATCTCCACGCTGGGAAGGGCCGCGCAGATCCGCTCGGCCAGCTCCACCTCCGGCTTCGCGGTGTGGCCGTAGGCGACCCCTCGGCTCAATTGGCCGCGCAGCGCCTCGACGACCGCCGGGTGGCCGTGGCCGAGGATCAGCGGGCCGTAGGCGAGCACGAAATCGACGAAGCGGGACCCGTCGGCGTCCACCAGATGGGCGCCCTCCGCCGCGGCGATCACCGGGGGCTCACCGCCCACCGCCGCGTACGCCCGCACCGGGCTGGAGACCCCTCCCGGCATCACCCGGGCGGCACGTTCGCGGAGGCGTGCCGAGTCCGCGCTCACGTCTGCTCGGTGACGGTGACCTGCTCCATGACATCACCCTGGACGATCGACTGGGCCACGCTGAGGCCGCTGACCACCTGCCCGAAGAGGTTGTAGCTGAGGGTCAGGCTGCTGGTGTCGTCGGCGATGCAGATGAAGAACTGGGAGCCGTTGGTGTTGGGCCCGCTGTTGGCCATGGCCACCGCCCCGGCGATGTACTTCTCGTGGACGGGCTCGTCGTCGAACTTGTAGCCGGGCCCGCCGGAGCCGCAGCTCCCGCTGGGTGTGGCCGGGGCCGACGGAACGTTGCCGATGCAGTTCGGGTCCCCACCCTGGATGACGAAGCCGGAGACCACCCGGGCGAACGGGATGCCGTTGTAGAAGCCGTTGCGGACGAGGGTGACGAAGTTGTTGACCGTCACCGGGGCCAGGTCGGGCTGGAGGCAGATGACGATGTTCCCCTTGCTGGTCTCGATGGTCGCCTCGTAGAGCTTGCTCTGGTCGATGGTCATCGCCGGCGCCGCCGAATAGACATGGACGTCGGAGGGCGGGTTGAGCGGAGCCAGCGGGGAACCGAAGGTGGCCGACGCGCAGTCCGCGTAGGGGATGATCGTCGGCGTCGGGGTCGGCGACGGCGTGGGGGTCGGCGTCGGCGTCGGTGCCACCGCGCCGACCGGCGTGGCGCTGTCGGCGTGGTCGAGCGCCACCACTCCGGCGATGGCCGCCACCACCAGCACCACGGTCGCGGCGATGACGAAGGGGAGTCGGCGTGGGCTGGTGGGGGGCTTCATCCTGGTCTGGGTCACTCCTCGCGAAGCCAGCGCGCTGCCTGGAGCGCGTGGTAGCTGATGATGATGTCGGCGCCAGCCCGGCGGATGGCGGTCAGGACCTCCAGGGCCGCGGCTCGCTCGTCGAAGGCCCCGGCACGGGCGGCATGGGCGATCATCGCGTACTCGCCACTCACGTTGTAGGCGGCGACCGGCACGTCGATGGCCTCGCGCACCCGCCGGATCACGTCGAGGTAGGTGAGCGCAGGCTTGACCATGACCATGTCGGCGCCCTCGGCGACGTCGAGGCTCACCTCGCGGAGTGCCTCGCGCGCGTTGGCGGGGTCCATCTGGTAGCCGCGCCGGTCCCCGCTGCGCGGGGCGCAGTCGGCCGCGTCGCGGAACGGCCCGTACATGACCGACGCGTACTTGGCGCTGTAGGCGAGGATGGCCGTGTCGGCGAAGCCGGCGCCGTCCAGGGCCGTCCGGATCGCACCGACCTGGCCGTCCATCATCCCGCTGGGGGCGATCACGTCCGCTCCCGCCCGGGCCTGGGAGACCGCCGTCCGCGCGTAGAGCTCGAGGGTGGCGTCGTTGTCCACCGAGCCGTCCTCGCGGAGCACGCCGCAGTGGCCGTGGTCGGTGTACTCGTCGAGGCAGCAGTCCGCGATCAGGACACAGTCGGCGCCGAACTGACCCCGCAGCGAACGGAGCACCGTCTGCACGATCCCCTCGTCGTTCCAGGCCTCGGAGCCGGCCGCGTCCTTGCGTGCCGGGACCCCGAAGAGGAGCACCGCGCTCACCCCGACCTGGAGAGCGCCCGCGACCACGCCAGCCGCGCTGTCGACGGTCTCCTGTCGATGCCCGGGCAGGCTGGCGATGGAGACGGGCGCATCGATGCCCTCGCGCACGAAGAGGGGATGGACCAGGTCGGCCGGGCTCAGCCGGGTCTCGCCGGCGAGCCGGCGCAGCGCCGGCGTGCGCCGCAGCCTCCGGGGGCGTTCTGCGGGAAAGGGCATGGCCGTCCCAGGTTACTCACCTGCGCAGCGCCCTCGCCACCGCCGCCGCCACGCCCGCCGCGTCACCGCGCGCCGCCACCACCGGCAGGATCCCGTGGCGACGCACCGCGGTGGCGGTCGTGCCGCCGACGCAGACCACGCTCACCCCGTCCAGCCTCTCGACGCCCACCGCCGCGATCACCGCCTCGGCGGCGCTCGGGCTCAGCAGCGTCACCGCATCGATCCCGCCGGCAAGGGTCGCGTCCAGGAGGCTGGGCAATCCGGGGACCGGGACGGTCCGGTAGCAGACGGTCACCATGACCTCCGCGCCGGCCTGCCGCAGCCGCTCGCCCAGCTCGCTGCGGGCGGCCTCCGCCTGGGGGAGCCAGACCGCGCCGCCCCCGGCTCCCGCGGCGACGAGACCATCCGCCAGCGCGGCCGCCCCCGTCCCGGGTGCCACCAAGTCGACGTTGATCCCGATCTCGCGCAGGGCGCGAGCGGTCCCCTCCCCCACCGCCGCCGCCCGGACACCGGCGAGGTCCTCGGGGAGGTCGAGCTCGCGGAGCCGCTCGACGGCGTTGGCGCTGGTGACGGCCAGCCATCGCGGCGGGCGCCGGGTCCGGAGCCGGCGCGCGGCACGGCGCAGCTCCTCGGGGGAGCCCACCGGCTCGATGGCGATGGCGGGGATCTCGACGACCGCCGCCCCGAGCTGGCGCAGCTCCTGGTTCAGCGCGACAGCCTGGGCCGCGGCGCGGGTCACCATGACCCGGCGGCCGGCGAGCGGCCGCGCCGCCGGCGCGCTCATCGGAGCCTCGCGGCCACCTGTGCCCCCAGCTCCTCCGGGGCGTCGACCTCGCCGCCCAGCTCGGCCCTGCGCACCTCCCCATCGGCATCGAGCGCGGCGGTCAGGACCAGACGTCCCTCCTCCACCCGGGCCCAGGCGCCGAGCGGCAGCAGGCAGCCGCCACCCAGGGCGCCCAGCATGGCGCGCTCGGCGGCGGCCGCGGCGCGGGTGTCCCGGTGGTCCGCCGGGGCGCAGGCGGCCTCCGCCGGGCTGCCGATCCCGGCCTCGATGGCGATCGCGCCCTGGCACGGGGCGGGCACGAAGAGGCGGGGGTCGAACCGCTCGCTGAGCCGGTCGGACGCCCCGATGCGATCGAGCCCGGCGCAGGCGAGCAGGAGCCCTGCGACCTCGCCGCCCTCGAGCTTGCGGAGCCGGGTGTCGACGTTGCCGCGGATCGGCACCGCCACCAGATCGGGGCGGAGCAGCCGCAGGAAGGCGGCGCGGCGCGCGCTGCTGGTGCCCACCGCGGCGCCGGGCCTCAGCGCGTCGAGTCCGCTCCCGTCTCGGGTGACCAGGCCATCGCGGCAGTCGGCCCGCTCCAGGAACGCGGCGACCGCCAGCCCGCCACCGAGCCGGCTGGGCAGGTCCTTGGCGCTGTGGACCGCCGCGTCAGCGCGTCCCTCGACCAGCTCCCGCTCCAGGGCGGCGCTGAACCAGCCCTCCCCCTCCAGCCGCGCGACCGGCGTGGCAGCCTCCCGATCCCCCTGGGTCCTGACCACGACGGTCTCGATGGCCGCCACGCCGCCGGCACGCAGCGCGTCCGCCGCCAGGGCGGCCTGGGCGAGGGCCAGACGGCTGCCGCGGGTGGCGAGCCGGAAGGCCCCGCCGCTCACCGCTCGCCGGTGCCGGGATCGTCCAGGCTGAACGCCTCCCGGAGCCGGAGGACCACTCCCGGGTCGTCGGAGGCCGCCCGGAGATGGGTGATCGGAGCGTGGAGCAGCTTGCGCACCAGGCTGCGACTGAGGGCGTCGATGCGCTCGGTGAGCTCGGCGTCAGCGGCGGGCAGCCGGGCCAGAGTCCGCTCGACCTCCCGGAGCCGGATGGTCTCGGCACGCTCCAGCAGGGCCCGGATGGTGGGCACCGACGCGTCCCTCCGGTCGAGCACGTCGAGGGTGCGGCGCACCTCCTCGACCACCACCTGGGATGCGGCGGCGATCGCCCGGCTGTGGTCGTGGGCGCCGTCCTGGAGGCGGCGGCCCAGCTCGTCGATGTCGATCAGGGTCACCCCCGGGAGGCCGGCGACATCGGGGGCGACGTCCCGGGGCACCGCCAGATCGATGAGGCAGAGCGGCCGCCCGGAGCGCCGCTCCTGGACCGCGCTGCAGAGAGCACGGTCCAGCACCGGCTCGAAGCTGGTGGTGGCGGCCACCACCAGGTCACACTCCACCATCGCCGCGGCCAGGTCGTCGGTCCCGATCACCGACGCACCCAGCTGCGCGGCCAGGGCGGCGGCGGACTCCCCACCGCGTGAGCTCACCCGGAGGCGTGCGCCCTGGCGCTGGAGCCGGCGCGCCGCCAGGGCACTCATCTTGCCGGCACCGATGAGCAGCGCGGTGCGGCCCTCGACGCTCCCCAGCACCTTCTCGGCCACCGCGATGGCCGCCTCGCTGATGCTGCCCGCGGCGCGGCCGATCCCGGTCTGGGTGCGGGCGAGCTTGGCGGCTCCGATCGCCCGCCGGAAGACGAAGTCGAGCTGCGCGTCCAGGGTCCCCGTCTCCAGGGCCAGGCGATGCGCCGCCTTGACCTGGCCGAGGACCTGGGTCTCGCCGACCACCATCGAGTCCAGCCCGGTGGCCACCCGGAAGAGGTGCTCCACCGCCTCGTCGCCGCGGAAGATCGTGACGTGCTCGCGCACCCGCTCCTCTCCCTCCGGGTCGAGGTAGCGCCGCAGCCGGGGGATGATCGCCTCCGGGTCCGGCTCGTCGTGGACGCTGACATACAGCTCGGTGCGGTTGCAGGTCGAGATCGCGGCGGCGCCGCTCAGCCCGCCGTGCCCGACCAGAAATCGGAGCAGGTGACGTGCCGCGGGGTCGGAGAGGGCGGCGCGCTCCCGGACCTCCACGGGAGCCGTGCGAAAGGTGATCCCGGCGGCGATGAGGCGCATCTCTTCCGAGTATAGGTTCGCTCCGGTACCCGAAGCGGTTAGGATGGCCGGAGACTCGCACATGTCCCTCTCCACACCCATGCCGGCGCCGCTGTCGCCTGATTCTTCGACGGGGGGATCCGAGCCACCTTCCCCGGGCGGCGGCGAGCCGCTTCCTCACGGGCGGCGCCACTATGGCCGCCGCCGGGGCTCGGTGCCGGTCGGCGACAGCTTCGTGGCTCGCCTCGGCCCCGCCGCCGACGAGCGCTTCGCGGCGATCGACGATCCCGACGACGAGCCGGCACGCCCCCGCCCCAGTCCCGAGACTCCGATCGAGCAGCTCCGCTTCGTGGCGGTGGACTGCGAGACCACCGGCCAGTCGCCGCACCGGCTGGTCGAGCTGGGGGCGGTCGCCTTCACCCTCGAGCGGCACCTGATCTCCCTGGAGACGCTGGTCCACAGCAACGACCGGATCAACCCGTTCGCCCGGCGCATCCACGGCATCTCCAGCGAGACCCTGGGGGGCGCCCCACCGGTGCGGCCGGTGCTCGAGCGCTTTCGCCGCTTCTGCCGGGGGGCGGTGCTGGTCGAGCACAGCGCCGACGCCTTCGACAGCCGGCTGATCGCGGCGACCCTCGGCGAGAGCTTGGAGGCCGACAACCTCGACACCTCGCGGCTCGCCGCCAAGCTCTACGACCTTCGCGACACCATCGGCCTGGAGCGGCTCTGCGTCGAGCTGGGCGTGCCCCACCGCCGTCCCCACCACGCGCTGGCCGACGCCGAGGCGACCATGGGCTGCTTCCTCGAGCTGATTCGGCGCGGCCGCGAGCCCTTCGGCTGGCGCACCCTGGGCGACCTGCTCGCCGACGGCCAGCCGCCGCCACCGCGCTGGGTCGACGGCGAGACCGGTGCCCATCGAGACGACGCGGCACGCCGGCGCCGCGGCGGCAAGCGGCGCCGCCGTGGCCGGCCCGCGGGAGACGCGGGCAGCCAGCCCAGCGTTCCGTGAGCGGCTTGCGCTCCCTCCGAACCAGCGAGCCACCTTCGGGGCGCCGTCCCAACCAGGGGACCCCATGACCCACCACCTGAGCGACAACGGCCTGGTGAGGCCCCCCTTCGCGGAGAGGCCCCCGATCAGGGTCAACCTCGACGCCCGGTTGCTGGGGCTGGTGCTCACCATCCTTGGGATCGTCGCCGCGGTGGTCTCCCTGCTCTTCGTGCTCGGGGTCTCCAGCCTCTGCAACGGGCTGGTCCTCTGCAGCTTCCCCACCCTCGACGTGGCCGGCACCGTGCTCCTGACCGCGGGGTGGGTGGTCATGACGGTGGGCGTCGTCATGATGCTGACCCTGCCCGGCGTCGCCGGCAGCCGGGCGGTGGCGGTCTACGGGCTGGTCCTCGCGGCCGCCGGCGACGTGCTCTCGCTGGTCGGGAACATCGTGTTCGTGGGCGCCAACTCGCTCTACTACCGGCTCGGCGACGGGTCGATCGTCATCTTCGTGTTCTGGCTGGTCGTCTCCGCCATCCTCTACTACCTGGTGGTGACCAGCCGGCCGGCGGGCGAACCTCCGGCGTCGTAGCCGGGGTCAGACGCGGAGCTCGGCGGTGACCGGGAAGTGGTCTGACGCGGTCGCCACCTCGCGGGCGGCGCGGCCACGCCCGCTGAGGACGTCGCAGCCGACCACCCGGGGGACCACCTCGGAGCTCGCGAAGATGTAATCGATTCGCGCCGCGGGCAGCCAGGTGGCGCAGGTGTAGCCGTGGGCGCGGGGATGGAGGTGGCGGAAGCAGTCGGTGTACCCCGCCTCGAGCAGGCGCGGCACCGTCCAGCGCTCGATCGCCCGGCCGAGCACGCGGTCCACCGCCGGACGCTCCGGCAGCAGGCCGGTCAGCGGCCCGACCACCCAGGGAAGCGACGGCACCCCGCCCTGGAGCCGCGGATCGATCCCCTGGGCCAGCCAGCGGGCGTCGAGCGCCTCCTCCGCACCGGCCACCGGGCCCATCCAGCCGTCAGCCCCGCGCACCAGCAGCCGGGCCCGGCGCAGCGCATTCATCCGCCGGAAGAAGCGGGTCGCCTCCAGGTGGTCGCCGGGGCTGAGCGAGTTGAAATCGCCGAGGATGAGATGGGGCAGGCGCGGCTCACCGGCGATGTCCTGGAGCACCGCCTCCAGCTCCCGCAGCCGGCGGGCCTCGCCCTTGGCCCGCTCGCCGAAGCGGGCGGCGAGATGGACGACGTGGAAGCGCAGGCGCTCCCCCCGCCGCGGCTCGACGGTAACCTCGAGGTGGCTCCGCAGCATCCCGGGGTGGCGGCGGTTGCGGTGCGCCGCGATCGGCAGCCGGGTGAGCACCGCGAGCCCCAGCGGGCCACGGTCGCTCGGTGCCCCGGCCACCGAGGTCATCCCGAGGCGGCCGGCCAGGCGCTCGACCATGCCGTCGTCGCGCACCTCCTGGAGGGCGATGAGGTCGGCGCCGGCCCGGGCCAGGACCCGGGCGATCCGCTCCTCGCGCCGCTCCCCGCCGAGCAGGACGTTGTAGGTGAGGACCCGGATCGTCGACCCGTCCCTGGGCTCAGCTCGGGGGGCCACCGGTCTCAGCCTCGACCACGGCTCTGGCGCGAATACAATTCGAGCCGATGCGGGACCGCGAGGGCGCCGGAGCACCCGCCCGCCTGGCGCTGGCGGCCGAGCTGCTCCTGCTCGACGGCCTGCCCCGGATCGGCCGCGCGGCGGCCGGCCTGCTGGCCGTGGCGGTCGCGGCGGGATGGGGGTTCGCCGCCCTGGTCATCCACGAGCACGAGCTCGACCTCCGCGAAGCCGGGAACGCGCTCAGCCCGATGGGCACGCTCTTCGCGGACGCATCGTCCCCGCTCACCGCCTGGCCGGGTTGGGCGATCGCCGCCATCCTCGGCCTCAGCGCGGCACGGCTCCGCCGGGGGGGCCTGGAGCCGCCCGCCGGTCGGAGCAACCCCCGGGAGCAGACCGCCACGGAGCTGCGGGCGGGCCTGCGCCGCGAGTACGCGGGCGCCCGCTGGGCCCTGGTCGCGCTCGGCGTGCTGACCCTCGCCGACCTCGCCCGCCTGGCCGTCAGCGGGGTGAGCGCGCTCATCTCCGTGGCCGGCGCCGGCGACGGGCTGGTCTGGATGGGGGTCGAGGCCGGGGGCCTGGTCGCCGCCACCATCGCCCTGATCGCCTGGCTGCTCAGCTTCCGCGGGCAGCTCGAACGCATCGGTGCGCTGCGCGCCCCCCAGACCCGGCCACGGCGGGGTGCCCCGGGGGGCTGAGCCGGGACCGCTGCCGGGCGCCACCCCGGTCAGATCCGGCGCCCGACGACGTAGTCGCAGGCGGCCTCCAGGGTGTGCAGGGCGGGCGAGGGGGCGAAGCCGGCCAGCTCGGCGCGGGCGTCGCGGGCGAACTCCTGGGCGGCGCTCTCGGTGGCCGCGACCGCGCCGCTGCGCCGGACCAGCTCGACGACCAGCTCGTAGTCCGGGTCGCCCCGCGGCTGGCGCTGCAGGACGCGGGCGAGCTCAGGACCCACCAGGGGATCCTGGAGGGCGAGCATGAAGGGCAGGGTCACCGTTCCCTGGCGGAGGTCCGCCCCGACCGGCTTGCCGAGCTCCGCCTCGGTGGCGACGTAGTCGAGCAGGTCGTCGGCGATCTGGAAGGCCATCCCCAGCTTGTGGCCGTAGCGCTGCAGGGCCGCCCGCTGTGCCGGCTCGAGGCCCCCCACGACCGCCCCGCAGAAGCAGCAGGTGGCGACCAGCGTGGCCGTCTTGCGCTCGATCTTGCGGTGATAGTCGGCGAGCGACTGGTAGTAGTCGTCCTTGCTGGTCATCTGCAGCAGCTCGCCCATGCAGATGGTCATCACCGTGTTGCTGATAGCGACATCGATGGCCGGCTCGCCGATGCCGGCGGTGAGGTTCGCGCCCTTGGCGAAGTAGTAGTCACCGATGATGATCGCCGGGGCCGGCCCCATCGTCTCGTGGAGGGTGGTCATCCCCCGCCGGGTCGGCGAGCGATCGATGAGGTCGTCGTGCACCAGGGTGGCGGTGTGGATGAACTCGATCCCCATGGCCAGGTCGTAGACGTGGTCCATGACCGGATTGCCGAGGCGCGAGCTGAGGATGACCAGCGCGGGGCGGATCCGCTTCCCGCCGGCGCGCACGATGTGGCGCATCGCCTCCGCCATCGGGCCGAGGTCCGCCGCGACCGCCGTCTCCAGGCGCTCCTCGAACTCGGCGAGCTCGTCGAGGATCGACTCGAAGAGCATCTGGGTCTGGCTGGGTGCCGGGCTCGCGGCGTCGGCCTTCACGTCCCACCCTCGGGGTTAGGGTTCGGCGGCTGACGGAGGGCTCCGCTCGCGTCCATCTGGGGAATGAGGATATCAGTGGCCGCCACCCCCAACCCCACCACGGCGGCGCGGAAGGCGTCCCCCCGGGCCTCGAAGTCGCGGAACGCGCCGTAGCTGGCCGCGGCCGGGGAGAGGAGCACGACCGATCCCGGGCGGCTCCGCTCGCGGGCCAGGCGGACCGCCTCCTCCAGGTCGGCGGCCGTGACCACCGGGGCGCTCCCCGCGGCCTGGGCCAGGTCGGCGGCCAGCCGGACCCCGCTGGGAGGCAGGGTGACCACGGCGAGGACCCCCCGCTCCGGGCGGCAGCGGCGCACCAGCGGGCCGTGGTCCTGCCCGCGGTCGAATCCCCCCGCGATCAGCACCACCGGTCGCCCCTCCAGGGCGTCCAGCGCCGCGACCGCGGCCTCCGGGATGGTCGCGATGCTGTCGTTGACGAAGCTCACCCCCCCGGCCTCGGCCACCGGCTCGAGGCGGTGGCAGAGGGGGTGGAAGGCGCTCAGCGAGGAGACCCGCGAGCGCACCTCGACCCCGGCCTCCTCGAGGGCGGTGAGGGCGGCGCAGGCGTTGAGCAGGTTGTGCCGGCCACGGAGCTGGAGCCGGTCGGCGTCGATCAGGCGCTCGGCGCGCCAGATGATCGAGCGGCCGTCGGTGTGGTACCCGGCGGCGTCGCCGAACCACACGTGCCGGCCCGGCAGCCGATCCGCCCGCGCCTGGGTCCCCAGGTCCTCACGGTTGAGGACCGCCACCCCATCCCGGCGGTGGGCGAAGAGGTTGAGCTTGTCCTCGATGTACCTCTCCTCGCTCCGGTGCCAGTCCAGGTGCTCGCGGTAGAGGTTGAGCAGGACCCCGATGCGCGGCGACCACTCGAGGTCGCTGGTCTGGTGGCTCGAGAGCTCCAGCACCCAGAGCTCGGGCGCCGGATCGGGATGAAGGTGCTCGAGCAGGGGGACCCCGATGTTGCCCGCGAGCACGGTGCGGAGCCCGGCGGCGCGAGCGAGGTGATCGACCAGCGAGCTGGTGGTGCTCTTTCCCTTGGAGCCGGTCACGGCGATGATCAGCTCACCGGCGTGCTCGGCGAACCAGAGGTTGGTCGCGGTGGTGACCCGGGTGGCGGCGGCGACCCGCTGGGCGTCCTCCCGATAGCGGCTGACCCCGGGCGAGCGGACCACCACGTCGAGCGCGCACAGCCGGTCGATCCCCTCGGCGCCGTGCAACCAGGGGACGGTCGCGGCGGCGGCCCGCTCCGCCTCCACCGGGGGGGCGTCGGTGACGATGACGAGCTCGCGCGGAGGGATCGGCTGCGCGGTGAGCGCCGCCAGCGAGGCGCGGCCCTCGCGCCCGAAGCCCCAGAGCCCGACGCTCAGGCCGCCCAGCTCACTCGAGCGCATCGGCGAAGCCCCGGTAGGGTTCGGGGAGCGCGTGCTCCGGCGAGGGCGCGAAGACCGCTGCGACCGCCGCGTCCGGGAGGTCCCCGACCCGCGGGTCGACACCCAGCGCCCTCACCACCGCGCTGTCCCTCCAGCCGTGCGCGGCACCGAGCAGGCGCATGGCCACCCGCGCCTCCTCCACCTCACCGACGCACTCCAGCGGCTTGTCGGCGTCCAGGCCGAGCAGGGCGGCGAAGCCCGCGACCTGGGCGCAGTCGCCGAGCAGGTCGCATCCCATGATCGAGACAATCCTGTCCCTATCGAGGAAGGGGGCCAGGGCCAGGGCCACGAACCGGCACTTGGGGCAGTCCCCGCACCAGCTGGGGGTGCGGCGGTCGGTGTCGAGCAGGAAGGCGCGGTTGCAGCTGACGAAGGCGCGGTGATAGGCGGAGAGCTCGGCGAAGCGCCGGGCGATGGCCAGCTCCGACCACGGCCGGAGCAGGGAGAAGTAGCCGAGGTCGGGGGCGACGTGCCGGGCGACCGCGGCGGCGAAGCGGCGCTCGAAGTCCCAGCTCTTGCTGTACTGGTGATTCACCTCGACCCCGTCCCAGACCAGGTCGGGGGCGGACGCCGAGCGCTCGTCGGCCATCACCACCTGGCCGGCGCCGTGGACCAGGGCGGCGATCACCGCCAGGCAGGAGACGATGGCGGTCACCGGGACGTGGCCGTTGGTGGCGCCCTCACGGTTCAGCTCGAGCAGCCGGGGGTCCAGGGTCCGGGTCACCGACACGTGGGGCAGGCCGGCCACGGCGACGGTGCGCTCCACCGCCGGGGCCGTCCCCACGCTGAAGAGCAGCGGCGGGTCCGCGACGCGGCGCACGGCCTCCAGGGTCACGATCGAGTCCTTGCCTCCCCCGACCGGGACCAGGGGCCGGTCGCCGAGGCCCGCCGGCTCGGCGTTGCCAGCATTCGGGGAGGCGGCCGCGGCGCTCGGGAACGGCGGTATCTCGCGACCCCGGAGATCGTTGACGTAGCGGCATTCCGCGAGACCGTGGGTGTAGAGGTGGTGGACGAAGACGGCCAGGTCCGGGTCCGGGAGGTCGGTCTCCACGGTGATCTCGGGGGCGAAGCACGCCTTGTAGTAGCTGACCCCGGCGATCAGGTGGAGCAGGGCGACGGCCCGCTCCAGCGCCCCGATGCGCGCCGGGCCGAGGCCGGTGAGCGCAATCCCCAGGTCCACTCGCTCGTGCAGCTCCTCGCCGTCGAGGGCGTAGGCGAGATCCACCCGGCCCACTGCGAGGTCGAGGTCCCGCCCCAGGAAGCGGAAGCGGCGGACGGCGCCCGGGACGAAGGGAGGAGCCGCCGGCGACAGCGGTTCGGGGAGGGGCATCGGCTCAGTATGCGAGCCCCGATCAGGTGGCGGCCCAGGTCGTCCGGGGCGTCCCCGCCAGGGCTCCGCGACCGTCCGTCCCGGCGACCCCCGGGTGTGGGGTCACCAACCAGTCGTTGACCCGGGCGTTCAGCCCCGGGGCGTTGAGCACGGAGACGTGGCCCTGCGGGTAGCTCCACAGCTCGGCGCCCCACGCCTCCGCCAGCTCGGCCATGGGGGCGTCGCCGACCACCCCGTCGAGGGTCGGCCGGACGATCGCGATCCGTTCCCCGGGGGTCACCGGGGGGCGGAAGGTGCGGGCCACGATGGGGGCGAGCGCCGCCCCCACCACCAGCCGGGCGGCCGCGCGGTCAGGGCCCCACACCCCCCCGCCCTCCCCATCCAGTCCGAGCGCCCGGCGGGTGCGATCCGGCAGGTGCTCGATGATCGTCGCGGCGGGGTCGCAGAACGGGGCGAGCGCGACCACCGCGTCGAGCTCCAGGTGGGCCGCGAGCAGCACGGCGATCAGTCCGCCCAGGGAGGTGCCGCAGACCTCCACCCGGTCGCTGACCTCGCGCCGCGCCCAGGCGAGCACCGCCGCGCAGTCCTCCACCGACTGGCGGACGATCTCGCGCGTCCAGGCGAGGTCCGTCTGGATGAACCCCTCTCCGCTCCTGCGGCCGGGCGTGTGGCGGCGCAGGTGCAGGGGCAGATCGATCCGGGCCGCCTGGGCGCCGTCCGTGACGAGGGCGCGGCAGCGCCGCTCCTCGTACCAGGGGCCCGGCGCGAGGAGACCGTGGACGACGAGGACGAAGGGGAGGTCGCGCCGTCCGGGCCGGAGGAGTGCGGTGGCCACCAGGTGCCGGCTGCCCGGGCCGCCGCCGGGCCCCTGGCTGGGGCCGGTGAGGGTGCGCACCTCCACCCCGCCGCGGCGCCGGTGCTGCACGGGCCCGGCCGTGATCGGCGCAGGGTCATGAACGCGGCTCGCCGTCCAGAACTCCAGGGGGTCGGCGGGCGTCCAGCTCTCGGGCGCTGGCAGCTCGACCGGGAGACGGGCGAGCTGCCAGCGCACCCCTGCGTCCATCGCCCGGGCGACCAGCGCGCTGACCCGATCGAGCACGTCCATCCCTCGCGGAGGAGAGGTTCTCTTCGTCGCGAAGAGGTTCTCTGCCCTTTCAGGGTACCCCCGGCCGCGCGCTCCGCACGTCACGCGGACGAGCTGCCGGCGCGTAGTAGAGGTGTGGTGACGAGCGCGGGGACGACGACGGGTGCCGGGACGCCACGCGGCGCCCAACGGCTGGGCCGGCGCCTGCGCTGCTGGCCACCGGGATGAGGGCCATCGGCCGCCGTCTCCGCATCGGCCGGGCCGCCTCCGGTCTCGGGATCGCCCTGGTAGTCGGCGCGGTGGTGGCGGCCACGCTCGCCGTCGGCCTCCACGAACGGGGGCACCCGACATCGTCCGCCACCGCCGGCCCCTCGGCGAGGGCGACGCCGGCGGGCCCGTCGGAGACATCGCCGACCGGGTGGACGGCGGAACCGTCCTCTGTGTCCTCCGCGCCGGTGGTGACGCCGAGTGCCACGCCCGTCGCCATCCCGCTCTCGGCCAGCTCCTGCCGGGGGCCCCTCACCTTCGTCAACCGGCTGGACGGCTGGCTGACCGTGCCGACCGGAGCCACCACCAGCGAGATCCTCTCGACCGACAACGGCGGCGCCAGCTGGGACGTTGAGCTCTCGGCACCCTTCTGGGTCGGCGAGCTCGACTTCGTGAGCGTCGATGACGGGTGGGCGCTGGCCGGTCCTTCGATGGCGGCCGTCCCGCAGAGCGGCGGATTGCTCCGCACCGCCGACGGGGGCACGACCTGGACTGCGGCGGGCGAGCCCGGACAGGCGCTGGTCTGCGTCGACTTCACCAGCGCGTCGAGCGGCTGGGCCCTGACCGAGGCGGGCGGTCTGGCCGCCACCAGCGACGGAGGGACGACATGGACCGCGGCCTCGGTCGGCCCCGGCCTCTCGGTCGTCTCGGTGTGCTTCGGGAACGCCGGCCAGGGGTGGGCCGTCGCCGGCACCACCTTCGGCGCGCCCCTGAGCATCTACGGGACGGCGGACGGTGGTGCGAGCTGGGGACTCGAGTACTCGGCGTCCTGGCTCGGGAGCCTCGATCCCGAATCGTCGGCCATCGCCTGCAGCGGCGCCACGGCGTGGGTGAGGGTCCCCCTCGGCGCCGGCGCCGGGAACCTCTACACCGAGTACGTGCGGACCTCGGACGGAGGGGCGGAGTGGACGCCATCCCCCTCACCGGCACCCATGGGGGTGGACTTCGACGGCATGGACGGGCCCGTCCAGATCGTCGACGCCCGCACCGTCGTCCTGGCCGGCGGGAGCGATGTGGGGCCGCCCGTCTTCGAGACGGTCGTCAACGGGGTCACCTCATTTCCGGTGCAGCTCCCGGTGCCGTCGGGGATCCCCTATGCGGGCGACGGTGACGCCGCGGCGGTGGGGCTCTCATTCGTCGGCCCACTGCAAGGGTGGGTCCTGGTCTCAGGCCCGCTGGCATCGCCCACCACCAGCGCCGCACATGTCTCGCCCGCGGGCCAGGCGATCCTCACCGGCGGCTACGGCGGGTTCATCGACGCCGTCTGCGCCACGGCCGATGGCGGCGCGACCTGGAGCCTCCAGGCCAGCTACACATACACCACCCCGGCGTCCGACAGCGCCGGCGTCGCTGCACCCGGCTCGAGCACCCCCTAACTCTCCTGGCACATCACGGGGACCCGGGAGGTCACCCCGGTCCTGACGGTGACCGGCCCCGCGGCGTCGCAATCGACCGCTCCGCTCTCGTATAGCGGGCTCCTCCCGGTGACCGTGTACACGCCCGCCGGCACCCGGCGCGTGAAGGCCCCGTCGCTCCCCACCCGAACCGTGTACGAGTCCCCCGCGGCTCCTCGGACCGTGACCGTCCCCTCCAGCAGCCTCTCCGCCGGAAGCGCCGAGGGCACCAACGGGCCACCCACCGCCTCCAACGATCCGGTCACCCTCCCCACCGGCACCGGGAGACCGGGGAGGCCACAGCCGACCTCGTTCAGGGCGACGAGCAGGGGGGCGACGGCGACGTGCTTCCCATGCACGACCCTGAGACACCGGGGGCGGGGTGGGAGTTCCCCAGCGCTCTCGACCGTCGGCTCAACCTCGACGCGGCGCCGCCAATCCCGGCTCGCGGCTGCTGGCTCACCCCTCCGTTTCACCGCGGCCGTACCGGGCCCGGGGATCGAACCCGGACGGGGCCTCGCCCCCGCGGTGTTTAGGACCGCTGCGTCTACCGATTCCGCCAACCCGGCGCAGGCTTCCCAGTCTAGCCCCAGGTCCTATACTGCGGACGGATGTTCGCCAGGTGGGCCTCGGAGGCCAGCTACCGACGCAGCCAGCGGGCCACCGGCGTACCGGTCCGCCCCACGCCGATCGCGCGGGGACTCACCCTGCGGGTGCTGGACGCGGGTGACGACGCCGCCGAACGCCAGCGGGTCGCCCAGCACCTGGTCGACGAGCTGAGCCGGGAGGCGGGCCTCCCTCCCTGCCAGGTGGTGGTCCCCGACCGGCCGCAGGTCCACCGCCACGACGGCCGCCGCCTGCAGTCCAAGACCTACGGCTACTACACCTACCGGGTCGACGCGCAGGGCGGCGTGGCCTGGGCGCGCATCCGCATCTACCATCGCACCGCCATCCAGCAGCGGGTGATCTCGTCCAAGGTCTTCCTCAACACCCTGCTCCACGAATGGCTCCACCACTACGACTTCCACGGCCTGCGGCTGCCGCGCTCGTATCACACCGCGGGCTTCTTCGCCCGGCTCCGGGGGCTGGCGGATGCATTGGAGGTGGGGTTTGTCATGCCACCCGATCCCGACGTGAGCCCGGCGCGACCGAGCGAAGGGCCCGAGCCGGTCGGATAGCCAGTCCGGTGCGGTGGCTGGCCGATGTCGGACGGGATCGCCTCATCCTCCCGCGACGGGCGGCACGCGTCGAGGAGGTGGCCCAGTGCAGCCGTGGGCCTTCAACCACCGTGGGCGTCCCCAGCCTCCACCCGGCTCGGCCGCGCCCAGCGGGCGGACCCTAGCCCACCCAGATCGTCTTGATGTTGACGAACTCGCGAATGCCGAAGGCGTGCAGCTCGCGGCCGTAGCCGCTGCGCTTCACCCCACCGAATGGAAGGCGGGGGTCCGAGTGGGTCATCCCGTTCACGAAGACGCCTCCGGTCTCCAGGCTGCGGGCAAACCGGACTCCGCGCTCCACGTCCGTGGTCCAGACGTTGCCCCCCAGGCCGAAGGCGGAGTGGTTGGCGAGGTCGCGTGCCTGGTCCTCGCCGGCGACTCGTGTCACCGACGCCAACGGTCCGAAGGTCTCCTCGTCGAAGGCGGGCATCCCCGGAGCGCAGCCGGCCAGCACAGTGGGCTCGAAGAACCAGCCCTTGCGGTCAAGACGCCGCCCACCGGTGAGCAGGCGGGCCCCCGCGTCCAGCGATTGCTGGAGCTGGCGCTCCAGATCCTGGCGGAGGTCGTCGCGGGCCAGCGGGCCCATCTGGGTCGCGGGCTCCGTGGGATCACCCACCCGAAGTCGCCGGGCCTCGGCGACGAAGGCCTCCTCGAAGCTGTCGGCGACCTTCTCCACCACGATGAAACGCTTGGCGGCGATGCAGCTCTGCCCGCAGTTCTGGAAACGCGCCCTGACCCCGACCCTCGCGGCGGCCTCGAGGTCGGCGTCCTCCAGGACCACGAAGGCGTCCGACCCGCCCAGCTCCAGCACCGACTTCTTGAGGCAGCGACCGGCCACGGTGGCGGCCTGAGAGCCGGTGTCGTCACTGCCGGTGAGGGTGATGGCGGCGACCCGCGGGTCTTCGATCACCGGGGCCACCCGGCGTCCCGGGACCACCAGGGTGCGAAAGACCGAGACCGGGAAGCCGGCCTCGCGGAAGACGGATTCAATGGCCAGGGCGCAGCCGGTGGTGTTGCTGGCGTGCTTGAGCACACCGGTGTTCCCGGCCATCAAGGCGGGCGCGGCGAAGCGCGTCACCTGCCAGAAGGGGAAGTTCCAGGGCATGATCGCGAGCACGGTGCCCAGCGGCTCGAAGACCACGAAGCTGCGGGATCCG
>Ga0187848_10000613_pt1 | contig 32154 bp, 34 predicted proteins | sample June2016WEW_4_40_FD_132424 | JGI IMG/M metagenome (GOLD analysis project Ga0187848, IMG submission 132424) | Peatland microbial communities from SPRUCE experiment site at the Marcell Experimental Forest, Minnesota, USA - June2016WEW_4_40 | ecosystem: Environmental > Terrestrial > Soil >... | reverse complement strand
GCGTGGAGTTGAACAATTGTCCTGATCGGGTATGGTCGGGTCATAAGGAGGTTCCCTATGACCCGTTTACGCAAAATGATGCTCGAAGAACTCGAGCGTCGAAATTACTCTCCGAGGACCATCTAGTGTTACATCCCTGCGGTGGAAGATTTTGCCCGTTACTTCCATCGCCCTCCGGACTAGTCGGGTCCCGAGCACATCCGCCAGTACCAAGCCTATTTGTTCCGTCAGCGAAAGCTGGACCCGAACACCGTCAACCAACGCTTGGCCGCCCTGCGCTTCTTCCTCGTTAAGACTTTGAGGAGGCCCTGGAGCGTGGCGGTGACGCCTTATCCCAAGAAAGTGCAGCGCCTGCCCACGGTGCTGAGCCAGGAGGAGGTCGCCCAACTCATTAACGCCGCGCCCACTCCCTTCTACCGCATTTTGCTGATGACCCTCTACGCTACCGGAGCACGCCGCGCCGAAGTGGCTCGCTTGAAAGTTAGCGACATCGATAGCCAAAGGATGGTCGTCCACATCCAGGGTGGCAAGGGGCGTAAGGATCGGGGCGTAAGGATCGGGACGTCATGCTCAGCCCCATCCTGCTGGAAGCCTTGCGCGCGCACTGGCGCGGACTGAAGCCCAAGGCGTGGCTCTTCCCCGGTAATCGTTGGCATACGGCCCCACATCCGATTACTTCCAAGGTGATCTGGCACGCCTGCCACCGGGCTGCCTTACGCGCGGGTCTCCACAACCGTGTTCATCCACACACGCTGAGGCATTGCTTTGCCACTCATCTGCTCGAAGCGGGTGCGGACCTGCGCACCATCCAGTTGCTGCTCGGTCACCACGATCTGGAGGAGACGACCATCTACCTTCACCTTTCGCACCGTCACCTCGGCGCCACGGCCAGTCCACTCGACTCGCTGGCGTAGTCAGCCCCGGTGAAGAAAGACGAGCCGCCCGGAGACGCCTAGATGAACCGGCCACCCCTGGAGGTGGCCGATCTCATCCGCGTGGCGGGGCAGAAATTCATCGAACGCAGCCACTCCTGGCTGACCGCCCAGCACCGCAAGGTTCTGGCGGCCATCGAGCGTTGCCGCACCGCCGCGCTCGGCGGGCACCGCGATGAGTGTTCCCGCTGCGGGTATCGCGCCATCTCTTACAACTGCTGCCGAAATCGGCACTCTCCCAAGTGTCAGGCCCCGTCCCGCGACCGCTGGCTGGAGGCGCGTCGGCAGGAACTCCTGCCCACCCGCTACGTGCACGTGGTCTTCACCCTTCCTCATCTTCTGGCACCCTTGGCTTTGCAAAACAAGAAGGTTCTCTACGATCTGCTGCTCCGTGCCAGCGCCCAAACCCTGCTCGAAGTCGCGCGCCATCCCCGGCATGTGGGCGCCGAGATTGGCTTCTTCAGTGTCCTCCACACCTGGAACCAGAAGCTCGAGCATCATCCTCATGTCCATTGTGTGATCCCCGCCGGCGGACTCTCTCCCGACCACCAACGCTGGCTTGCCTCCCGTCGCCGCTTCTTTCTTCCCATCCCCGTTCTGGCTCGGGTCTTTCGGGGCAAGTTCGTCGCCGCTCTGAAACATGCCTTCGCCGAGGGCCAACTGGGCTTCCACGGCCAACTGAAGCCGCTCGCCTCACCCCAAGCTTTCTCCTCTTTCCTGCGCCCACTCTTCCGTCGGGATTGGGTCGTCTACTGCAAACCGCCTTTCGGGGGGCCAGAATATGTCCTTCACTACCTGGGCGCCTACACTCATCGGGTGGCGATCTCCAACCATCGTCTCGTTTCCCTGACGGGCGACCAAGTCACCTTCCGCTGGCGAGACTCCGCCCACGGCAACCAGCAGTGCCTCCTGACCCTGTCCGTGGACGAGTTCTTGCGACGCTTTCTGCTCCACGTGCTTCCCCCCGGCTTCGTGCGCATCCGCCACTTCGGTTTCCTCGCCCCTCGTCGTCGCGCTCGACTTCTACCCCTCTGTTTCCGGCTCCTGGAATCCGCGACGAGTTCGCCCTGCGTTCAACCCCCCACGCCAGGGGACGGGAAGTTTCCCTCCACCACCCCGCCTTCTCCCTCTCCCTGGACCTGTCCCCAATGCGGCGGGCCCATGACCATCTTGGAGCGACTCAGCGCAGCCCAGATCGCCCTGCGTTCTCCACCCCTTCCCCTGGTGAGGAACTCACGAAACGCTCGCCGCCATTCCCAAAACGCTCAGGGCCTTCCGCGCCAACACTCTCCGTGTGCCTCTCCGAGCCCGCAACACTCTTTCACTGCCCCTCCACCGCTTTCTATCGAGGTCTATCCACACTCCCATCACCTCTTCCGCCTCGCTTCGCCACCCCTCCCACACGCCTTTCTCGTGCACCGCCCTCTCACCCTGCACGAGAAACACGATTCAAATCCCATAGCGTCGTGACGCGGCTTCCTTCAAACGGCTGTATCGAAAGCGCGCCGTGGCGGCCATCGCGCTGCCGATCGCTTTTTCACCGGCGCGCTTCCGATACAGCACTAACGTTTGTGGCCAGCGAGGCTTATATCTGGTAACCAGGGCTCAGCCCCGGTTTCCAAGTCGACAAATCTTTGCTGACCTGTTCAAAGCCTCGTCCATTCACCGGAGTAGCGATTCGGATATGCGGGAGAGAGCTCACTGACTGTTCTTGGGATTTGCAGCGGCCCTGGGAAAGGAGTTACAGTCAGAAATCTAGCAAGAGCTTTGGATACGCCCGGGGTCGAAGGTAGAATACCGTGCGATCGCGACTTTGAAGTCGCAAGAGTAGGCCATTTCCCCCATCTAGATCGACACTGCGCTGGTTTTTAGATACTGCACTTGGAGGAAAACCTTGAGAAATAGGACTTTGAGTGGTCTCGCGAGTTTCCTCGTCGTCCCAATGGTAGCGATCTTCCGTTTCGTTCCGGCGTACGCTCAATCCAACTCTGCTCCGAAAGCGAAGGTGCCGGCGGTCGCTTCGACTAGCACGAAAATCCCCATCCCGGACATCCCTTACACCAAGTTTGTGCTCGACAATGGCCTGACCGTCCTCGTTCACGAGGACCACAAGGCTCCGATCGTGGCTGTGAACACGTGGTACCACGTAGGGTCGAAGAACGAGAAGCCGGGAAAAACCGGCTTTGCGCACCTGTTTGAGCACCTGATGTTCAGCGGCAGTGACAACTTCAATTACACCTACATCAACGCGATGGAACGCATCGGTGCCACGAACCTGAACGGTACGACGAATAGCGACCGCACGAATTATTTTGAAAATGTGCCTACCTCGATGCTCGACTACGTGCTGTTCGCGGAAAGCGACCGCATGGGTCATTTGCTCGGCGTATTGGACCAGAAAAAACTCGACCTCCAGCGCGGCGTGGTCCAGAACGAAAAACGTCAGGGAGAAAACCAACCTTACGGCGTGACCCGGCAACTGCTGACGGAGAACACTTATCCGTTAGGCCATCCTTATTCATGGACGACCATCGGTTCAATGAAGGACCTTGATGCGGCTTCGATGAGTGACGTCCAGGAATGGTTTAAAACCTATTACGGCCCGAACAACGTCACGCTCGTCGTCGCCGGCGACATTACTCCCGAAGTAGCCCATCAAAAAGTCGAGAAGTACTACGGCGGGATCCCGCCCGGTCCACCCATCGCCAAGCAGGAAGTATGGGTCGCCAAACGGAATGGCACACACCGTGACTGGGTACAGGATCGCGTCCCCCAGGCCCGGCTCTATCGCGTATGGAACGTGCCCCAGGCATTTTCACCTGAGGAGGCATCGCTGGACCTGGCTGCACAAGTTCTCGGCGAGGGTAAGACGTCGCGGCTTTACAAGCGCCTTGTTTACAAAGATCAGACGGCTACCAGCGCCACAGCAGATAATAGGAACAATGAGATCGCCGGGCAGTTTTTTTTCACGCTCACCGCGAAGCCAGGCGTGGACCTGAGAAACGTGGAAACGGCCGCGGATGAGGAGTTGCAAAACTTCCTGAAGAACGGACCGACCGAAGCCGAGTTGCAACTTGCCAAAACGCAGATCTTCGGCGAATACGCGCGAATCATGGAGCGCATAGGCGGCTTCGGTGGCAAGAGTGACATCCTCGCCCGCTGCCAGACGTTCACGGGGAAGCCGGATTGTTACAAGGACTATCTCAAGCGGATCCAGGCAGCCATACCCGCCACGGTGAAGAAGGCCGCTAACGACTGGCTAACCGACGGCGATTACATTTTGGAAGTGCACCCGTATCCCACCAACCTGAAAGCAAGTACCCCAATAGATCGCTCGAAGGAGCCGGCACCCGGCTCTGCCATGCCGCTCAATCTTCCTCCCATGCAGAAGGCTACGCTCTCCAACGGTTTGAAAATCGTCCTGGCGGAGCGCCACACCGCGCCGGTGGTGAACCTTTCGCTGCTGGTGGAAAGTGGTAACGCCGCGGACCCCGCGGATGCTCTGGGCACCTGCAGCTTCGCTCAGCGCATGCTTGAAGAGGGCACCCCCACCCGCGATTCGCTCAAGATCGGCGAGGAACTGGAATCGCTCAGCGCCGAGTTCTCGGCCGGCGCCAATCTGGATTACGCGTCCGTCAATCTCAACGCGCTCAAGATCAATATGGACAAGGCCCTCGAAATTTATGCCGACCTCATTCTCCATCCCGCCTTCCCTCAGAAGGAGTTCGCTCGCTTGCAGAAGGACCGGCTTGCCGCAATTCAGCGCGAGAAGGTTACGCCCAACTCCATGGCTCTGCGCGTCGTGCCCATTCTGCTTTACGGCAAAGGACGTCCCTACGCCGGGGCTTTCGTCGGCACGGGCACCGAATCCAGCGTGAGCAAGATGACCCCCGAGGACCTCGCCAAATTCCACGACACCTGGTATAAGTCGAATATTATTGCCGATTTTAGAAACACATAACTTACTTAGAATCAGTGAGCGTTATACGTCAATGATGTCAATACTGGCAATCGCGGCAGAGCTTCCGTCACACCGGCGTCACACCTTTTGGAATGTGCCATGGTCTGTGTCGGCATGTAATTGCTCACAGCTTGCGCCTGCGCCCATGCGCTGGCTTTCAGGAAATTCCATTGTACTTCTGGATGCGCCGCGAGTGCAATGCATCGCCGCGCTAAATCGCTTTAGAGTGGCCCGCAGTCGCGTTTGATGCCAATTCTACGCATGGTGGGGGCAGCGGCAAGGTGATTGTATTTCCGGGACGGGGTACGAAGGGACTATGGACGGCTGGGGAATCCAACTTCAAAATTGCGGGTTTGCTGACGCGGCCTTCGGTTTCTGGCGGGGCCAGCTTACAGAAATCGAATCAGACAACGGTGAGGGTATAGAAGGACTGGTGCAGGAGTAGCATTCCCCCGCGCCCGCTACCGGCGTACAATCGCACGCCGAAGGTTTAAGACGCTCCAATCTGGGACGGGAAATCATGGCACGCATACAGTTGGTGTGGAAACGAGAGGGGCCACAGGTTGACCCAATTCTTGTTATCCATGGGGGCCACGATGGGTTCGTGTCGTTGTCGCGCAAGAATGAATCTGGAGCATGGGAGGAGTTGCCCAGCGTGCGGGCGGATAAGCTGGCCTCAATGTTCCCGGCATTCCGTGGCGAGCTTATGCGCGATTCTTATTACACTGTGAACGCATTCTGGAAAGATAACGGCAGAAACCGGAAATGGCCGAATCTTGGTGCCCCCTATCGCAAAACGGGAGGCTTACGCTACTTGAACGCGTGTTTTGCCGACGTGGATTGCTATAAGGTCGGCCTCGATCACATGCAGATGTGCGGAATTCTCTTGTCGGCCCAGAGCAAGGGATACATACCGCGTGTGAGCCTTATCGTTCGAAGCGGGTGCGGCGTTTGGTTGTTTTGGCTCTTGGTAGACCCTCGCAATCCCGGAACACCTCCGCGAGCTTGGCGGGAGAAAGTCGCTCAGTGGTCTGCAATTCAAAAAGCAATCCATGATCGTTTGGCCGTCTGCGGAGCGGACGCGCGTGACGCGGCGCGCGTGACAAGGGTGCCGGAGTCCATTCACATGGGAACCAATCTAACCGTGACGTATGCGTGGCAATGTGACGCCAAGGGGCGATTGCCTGCCTACACCCTGGACGACATGGCACGTGCCTTAGATCTGACCCATTCGGCCAGCAAAGGGCAAGCAAAGCGACGGGGATGGGTTGCCCTTCAACGGGGAAGGCTTCAACAGTTCGAGCAACTGCGGGCCATGCGGGACGGATTCTCGGAAGGTTGCCGGAATCGTGCGCTGATGCTGTACGTCGTCTTTATGCTGAAGAACGGTTTCGGCCAAGACGCCATCATGGACAATGCGTCTCGGTTCGGGGCGGAGTGTCACCCGCCATTGAGCGAACGGGAAATACGAGGCGCTGTCGCGAGCGCGCAAAATGCAAAACAGCCTCACCGCCGGTTCACCGACCAGACCATTTCCGACTGGTTGCAAATTAGTCCGAAAGAATCCGCCCTGCTCGAAACTTGGGGGCCAGCTTCGTGTTTTCGTTCGACGGCGATAGCGGCGGAGAAAAGACCGACTCGTTACGAGCGCATGAAGGCGCGGCGCGACGCCATCACAAAGATTGTGGGGCAAGCGGATCGTGTGCCATCGGTACGCGAAATGGTGACAATTCTAAGAGAGCAGTACAGTGAGTCCGCGTCTCACGTGACGGTTGAGGCTGACTACCACGCGCTTACGCTCGTTTCGGAGTCCGAAGCGAAGCGCCGCAAACGGGAGCTCGGAAGTGCAAGGTGACTACAAATCCCAAAACCTATGCATGAGCCTGGAAAGTTTCGCTGCATATAAGGGAAAACCCTCTTGGTACTCTGCATACTTTCTTTCCAACAATGGGTTTTGGTTTAAACAAAAAGGTTCGTTTCCCCCTTCTTTTTTGACTTTTCCTTTCAAAAGGAAAAGTCAAAAAAGAAAGGGTTCTACTTGCTATGTCCCTGTAATGTCTTGTGTGCGCATGCAATTCCACGCGCTGTGTCTTTCCGCAAAAAAGGGGCGGGTCACTTTCTTTCTTTGACTGCAAAGAAACGAGACATCGGGCGAAAAGCGGGCCGATGACCCTTGGCTTTCCACGACCGGTCTAAAAGGGTTCCGCCGCAAGGAGGGGGGGGATAGGGGGTTGTTTTTTGCAGCCGAACTGCTTCGTAGACCGTGGGCGCAGCCGAGCGCACGCGTGGACGAAATTGGGAAAGGGGTGTGGCTGGGACTCATGGCCTTCGCCAGTCGGTCATTCGTGGTAGAAGAAGGGGATGGGATGTCTCTTTTCGCCATGTCGCCCGGTTGCGGACAGTGGTGCTAACTCAAATACCCCATATGTCGGATCATATCCCTCTGTTCATCACCGAGGCAAAGCGTGCCCTCCCAAGTGCCTACGACTGTGCCAGCGCCACGAACGTCAAACGTCTTGAACCTGCCGTCGGGAGAACGGGAAAAACCGTGCGTCAGCCAGTCCGTGTCCTGGAAAAACCCCGCGACTGTCCCGTCCGGATTGATCGACATAGGAAAGGTGGACCGGTTGGCGGTGAATCTTGAGCGGGCCCGTTGGGTCGAATAGCCTGCATCTGCGAGCTATTATTATCAGGAGAGGTATGACTAGCATTGCGAGAATAAAAGCCATCCCCCCGGCAGTCCAACTGTGAGTAATCATCTTTGCCTCTGCTATGACGTCCCCTTTATGCACCCTGGTGGGTTCCAACATCAATCTCGGGCTCGGAGGAGCAGTCAGATAGCTAGGACGACTGCGACATCACATACCAATCCAAGGCAAGCAGATCTTCTTGGGAATAGCGCCTGAACTCCGCCGCTAGGGGGACTTTTCGCAAATCGCTGACAGAACCTGCAACAATCTCTTCGCCAACGATCGGCCAACCAGTGTTGTTGTGTATTTGGCGGTAGTCGGAAGGACGAAGCCGATTCTGATAAAACAGGGAGTTATTGAATAGTCTCCACCAGCGTTCCGAGAATTTCATACAGTTGTAAGGCGTGATGAACGAGTCAAAGACGGCGTACTCATCTGCAAAAACAATGTGGTGGCTCATGACGGCCTGTTTCGAGCCCAATCGTTTGAATTCCCTAAATATAGCCGGAATCACCTCAGTAGGAATGTGTTCGAGGGTGTTATTGGAAATGAAGAGATCTACAGAACCCGAGGTGTCCGCCATGTGTCGAGAGTCACCGATCATCAATTGTACTTGAATCGATTCGAGCATCTGGCGGAGCGGCATTGACTCCGACCGCAATGACAAATCGAGGAGTAAGCCCAGGCGGCATTTGTCGACCCATGGAAGCATTTCTTGCAGTTTGCCGGCTTCAGAATAGCGAAGAAAAAGTGACAATTCGCTACGGAGAGCATCACGAGTCAGCAGCGGCGCGATGTCGACCGTGAGCACCTTTGAAGCGCCACACAGAAAGAGGACAATTGGAGCAACCGGACGCCAGCCTGTTCCTAACTCCAGAGCGGAGAACCCTGACTCGGATGAAGCTCGGACTGCGAAGTATCTCTCGAGGTGCCAGCGACAGTGGGCAACCGTCCTCTCAAAACGCTTGAATTGAGTGTCGGCGCTCTCGGAGCGGGACTTGAGTCGTTGAAGAATAGCGTTCCAGGCCTGGCTTCGGGGCAACCGGGATATGGCTCCCTGGAGCGCGGCTTTCAACATCCAGTGGCGAATGCGCATGGGGCGCGGCATTGTCCTTCAGAGTTCGTTAAAGGTGATCAGTTCGATCCCAAATCTGTCAATTCCCTAGCCGACGTTGCAGGCACGCAAGTTACTGTAAATTAAGAGGAGTCTAATTGTCAATGAAGTCAGTTCCGGCAATCTGGGCAGAGTTTCCGTCACAAATACGCCACAATTTTTTGGACGCGCTGCAAGCGCAACTCACTTCAAAGGGTGTAACAAGAGGGTATTGACGGACTGATGACCCGGGCCGCCCCGGCGTCATTCGCCTCCTTCCAGCTTCACCCCATAGAACGCCCTTCCCTTGTCCTTGGCGGGACGCCGCCACATGATGAGGCCAGGAATATCGCGTCGTTCCTCAGGGGCATCCAATCCCACCGTCACATACACCCTGTCTCCGACTTGCATCTCAAGGCTGCATGCGAAGCAGAGACCTGATTTGGAGATGTTCTCCGTTGTGCCGGTCTCCTCCAGCCCGTCCGGAAGCCCGACTCCCAGAACCGATCTCAACCGCTTCCACTGTGGTGACGTTCACGCGTCCATAGCGTTCTGGTGCGGGCCCTTGAAGTGAGACAACCAGTCAAGACACTACTTACCACTGAATGGAAAATCCTTTCTTTGTTCCCGGCAAGTGATCTGCCCTAGTGTGCACTCCCGGGCCTGGTGCAGGGATAAAATACCCCATTGTTAGGGAAGCTTGTTTTCACAGGACCAATCCGGCTTGGGCGGTCAGAAGGGCTGTGCTCCCTTGTGGTGACAAAATCTCGGTCACCTCACAGCTACAAGTCTCACCCGCGATGACGCGGTTAGGGCGAGGTTGGCAGACCGTCCGGCGACAATCGCCAACCTACCCGGCCACGTTGTTTAAACAGGACCATCCTCGCCTGTGGCGCTTGCCCACCTGCGAGGACTTGCGACCGACGAATAGTTCCGGTCCGGCGGTCTTCTTCTCGATTGTCTGGGACCCGCCCCGACCGCTCGGCGATGAAATGGCCGAGTTCGCTCAATCCATTGTGTGCCAGCCAGAATAGACCACCGTACTTCGTATGCCACGTAGAAATCACACTTGACAAGGCAGTACCGAAGCGCTATAGACTTCAGTATCAAATAGGGGTACATAAACAATCGGGAGTCGATTCCTGGGTCTGGGCGGTCGGACCCAGCTTTCGTGGCCAGCAGAATGAAAGGCGCATCAGTTCCCGACACTTCTGGGGGTCCTTGAGCCGCCACGCCGTCTTGCTCGCAGTCGGAGCAAGCTCACATGGGGGAGAGGGAGCTTGCAGAGGGAATTGCTTGCACCCCCCGCACCGACTTCCTCTGTTGACGGTTCAGTCGCCTGCAGCTTTTCGCAGGCTTTTAGGAGTGGAAGGAGAGGGCTCTGCCCATGTCGAACTCTCACAGTGAGCAGTTTGCACCAATGGCGTGCGGAACACGGAGCGAGGTCCTTAGCATCTCGGACAACGCTCCCGGCAGCACGCACACGGTCGCTTTGAGTGGGAAAGGAGTGGCAGCGGGCCCTGCCGTGGACTTGGCCCCTGCGAGCGTGACCTTCCCAGGCCAGCCCGTCGGCACCTGCAGCACGGCCCAGACGGTCACGCTAACCAATACCGGCGGCGCCCGTTTGACTATCGCCAGCCTCGCAGTGACAGCGGCTAATGAAAGTGACTTTGCTCAGACCGCTACTTCCGGCAGCTCAGTGGCTGCTGGTGCGAACTGCACGATCAGTGCCACCTTTACGCCCTCCGCCAGCGGCAGTGGTACGACCTCGGTCAGCATCAGCGATAATGCCGCTAGCAGTCCACAGAAGGTGAGCCTCACTGGGAGGGGCACGGCACCGGCTATTAGCCTTTCGCCCACCGGCCTTTCCTTCAGTAGCCAAACCGTCGGCACCACGAGTGCGGCGCAGACAGTCGCCCCCACGACCCGACGCGCGCATTGACCAGCGCACAGGAGGAGGACCTTTGAGACGTATCCAACTCGACTTGATTCTGGTTGTTTTGCTCATACCGATTGCCGCCCGAGCCACCGACTATTACGTCAGTCCGACCGGAAGCGACTCGAACAGCGGCTCCCAGGCGAGTCCTTGGCTGACGATCAACCATGCCAACGGGGTTGTAGTCGCCGGCGACACCGTGCATGTGGCAGACGGAACCTACAACGTGAGTAATTCGGGGACGGGATATTATACCGGAGGAGTCGCGACCACTGTTAGCGGAACGGCGAGTGCCCGTATACGCTATGTCTCGATCAACAAATGGGGCGCGAAGATTGTATCAAGCGGATACACATATAATCCGAGCACAGGAGTTAGTACCGGAGCAAACGACGCTTGGTATAACACAGGCAGCTACGTTGACATCGTGGGATTCGACATAACGGCAGATGGGCACATAGGCATCCTCAACGACGGGTCCTACGTCAACGAGCTGTCAAACCGCATTCACGATATAACCGCTCCTTACGCCTGCAACGGTTTCACTGGTGGCTCAGCGGGCATCGACAACGCGAACGATATTTCAACTGCTTCAGGAAGCAGCGCCAACGGAAATTGGATTTACAATCTTGGAGATCAAACCAACCGCTGTGAGTCCGGTGCTCACGGTGTCTATCAAGCCGTTCCTGGCGGCACCATCGAGAACAACCTCATTTACCAAGTATCAGGCTTTGGCGTCCACTTGTACCACCAAGCCTCGAACGTCACCGTGCTGTTTAACACAATATTCCAAGGCGTGGGGGGAATTGTGGTAGGTGCCTCAGTCGGCTATATAGATGATTACACAAATGTTTCTAACAATATCTTTGTGGACCACCAGACCTGGGGCATCTTAGAGAACGGTTACGCAGGCGATCACAATACCTACTCCAACAACGTGATCTACGACAATCCCACCAATTTGTCGCTTCAATCGGGGCATTCAGCAACCGGGACAGTCAGCGCTGCCGAGAGCACCCTGTTCGTCAATTGGCAGTCGAATGGCAGCGGCAACTACCACCTCAAGGCCGGTAGTCCTGCTATCGACGCGGCAAATCCATCCTATCCTGTTTCCACGGACTTTGACGGCGTTTCGCGCCCACAGGGAGCAGGTTACGATATTGGCGCTTATGAGTACGTATTGCGTCCCAGTCCCCCTACCAGCGTGACAGTGGTACCCCACTGACACAAAGAGGTCGTTTCTAATTGTCCTAATCGGAGAGCAGCAGCAAGTCGGGGGTGGTGGTCACGGCACTAAGTTCAAGGTGGCTTTGCTTTGGGAGGCTGACTGTTTGGGGGGATCCTCTCCGCCCCGGGGGACATCCCGGCTGGCCAAAGCGTAGAGCACCAACTCGGCGCGGTTTGATATGCCGAGCTTGGTGTAAATGCTAAATAAGTGGTTCCTGACTGTGTGCGAGCTCAGGCCGAGGCTCTTGGAAATGTCGCTGTTAGGGAGGCCTTCGGCGACCATGCGCACAATTTGCTCCTCCCGCTTGGTAAGCAGAGGTGTGCCTGTGGCGCTGACGATGCGGATCGGTTTCCTCTCTCCTAAAGCTTGGACCACGCACCGGAGTTGGCTGCTGTCAGCCCAGACCTGCCCAGCATGTACACTCCGAATGCATTTGCACAATGCTGCGAAGCCTTCGCTGTAGCAAAACACACCTCTCGCTCCGTGCGAGAAGGCCTCGACCACTTGTTCAGACCCGGGGCAATCCAAAAGCACAATAACACTTGTCGATGAGCGAGTTAGGCTCAGCTCTCGCAAGGTCTGCAAACCTCCCCTTGGTTTGTTTTCCAGGTTTACGTCGATAAGAGCTACGTCGGGCTGATCCTCCGCTACCTGTTTGAGGAAGTCCTTCCGGGTATGCACGCTGCCAACCACGTTGAAGTGCTTCCGACGCTGGTTGAACGCACGACACAGCGCGTCGTTTGCCAAGGTGCTTGGACCGGCAACAAGGAGCGAAATAGACACTGGTTCGGTCCCCCGTCTCTCTAGCCTGAAGGAATCGTATCGTCGTCTGTAAACAGGACCCTCATTATAGCCTCTTCTGTTGAAAAGCAAGAGGAAATTAGACGGGGTGTACTCCATTGCTAAGTTATTTCTATATAACGCTAAGCTAGGTGCATCGTCATCTGGCCGGGACGCCATCTCGAAACAGCCGTTTGCGCTCGGCCAATGTGTCCCATCCCCGTGAGACGAATTGCGGCATCATATGAGACGGACTTACCAGTCACGGGGGTGCCGATCTTCTCACCCCGGCATGGGGGTCCCCGCCCGCGCCTCTCTTAGTAGAAGCGACCCACTGGTTCACGAGGCGTTCGACCTCTTGCGGGAACCTCGCGTGCGACATAGACTGGAATATTGTCTCCAGACAACCCCCAATAATCGGGCAGCGCGTGGAATATGGAAAATAATCAAACCACGACACGCGGCATCGAGGAGCGTCGAAAGCGTAATCGCTACCGGCTGGGAGTTCCCGTGATCTTCTCGTGGCAGGACGCGCGACAAGCGCAGCATGTGGGGGTAGGCGTTACGCGTGAAATCACCATCATTGGTGCATTCGTCTTGACTGCAACCCCTCCGCCGTTGAAGGCCAAGATCAAACTCAAGCTTTTCTTTCCGCCAGTCATCGGGGTGGCCGCGCCCATGCGGCTTCACGGAGGAGGAAAGGTGGTTCGTAGGGAGGCCATCAAACACGACGATCTACGTAGAGGTTTTGCGGTGGTGGGCAAACCCTTTGTTTTACGTATAGCAGCTAAGGGCGAGACCGTGCCAAACCGGTTGTCATCTACTGGAACGCAACGCCCTCGCTAGGACAGTGGGAGTTTCAGCTCTCGGGATGGTTCTCGACAGCTCGCGTGCGAAAGTCTATTTTGATCTTCTCTTCGGCCCTTTCCTCGGGCCAGAAAGCTGACCCACAGGCGGCGCCTGTGAGCCAGAAAGGCGGAGCTATATGTGGAGCCCAGATCCGTGCACTACACGAGCTACGGACTCGGCCGAATGGTATGCGATCTATACTCGGCATCAGCACGAAAAGTCGGTTGCGCACATCCTTTCCACTAAGGGATTCGAGATCTTCCTTCCACTTTACACGGCTGCCCACCGATGGAAGGACCGAAACAAGGAGTTGTTGTTGCCACTTTTTCCTTGCTACGTCTTTCTTCGAAGTGGACTCGAGCGGCGATGGCAAATCCTGGCAACACCCGGAGTGCAGGCACTGGTGGGTGCCTCTGGTCAACCGAGCTCCATTCCGCAAACCGAGATCGATGCAGTCCGGCAAGTTGTTCAACGGAGTCGCCAAGTTGAACCCTATCCCTTCCTAAAGTGCGGCGATTGGGTGCGAATCAAGTGCGGGCCGCTCGCAGGAATCGAAGGAATACTCGTTCGCATGAAAAACCTCTTCAGGTTAGTTCTCTCGGTCAGCATGCTTCAGAAATCTGTGTCCGTTGAGGTCGACTCGACCATCGTAGAGCGCGTCGGCCATTCCACAGACAGAAGTCGCACGCTAGATTCGGAATCACCCGGTATGGGCGAAGGCATGAGGAAAGTCCCTCTCGTGTTGACCGTTTGAAGGGAAGTTCTTTCGCTTTGAGAAGTGTTTCACACTCATCAGTTACAGTTTGACCGGCCTGCAGGCTTTCTAGTCCAGTTTAGGGCAGAGAAGGAGAGGCCCTGTAAGCACCGTGAAGTGTCTCGATTCTTGCTACGACTACGCGAGCATCGGCCGCCATGCGCGCTTGGTGGTGGACACCCGCAACGCCACCCACGCCGTCACCGAACAGAAGGGAAAGATCGTGCGCTGCTAGGGCCTGTCCGGGATGAGGTACGGCGCCAGGCCAGCACCAAAACAGGGTGAACGACTGGCATTACCTCGGCGGCGATAGAACGTAGAGAGGTTACTCAAATGCGTCACGAACACAGCCTAGTACGACGTAACCCGGGCGTCCAACGCGAAGGCCCCATGGACACACTCCCCATCGTAACTGCGGTCCCCATGAGTAGCGGTGCGGGATTCAATTGGGAACGGGCGTTCCGGACACTCCGGAGGAATTGGGGAATCTCAGTAGCGTTCGTGATGACGGTTCTCACGGGTGTCACGATTCTCGCCTTCACCATGCGGCCGATTTATGAACCCAAGGCGCGCATCGAAATCGACCCGCCTGGAGCGGGGAAAACCATTCTTGAAGCCAATCCAAGCGCGGGGGCGAACGAACAGGACTACTTGGAGACGCAAACGGAAATTCTAAAGAGTGATGGATTAGCGGCGGCCGTGATCCTGGCGTTACATTTGGACCAGAACCCCGAGTTCGTCGGCCCGGGAAAACTGCATCGAGCCTTGGGCGCAGTAGCCCAAGTGCTTCACCTCAGACAAACCAAACCCGAGAACAACCAAGAAACTGCCCAGAGCGTTTTTAGCGAGAGATTATCAGTGTCTCAAGTGCGGAACAGCCGACTGGTCGAGGTGAGTTTCGCCAGCCGCGACGCGAAGTTAGCTGCGGAGGTCACGAACACTCTGGTGAACCATTTCATGGACAGAAACTACCGGACGCATTACGAGGCTACAATGCAGGCGTCAGAGAGGCTCTCATCCCAACTGGATGACCTCCGCAAGAAAATTGAGAAATCCCACCGAGCCTTGGCTGATTTCCAAAATGCGACCGGTATTGTAGAAATCGACGAGAAGGAGAACACCGTAACTCAACAAGTTGGCGAACTGAACCGCCAACTGGCGCAAGCGCAAGCAGACCGAATTCAGTTACAAGCCTATGTCAGGATAGCTGACGCAGGAGGCGCAGATTCTCTTCCTCAAATTCGCGACAATCCACTCATCCAGACCCTCACCCAACGGTTTGTCGAAAGCCGCGCCAACCTCGCCCAAGCACTGGCGGTTTACGGAAAGAACAATTCAAATATCAAGAAACTCCAGAACGAAGCAGACGAAATAGAGGCGCAACTGACTGCCGAACGGCGGAAAGTCGTGCGACAACTTAAAACCAGCTACGAATCTGCGCAGACCCGGGAAGTTTTGACGGAGCAGGCGCTCACGAGGATGAAGGGCGTCATCGGCAGCATGAACGAGAAAGTCCCCCAATACAACTTCCTTAAAAAAGAAGCCCAAGCCAATGAGGATCTCTACAACACCCTGAGTGCTCGTCTGAGAGAGGCTGGAATCGACGCAGGCTTGGGATCGAGCAATATTTTCATAGTTGACCGAGCTCCGGTTCTTGAAAATCCCACGCGTCCGCATCGGCTCCAAATCATCGCACTAGGCCTCATTTTAGGCGTTTTGGGCGGGGTGGCGCTTCCGTTCCTTAAAGAGAGCCTCGATCAGACAATCCGAGCTTCCGAGGACATCAGTAACTGGACGGGGCTTGCCGCTATGGGCGCGATTCCCATCATTTCTGGTTCTAGTTCGGATCATCATCAAAGACCACTTGCCCTGCGGACGACCGCGCTGCTGGGGGACGGTAGCAAGGCTGACCAAGCGGGTTCAGAGCTAAGATTCTTCTTAGAACGACCGCAGTCTCCAGAGGCCGAAGCGGTAAGAAACCTCTGCACCTACATCAAGCTGTCCTGCCCGGATAAGCCTCCACACAGTGTCCTGGTGTCATCACCATTGCCTAAGGAGGGGAAAACTACCGTCGCAGTGAATCTGGCTATGGCTCTTGCCCGACACGGCACGACTTGTCTCGTGGACGCTGACATGCGACGGCCTATGGTTGCACGCGCCTTCGGCCTCACCTGCCAGCAAGGCCTCAGTGACGTTCTCAATGGCTCGGCGGAGTTGCGGAGGGTCATGCAGACAGTGGCAGACCTTAGCAACCTAACGATCGTGCCAGGTGGTCCCGTACCCGCGAACCCTGGAGAGCTTGTCGGCTCCGCGTCAATGCGCGAGGTGGTGCAGGCACTCGCCGAGCGGTTCGAGAATGTGGTAATCGACTCTCCGCCGATTATTCCCTTCGCAGACACGCGAGTCCTATCGCAACTGGTTGACGGCGTAGTTGTGGTGGGGCTTTGTGGTTTGACCACTCGCGAGGCCATTACGTTAGGTACCGAGATCCTGGACGAGGTTCATGCTCGCATCCTCGGCGTCGTGCTCAATGGCGTGGACCGCTACTCGCCCTGCTACCGCTATTACTCTTATGACTAGTGCTACCACGAGGAGGAATCGAATGCTGTCGCAAAGCATCGGTCGTTATAACACCTGGCGCGCCTGCTGGTGCCTGCCGGTGGTGATTTCATGCCTCGCCATGTCCGCGAGTGGGCAAATTGGCAAGCAGTCTCAGGCCGCCACGCCGATGCCTTCGGAAAAAGCAGTCAGCGGCGACTATATTCTTGGGCCCGGGGACATCGTGACGATAACGGTTGCGGACTCTCCCGAGCTAAGCGGAAGGTATAGGGTCGGCGAGAACGGTCAACTGAATCTGCCATCGATCTCGACTCCGATTCGGGCCTGGGGGCTGACGGCCGTGGAGGTTGCCAAGAGAATTGCCGAAGCCCTCAAGGCTTCAGACTTACTGCGCGATCCCGTGGTCAACGTGTTTTTGGAGGAGTATCACAGCCGGACCGTGACAGTTCTCGGAGCCGTTACCAAACCGTCCGTCTATCCCCTGGAAAGACCGACAACCGTTCTGGAAGTCCTATCCCTCGCTGGCGGCCTGATTCCGCAGTCAGGGAATACCTTGACCTTAGTCCGCAACAGCTCCCGACCCGAGAGCGCCACCTCGGCGCCGACGGGTGATTCGACCCTGACCATTGACTTGGCTAAGCTGATGCAGGGTAAGGATCCCTCCCTGAATCTGGAGGTCCATCCGGGAGATGTTATCAGCGTGTCCCCAGCTCCTGTCATTTACGTGGTTGGCGCCGTGACAAAGCCAGGTGGCTTCGTGTTACAGGACCCAGGCTCTGGTGTAACCGTCTTGCAGGCGCTCGCCATGGCCGAAGGTCTCAAATCAGTCGCGGCTCGCAGTCGGACCCTCTTGGTTCGTCGTTCGGCAGGACTAAAAGAGCGGCAGGAGATACCGATCAACCTGGACAAACTCATGGCGGGAAAAATCAGGGACCAGTATATGGAGCCGAATGACATCCTATTTGTTCCCGAAAGCGGAAGCAAGAAGACTGCCCAGGCGATGGCACGAACTGCAGAACAAGCTGCAGTCGGCATTGCCACTTACGGTGTCGGACTCAGAGTCGGAAAATACTAGGAACAACTTGCGTGGACCAAGCCTCGCCAGAAGCCGACCTCAGAGGTATTGCAAAGGGGTAAGCCCGTTCCAACCGTGCAGTCCTTCAAATAGTCCGGCAATCCGAAAGTCCCCGAAACGTCAGCGGGAGCTTCCCGCAAAAGACGTGGCCCCGCTTCGACCAACTCGAAACACCCCAGAATAATCGTCTTAGGACAAGGTGATGGCGATGAAAACTCCCACGACACCGGAAGCCGGTACCCCAGCGAACTCTCCGGACCTACAGGCAAGACCGCGTGAGCTCCAGGAGGACAGTCGTGCTTTCGCATTTCTTGACCTTAAAGCCCAATTCAGCCTGATCAAAGACGAAGTGCTGCACTCCCTCGAAAGGGTCATGGAAAGCCAGCAGTTTATTCTGGGGCCGGAAGTTCGATCTTTTGAGGAGGAGATGTCCGCGTTTATCGGCACACGCGCAGCCGTAGGTTGTGCTTCGGGGTCCGACGCTTTGCTGCTTGCCTTGCTCGCGCTCGGGATTGGTTCGGGAGACGAGGTCATCACCACTCCATTTACGTTTGTGGCGACTGCGGGATCGGTGGCGCGGGCCGGAGCCAAGCCAGTTTTTGTAGACATCCATCCGGAGACCTTTAATATCGACCCAAACCAAATCAGAGCCGCCGTCAATGAACGAACGTGCGCCATTATCCCTGTCCACCTCTTCGGACTGGCGGCCGATTTAAATCCTATTTTGAAGATGGCTGACGATCACAAGCTAGCGGTCATTGAGGATGCTGCACAGGCGCTCGGCGCCCGCTACAACGGCACTCTTGTTGGCAGCCTCGGCACGTTTGGATGCTTCAGCTTCTTTCCTTCGAAAAACCTCGGCGGAGCCGGGGACGGAGGATTAGTGACCACGAACGATCCTTCACTGGCTGACCGTCTGCGGCTGCTACGAGTTCACGGGAGCCCAAAGAAGTACTACTACGAAATACTCGGAACCAACAGCCGGTTGGACTCATTGCAGGCTGCGATCTTGCGAGTCAAGTTGCGACACCTTGAGGCGTGGACAAGCGCACGGCAACAGAAAGCTGAAACCTACCGAATGCTGTTTGCGGAGTGCGGACTGAATACACGCCTCAAACTTCCTTATACCCCTACCGATTGTTTACACGTTTTTAACCAATTCGTGGTTCGATGTCCGGAAAGAGACTCTTTGCGAGGTTATCTCCGAGACCAGGGGATACCGACTGAGGTCTACTATCCGCTGCCATTGCATCTCCAGCCCGCATTTACCTATCTGGGGTACAAGCCCGGCCAGCTTCCCCAGGCTGAGGCAGCCAGTCGAGAAGTCTTGGCTCTTCCTATCTACCCGGAATTGAGCCTGGACCGTCAGGCCACCGTAGTCCGTGCCATTGCCAAGTTTTACGGGATGGCTACTTAGACCTAAGGGGGGGCATGTTATGGGGCAACAGATACCATCAGTCGCAGTGGCGGGTTGTGGGTACTGGGGCAAGAACCTTGTCCGCAATTTCCACGAGCTCGGTAGTCTGAAAGCGATGTCTGATGTGGATGAATCACGGTTGGAGACCCTGGCCTCGGTCTATCATGTGGAAACGAGCAGTTGCTTCAGCAAGTTACTGTCCAATCCGGAAATCCAGGCTGTCGCCATAGCGACGCCGGCGGCCCTGCATTTCGAGCTTGCGAAGAAAGCAATGCTGGCTGGAAAAGATGTCTTTGTCGAAAAGCCCCTCGCACTGCGGGTCGAAGAAGGAGAGGAACTGGTTGAAATTGCTCGCAAACACGAGCGGGTCTTAATGGTTGGTCATATCCTGTACTATCATCCCGCGGTCATGGAACTAGGGCAGCGAATCCGGGCTGGAGAACTCGGCAAAGTTCAGTATGTTTATTCCTCACGGCTGAACTTCGGCAAGTTGCGAACCGAAGAGAATATTCTCTGGAGCTTCGCTCCCCACGACATCTCCGCAATACTCATGCTACTCGATGAAGCACCCATGCGCGTGGCCGCCCAAGGAGCCAGCTATCTGAACCATCATGTCTTCGACACTACGTTAACCAATCTGGAGTTTGCCAGCGGCATTCAAGCGCACATCTTCGTGAGCTGGCTTCATCCGGTCAAGGAGCAGAAGTTGGTGGTGGTCGGGAACCGTAAGATGGCCGTGTTCGACGATACGGAGCCAGAGCGTAAACTTGTCCTCTACTCGCACCGGGTTGATTGGGTCAATCGCCTTCCTGTTGCTCATAAGGCTGAAGGAGAGGTTGTGCCCCTCAACGGCGGCGAACCGCTGCGCTTGGAATGCCAGCACTTTCTGGAAGCCGTGCGGGACAGAAAAAGGCCTCGGACGGATGGCCAGCACGGACTACAGGTCCTGCGTATCTTGCGCGCCTGCGAGGAATCGCTCAACAAGCACGGCCAGCCCCTGTCCGTGGCGGTATCAACGCCCCGTTACTTCGTCCATCCAACGGCTGTCGTAGACGAGCCTTGCGAAATCGGCCAAGGGACGCACATCTGGCATTTCTCTCACATCATGGCGGACAGTAAGCTCGGGAGGGATTGCAACCTGGGCCAAAACGTTCACGTTGCCTCCGGCGTCAAAATTGGCAACAACGTCAAAATCCAAAACAACGTGTCTATCTACACTGGGGTCGAGTTGGAAGACGACGTGTTCTGTGGCCCCTCGATGGTCTTCACAAACGTCATCAACCCCCGCAGTCACGTGGTCCGCAGGCACGAATACCAAAAGACCCTCGTCAAACGGGGTGCCTCATTGGGCGCCAATTCAACCATCGTCTGTGGCAATACAATTGGCCAGTACGCGTTTGTCGGTGCTGGTGCTGTTGTGACGCGCGACGTGCCTGACTATGCACTCATCATGGGCGTTCCTGCCAGGCCGGTAGGCTGGATGTGCCAATGCGGGATTCGGCTGGCTGCCATGAACGGGTCGATGAGATGTCACGCGTGCAGAGCCGAATATCACCTCAGAGATGGAAGACTCAGTCCTCTTATGGCCGCAGCATTGGCTTGAACCCTGCCACTGTCATTAGAAAAGCCTGGAGGCGAGGGTGTCACACATCGGCGCTTCAGGGATATCGTGAAGGGCAGCAAACAATCGAAGTGAAATATCCAGCACAATTTCCAGTAACGCGGCGGCCGCTTATCCACGACGTGGGGATGACGGCTGCGGCCGAAGCAATCGTTCTAGCTACCAGTCTCCTCGTGGTTTCTCTCTTTGGCAGGCTGTTGGGAGCGGTTGCGCTTGCCGAGTATCTGCTCTTTCGTCGTGTAGCAGCAGGACTGCAGTCAGGAGTGAATCTGGGTTTAAGTGTCGCCGTGCCTCGCTATGTCGGGCTCACGGTGAACAATCCGAGCGGCAAGCCGGAAGCTTACTTCTTGGCAGCTTTGACCTGTCTCACCACATTTGCAACCCTCCTGGCTTCCCTTCTGATCGTTGCGCGACAGCTCTTTGCCCACTGGCTCTTCGGCAGTCCTCAGAAGGCGTATCTTGTGCTCCCACTATCACTCGTGCTGATTGGCTTGGCCGTCCAGGCGGCTGTCTACGGGTATTATCGGGGAATCTTGGCCATGGGTCGAGCCAATGCGCTGGAGGTCTGCAATTTTGCGCTCATACCCATGGCGACTGTAATTCTGCTCTACCGCTCGCGGTCCGTCGCGCTAATTCTGAGCGTGATTGGGTGCGCCACTTTGTTCTGTGCATGCCTTTTCGCCGTACCGATCTTCAGTCGTCCCCTGAAGTCCAAGCCTGCCCAAATCGTGCCCCTTCTTGTTGAACTTTTGCGTTACGGAATAGGGCGGGTTCCCGGCGATTTTGGGTATGCCGCGCTTTTCGCCATTGGCCCGATAATTGCTGCACATTTCATTCCGCTGGCAAGTGTGTCGTATCTGCTGCTGGGATTGAGCATGCTGATGGCTGTTGGCTATTGCACCACACCCTTGGGATTGGTCCTTCTTTCCAGATTCAGCATGATGGTTGGCCAGGGTCGTTTGCAGGAGGTCCATGCGTCCCTTGAACATCTTATGACCTCTACCCTGGCGCTCTCGGTCTTTGCTTCTCTTCAACTTGCGGTCTTTGCTGACTTTATAGTGCGCATCTGGGTGGGCCCAAGATTCCTGGAGGGGGTTTTCATCATTCGCTTGTTGCTGCTTGCGATCCCCCCCTACGTTTTCTACGTCGCCATGCGGAGCTCCATCGATGCGGCAAGCGCGAAGCCCTACAATGCGGGTAACGTGATTGTTGCCCTGGCTGCCTACATTGGCTTAGCATTCCTGGCAGTAAAGGTACTTCCCACGAACCTTGCACTGAACGGCATTGCCCTCTCTTTTCTCGGGGCGGTTCTCAGTCTGGGAGCCCTTACCGCCCGGAGCGTGCGGCAGCTCTACAACCTACCGATACCCTGGACTCGCTGCGCGTCATCCATCTTCGTAGGAATACCCCTGGGCGTCGCTGGAGTCTTGTTTCGGTGGGCGCTTAGTTTTCGGACTGGTCCTGTCGAAGTGGTTGTTTTTGAGCTGGCGATGAGTGCTCTCTTTCTGGGTGTGCTGATTAGGTTGGATCCCCCCTGGCTGGGGTATGTTTGGAAGATAGTACTCGCGGGCCGCAGGCAGCGGTTTGCCGTGAAAACCACGTAGATGAGTCCCTCCCCTCGACTTACCCGGTGCGCATCGCGGCGCTGCTAACTTGATCTGCGTGGGAAGCGCCCGAATAGGCGGACCCGAGAGCCTTCAGGCAATCCCGACCGTTCGCATCACGCGCAGAATCGGTAAAACGCTTTGAAGAATCCCCTTCGATATTTGGAGTCTTTGCCCCAGGTTGTAGGCGATGTAGGAGTTACCGCCGCGACCGAATTCAGTATCCTCGCTACGAGCCTTCTGTTGGTCTCTCTTTTCGGAAGGCTAATGGGAGCCGTCGCGCTGGGGGAGTACCTGTTAGTTCGACGGGTGGTGACTGGGTTGCAGTCCGGTGTGCAGATGGGCTTCGCTGTGGCCTTGCCCAAGCATGTGGCTCGCGCGGTGAAGGGACCCGAGGGGCAGCGCGAAGCTTACTTCCTGGTTGCGCTGAGCTGCCTGATTGCCTTCGCGATCTGCGTGGGATTGCTCCTGACGGCTGGACGGCAAGCCTTTGCCCGCTTGTTACTTGGCAACACGCAGATGGCGCACCTCGTCCTCCCTCTTTCTGTTTGGCTACTTACCCTGGCGGCCCAGGTGGCGGTGTACGGCTACTACCGGGGATGCCTTGCCATGGGACGGGCTAACGCATTTCAACTGTGCAACTACGTACTGATACCGCTGGTCGCGATCGTCTTCCTCTACCGGACGTATTCCGTGGCTCTCATCATGAGCGCGATAGGATTTGCCATTCTGATTTCGGCCGGTTTGTTCACCGGACCCATCATCTTCGAGCACATAGGCGGGGCGCGAGTGTAATCCACCCAGCGCGCCGCGGAACTGTTGCGCTACGGAATCACCCGAGTGCCCGGCGACTTTGGCCTGGGCGCCCTTCTCTCCGCCGGACCGATGCTGGCCTCGCATTACGTCCCGGTGGACCAGGTATCGTATTTGCTCCGGCGGATGAGCATGCTCATGGCGCTGGGGTACAGCGTTTACCCACTCGGCTTGGTCTTACTTTCGAAGGTCACTATGATGCTGGCCGAAAACCGACTCGAGGAGGTGCGGGCCCGCCTGGCGATTCTCATGGCCGCGATTCTGGAAATTTCAGTATTTGCCTGCGTACTGATGGTCGTCTTTGCGGATGTCCTCGTCCGCTTATGGGTCGGGCCACGCTTTCTGCCCGCAGCGGGATTGGTGCGAATCGTTTTGCTGAGCGTCCCCTTCCACATGTTTTATTCGGGACTGTGTAGCGTCGTTGAAGCAGGCAGCCAAACCCCTCATAACACGCGAAATGTATTCTTGGCGCTGACGGTGTTCATCGTTCTCGCCTGCGCCCTGGTCTGGGGCGTGCAACCCAATATCCTTCTGAAAACCATTGCCACGTCTATTCTCACGGCGATAGCGGTCCTCGCCTGGTTCACCTCGCGCTCCATTCACAAGATCTATAACCTGCGCTTGAATTGGGGGCATTCCCTGGCCCCTGTGCTCGTGGCCGTTCTGTTGGGCGGCCCCAGCTTCCTCATTCACTGGTCAAGTAGCTTTCGAACGAGCGTCATCGAATTGGTAGCCATTGAGTTGGCAGTGGGAGCTTTGTTCTTTGGGTTCTTATTGAAGGCGGGCTCTTCCTGGGCGGCCTTTCTGTTCGAAACTGCCTTTGGGCGAAGTATCAAGGAAATGAGTCGTGCATAACGTACCCATGCCAGAAGTCAAAGCGGGGGCATACTTGTTGCTCTCCTGAGAAACGCGCCCGTTCAGGTCAAGAGTGGACCACGGGGGGCGAGAATAGAGATGAGAAGAGGTATTGCATTCTCCAACCTAGCGCGGCGGTCGGGTTTGAATGGCGTGCCTACCGCAAATGTGCTCCGGCTTGTCGCAGCGCTTCTGTGCGTCGGAACTATTTTCCTCGCGGCGCAAGCGCCGCCATGGATGTCCCTTTCTGTCGTTACCATCATTTGTTCGCTTTGGCTCATGCAAACGGCTGTCCGCCTCTTCAATCTTCGACAAATGACGATCCCTGGATTTGTCTACCTGATTTATCTTATTATCGTACTAATCCCGTCCTTCTCTGTCTTCGAAAAACAGCGCGGCCCCTTTCGCCTGACTTTTATGGTTGCAGTGGAAAGCGCCCTGATCACGATCCCCATCGGGATCCTGCTTGCGAAGGCGCTATTCCATTTTGGGAACGACGAAACCGGGGTTTTCTTCAACTCGCCCGTGCAAGAGCGCGCATTCGAGCCGGGTCCGGAAGCGTTTGCAGTCGTCCTGGCTGTAATCTGGGGTCTTAGTATTATTTATCTCAGCGAGGTTCGTACTGTCCCGCTTTTCTACATGATTACGCATCCAGGGCACTACCGGGTGCTACAGTCGTTGCGCGAAGAATCTCTGAAACTACTCGATTCGCCGCTGCGATATGTCTACGAACTCATGCGCGGCACCTTTTATCCCTTCCTCATAGTTTATAGTTTCGGGAAATTTCTCCTGAAGAGAAGCACTTCATGGGCTTATCTGTTCCTGGCAAGTTTCCTTTCCGGCATCCTCTACTGCGGGCTAAGCATAGCCAAAAGCCCGGTTGCCGTCATTTTTGTCATACTGGGGGCCTTCTATTACCTGTATCGTGGTGGGAGAGTCAGTCGTAAATTCCTGGTTTCCTTTCTTCTTCTTTTCTGGGCGTTTCCTATTTTCGTCGTTATGCGAGAATACGGAACAGCAATTGACCTTGCAGCCACAGTTCAGACATTGGAGAGGCGGATGTTCTCTTTGCCTAGTCAAATCTTGTACTATTATTTCGAGATATTTCCGCGCGTTGTCCCCTTTCAGTACGGCAACACAATCGACAAACTGACAATCTTGACGGGAGGACGGTTTTTTGACTCCGCGAACTTTGTCGGAAGATATGCATATCCACACGGGCTTTACTCGGTCACCGGACCTGCTCCCTTTCTGGGAAACCTCTATGCAGACTTTGGAATCCCCGGGGTGTTGCTGGGCGGCGTCTTGGCCGGTTTCTTGATGCAATGCGCACAAGTTTATGTCGTGAGAAGCGGCAAATCGGTTTTGAGCATGTCCTTATACGCGTTCTTTCTCCTTTCCTTGGCAAACTTAAACATCACTGCGATGCCGATCGTGCTCTTGAGCGATGGGGCGTTAGTGGTCCCCGCCTTGGCAGGAACGATGGCTATACTTCATTTCATCATCATCAGGGCTCTGAGGACTGAGAATTTCCACTCGACACAAGGAATGTCTTCCCGCCATTAGGGTGCCGGTCGACACAAGCCACAGCCTGAACCCCAGGAAATGGAGGGAGCCCCGTTGATCGCAGCTCTCAGGGAGATTGTCTCCTGGGTTCCGCACACTCGAACACTGAACTCTCTGACCCGCATGGAGGATTTCCTTGCCTACGTCCAGAAAATTCAATACGGCGAATTCTTTAGGTATCAAGGGATGTCGACTCAAAAGAGATTAGAGTATGTCAGTGTAATACATGAGCTTTCCATAACGCTCGCCGGAAAAAGCGTGCTTGATCTTGGCCCCGGGTACGGCGATTCGTTGGACGTTTGTCATGAGTCGGGAGCCAAGGTCATTGATTTTGTGGAGATCGATCCGTTCTTTTACACGTATAACAGGCTCAAGGGCTTCGGGCGCGCCTACCGCTTGAACCTCCTGTGGCAACTGAATAGGCTCGACCCTGGGAAATACGATTTGATTTGGGTAAAAGGTTCGTTTTGCGCGGATAATTTTATAAAGTGGAAAGTCTTCATTAGTCTTACCCGCTGGTTGAGGCAAATCGAACGAATCGCTTCCGGGTCGTCCACGATAGTCATTTGTCCATATTGGCGCATTAACGGCATCAAAAGGCAAGTACACGATTGTCGGAACAATGGCTTCACGAAAACTATGATCATGGCAGGGTTCACGGCACTTCGGTATATCCCGCATCATAATAGAGAACCTGAATATCCAATCACGTTTATTAAACACATGTCATGTGACACCGCTAGAAAGTAAGCAGGGTCGAGATGCGTTCTCAAGCCATGTCTGAAACTTTGTCGATTCTTTTGGCGCTCAGCATGAGTGCAAACAATGCCGGTTCTCAAGCTGGAAGAACACCCTCGCTTCACACAGGCGAGCCTGCCCGCAATGCGGAGGTAAGTTCACCATCCCGGTTCCGTCTGGTCGCGCGCACTGCAATAGTTGTCAACATGAATGGCAAAGAATGGAACGAACGCGAGTTGCCTATGGCGCCTTCACGGCAGCGGGTCCGGGAATCATTTGGAGGTAGTACGTAAGGGACGATCAAATGGGGCTAGAAGAGCTTCTGCAAGTGGCAAAGGACTGGGAGTATCTGCGGCGTTTGCCTGCGTGTCTGATGCGCAAGCACGCAGACGTCCGCATCAACCGCTACCGCTCCGAATCCATCCTCACCCGTGAGCAGCAGGTGCAGCAAGTGGAACGAAGCCAGAGCTTCGGGTTGGGGGTACGCGTGCTGGCCGGTGCCTGGAAGACTGGCGCACGCCCGCCGCTGTGGGACGGATTAGCGGCAGTCCGAATCGTCCATGTCTTCGAGGAGTGGCTCGCTGCCAGGCCTGCTCCGGGGTGTGTAGTGAGGCACGCTGCATGACGACGACAGCTACCAACCACGACGCGGAGTTCGCGCGGATTCGTGCCGAATACGAAAGGCGTGAGCGAGAGTTGCCGGCGGGCTTCTACGAGTGGTACCAACCAGCCAACTTGTTCCGCCGCTTCCAGATCGCTCGACGCTGCATCGGGGCGCTAGTGCGGGAGGGGATGTTTCCACTAACGGGGCGGCGGGTATTGGACGTCGGGTGCGGCAATGGGCAGTGGCTGACTGAGTTTGTCTTGTGGGGAGCCAGCGTTCACGACCTTTGCGGGATCGACCTCCTCGAAGGCCGAATCCAGCGGGCGCGGTCGAAGCTACCCTCGGCAGACTTGCGGGCTGACGATGCGTCACAGTTGCCGTGGGTTGATGCGACGTTCGACCTCGTGACGCAGTTCCTAGTGTTCACTTCGGTTCTGGACATGAGCGCAAAGAAGCGGCTCGCATCCGAGATGCTGCGAGTGCTAAAGCCTGACGGGTTGATCCTCTGGTACGACTTGCGGTACAACAACCCGCAAAACCCGAATGTGCGCGGAATTGGGGCGAAGGAGGTCAGATCCCTGTTTCCGGCGTGTATGGTCAAGCTCGAGAAGGCCGAGCTAGCGCCGCCGATTGCGCGGCGGGTCGTACCGGTGTCGTGGGTCGGCGCGCTAGTCCTGGAGAAAGTGCCGTTACTCAGGACGCACCTGCTCGGTGTCATCAGTAAGCTGCCTTGATCGCACTTGATTGAAAGACGCAGGAGGGATGCCACGGGCCTCCACAAGGCCTGTGATCAAGCGTGCGTTTAATCAAAATGGGATCCTCTTCAAGTTCCGTCCCTGATGGCCTGAGCCAAACAGAAACCGATCGTTCGTTTTGAGCATGCAACCGCAGCCTGAGTACATACCTTTAGCAGTTCCGGACCTTGGGGAAGAGGAGATAGCAGAGGTTGCGGCGGCTTTGCGCTCAGGATGGATCACTAGTGGACCGCGAACAGCACAGTTCGAAAGGGAGTTCTGCGAGTACACAGGCGCGCCGCACGCCCTGGCTGTGAACTCCTGCACCTCGGGGCTGCACTTGGCGCTTGTGGCGCTCGGAATCGGTCCGGGCGACGACCCGCTGGTTGAGGCAAATCGAACGAATCGCTTCCGGGTCGTCCACGATAGTCATTTGTCCACATTGGCGCAATAACGGCATCAAAAGGCAAGTACACGATTGTCGGAACAATGGCTTCACGAAAACTATGATCATGGCAGGGTTCACGGCACTTCGGTATATCCCGTATCATAATACAGAACCTGAATATCCAATCACGTTTATTAAACAAATGTCATGTGACACCGCTAGAAAGTAAGCAGGGTCGAGATGCGTTCTCAAGCCATATCTGAAACTTTGTCGATTCTTTTGGCGCTCAGCATGAGTGCAAACAATGCCGGTTCTCAAGTTGGAAGAACACCCACGCTTCACACAGGCGAGCCTTGGGGCGCTGCCGAGGCAATCCGGGGCACACAGGGTTCACCCGAGGCGAAACCAAGACCTTGGCCCGAGCCCTATCTGAACTATGCGTACCTGCGGCGAGCATGGGAAGTCACTGGACGCGCGTGGGTAGAGAAGTTTTCAGGCACTAAGTGGAGCGACACCGGTAAGACCTGGGAGCTGGACAGGCAATGGCCTAATGAGACGCAGGTCGGCCCTCAATCCTATTACATTGAACGCGCTACTCGCGGCGCAGCCAACATGGGATACGCCTGCCACGATATCCAACTTTTGAATGAGGTCTCGCAATTTTATCTCGTCTATGCCAACCGCTTTACAACCCTCGGCGACATGCGCCGGATGGCGTCATCGTCTACGACCACCACTCTCCTGAATGACCAGGGGGATGATCCCGCCAGGACCCTCTTGTGGATTGAAAAGCAGCCTGCCGGGAGCCGAGTCCGTGAATGCGCGCTCTGCAACAGCCAATTCTTTCATCCGGCGGCCCGGTTGATCCGAATCATTACTTTGCTCCCCGAGTCCGAACCCACTCCCACTATGAGAAAGTTTGTGAGCCTCTACGCCCCGCTGATCGTCCGCGACCACCTGATCCGGCTGCTGTATCAAGCCAAGTGGGATTACTACGGCCTGAAGGATCTTCCCGAACACCTGGTCGATATCTGGAAGGCAATCAGTGCGTTCTCTGTCCGACCCAAGTTGTCGTATCAGTTCGCAATGACAGACAGGGACCTTTGGCTGATTGCCACCGCTGCTGAGATCTTGGGCGCGAATGCCCATGACCGCGGATTAGTGCCTCTCAATCCGGAGGAGAAGACTCGCCTGCAAAACGCAGTCCAGACCGGCGTGTCCCTCTTCCAAAGGAAAGGGACCTTTTACCCGGACACCAGGAACTTCCGGGGCGAAGTCGTTGGCAGCATGAGCTATTTCAACGGAGATTATGATGACCACCCCGAAAATGCCTACACGGGGTGCAGAGGCTCTTCGTTCCCAACACCGCAGGACAAAGGAGTCCATCCCGGCACAAGCTGGGACATTTCACATTTCTACCGAGTTCCGGTGTTCATGCGCTCACTGTATGACAACAAAACAGCGGCGGGTGTTGACTTCCCTTCGACCCGCGACGTGGAACTCCTCACAAATCAATTGATGTATAGAGTTTTCAAAGGCGATTTCAACCATCCACTCTTCGACAACTTCTTTGACGGCTGCAATGGGTGGTATCGAGTTGGGTACGGGAGGCCCACGTTTGGGTACCCCCCAGCCGAGTATTGCGATTCTCGCAGTCCGGACCGACCCTGCCTTGTCACTGGTATGGTACTCGGGTGGGGCGCGCTCGCGTCATTCAACCCGGATCTGACGGAGCTGCTGCACGCCCTGGTGAAGCTGGCGATGAGAGACGACCCTGAGACCAAACAGTTTAAGGAGCGGTATTACTGGGATAACGGCCAATCCTTTTCGTTTAGGGATGCGCGCGGTCAGCCACAGTATCCTTCACTGCTTTTTTTCATACTCTCGACAGTACCAGAAAAGTTGCAGGCCTGTGCGTCCCCATGAGTTGTGTCTAACAACATGGCTGAGGCCAGAGGGGCCCAGAACGCTTAAAAAGCGGCGCTGAACCCTTGTCGACTGAAAGCGGAGGTGATCACTTCGTGGAGTCAGCCCGGAAAGTCAGGTGGCTCAGTGTTGTGGGAGCGCGGCCCCAGTTCATCAAACTAGCGCCGGTCTGCCGGGCAATAGATGCGCATAACTTTGCAGGAAGGGCCCCGCGAATCGAGCATTGCATTGTCAACACGGGCCAACATTACGACCGCGAGATGGCAGAGCTGTTCTTCGGTCAACTGAGGATACCTGAGCCGAAGTACGACCTGGGAGTTGGCTCAGGCTCCCACGGAGCGCAGTTGGGGCGAATGCTGGAACGGCTCGAACCTGTCTTGGTGAGCGAACATCCCGACTGGGCAATCGTCTACGGTGATACGAACTCGACGCTCGCAGGGGCTCTACTGGCCGCGCGTTTGGGTTTTCCCTTGGCGCACGTCGAAGCGGGCTGTCGAAGTTACAAGTGTGCGATGCCGGAAGAGCAAAACCGAAAGCTTGTGGACCATCTCAGCCAAATCTTGTTAGCGCCTTCTCAAAGCGCAATGAACAATCTATCGCGAGAGGGAATTGGGGCCGCTGATGACCCCCTGCGTCGCAGCGTGGCGTTGGTGGGAGACGTGATGTATGACGCCCTGCTCGCTAACCTCAATCTGGCTGAGCCGCGTACCCCACAGAATTTGCAGACTTTCGGACTCGAGGACAATGGTTACTATCTTCTCACCTTGCATCGAGCCGAGAATACAGAAAACCCCGACCGGTTGCTAAGTATCTTGGCCGCACTGGAGAATGCCGGCTTTCCCGTGCTATTCCCTATCCATCCCCGGACGCGCAAAATCCTTCGAGACGCGACAATTCCGGTGGACAACTGCAACCTTCGGATTGTCTCGCCGCTGGGGTACCTGGATATGGTGGCGGTGGAAAAGCATGCGCGCAAAATCCTGACTGATTCTGGAGGCGTGCAGAAAGAAGCCTTTTACTTGAGAGTACCTTGCGTAACTCTACGAGACGAGACCGAATGGCCCGAAACGGTGGAATTGGGAGCAAACCGGATTGCAGGTACCAATAAGGACCGGATTCTTGCTGCCCTTCTTGAGGTCTGCCCAAGCTTTGAGGCGATGTCTTCGCCTTTTGGCGATGGTCATGCCTGCGAACGAATCTTATGCGAACTATTGCCGCACTCGAAGGGTTGACGACTTGAGGTTTCGGATGCGAGGGGAAGCAATATCAGGACGAAATGAAGCTAGAGGAGGCAAGGTTGTACACTTTACCTCAGTTTTCCCACCCTTTGACTTCAGGATATTCCATAAGGAGTGCAGATCTCTCGTCAAGGCAGGATGTTCCGTCGCGTTGGTCGCACCGCACGACCGAGACGAAGTCGTGCAGGGGGTTCGGATTAAGGCCGTTCCCAAATCCAAGGGACGCCTCGCTCGCATGACCTTGACGGTCTGGCGGGTGTACCGAGAGGCCGTGCGGCTGGGCGGGGATCTTTACGTGTTCCCCGATCCGGAACTGATCCCGGTAGGTCTGCTCTTACGATCTCGGGGGAAAAAGGTAGTGTACGACATCCGCGAATTCGGAGCGCTTCAATTCCTGACGAAGCATTACTTGCCCCTGTGGGCCAGGGGTCTTTGTGGCAGGCTCGTGAGGCGACTGCAGGCCTTTGCTGTTCCGCGCCTTTCAGCCGTTCTGGCCGCCACGCCTTCGATAGCAGCGCAATTCCCTGAGTCCGCGAGGCGCAAGCTCACCATCGTGCAAGACTTTCCTTCTCTGGCCGAGCTAAGTCCAAAGGATCATCTGTCCTGAGATCAGCGCCCGAATTGGGCAGCCTACGTTGGCGAGATCACTGCCCTTCGGGGATTCGTGAGATGCTAAGGGCTGACGCAAAAATAACTTCACAGATTTGGGGTGAGCGTGTAGTTCCAGTTGGGTAGAGTCTTGTGCGGAGTGAGACGAAGGCGGCGGATAAGATCGGGATCTGGTGCGCTGCCG
>Ga0187848_10000611_pt1 | contig 32275 bp, 24 predicted proteins | sample June2016WEW_4_40_FD_132424 | JGI IMG/M metagenome (GOLD analysis project Ga0187848, IMG submission 132424) | Peatland microbial communities from SPRUCE experiment site at the Marcell Experimental Forest, Minnesota, USA - June2016WEW_4_40 | ecosystem: Environmental > Terrestrial > Soil >... | reverse complement strand
CCCTTTTTTTGATTTTGATGTCGAATTATTTATGCGCACCTATATAGCCCCGTCCAGTTGAGTGGGGTAGGGCGTAAGCGGACGGTGCGGCTGCGGACGGTCCCGGGACCGAACCGATTGTGTTACGCTGATTCGCCATGCGGGCTCTGCCGGGTTTGTTGGTTCTGCTCCTGTTGGCCCATTCGGCGATGGGCGCGGTGCGGGCGTGGGAGGACGCGGTCGCGCTGCCGACGTACCCGGAAGGCCCGGCGGACCTGAAGCCGGTGCTGGACGCGATGACGGCGAACGACTATGAGGCCAATTACCCATACGCCAACCGCACCAACTTGGGGCAGCAGCGGGTGATGTCCGAGTGGCGCCGCCTGGTAATTGAAAACGAATATCTGGTGTGCACGTTCCTGCCGGATCTCGGCGGTCACCTTTACACCTGCGTGGACAAGCTGAGCGGGCAGCTCATGTTTCACGCCAGCGGGTCGATCAAGAAGGGGCTGATTGGCTTGCGCGGCGCGTGGGTGAGCCTGGGCATCGAATTGAATTTCCCGATCGGGCACTCGCGCGTGACGGTATCGCCGGTGGATTTCGCCTGGCGCCAGGAGCCCGACCGGGCGGTGGTATGGGTGGGGGCCAGGGACCGCGTCACCGGCATGGAATGGCGGGTGGAATTCGTGCTGCGGGAAGGCGTGGCGATGCTGGAGCAGAACGTGACGCTCAGCAACCGGACCGCGGTGCGCCATCCCTACTACTGGTGGAGCAATGCCGCGGTGAAACTGGAGCCCGGCACGCGGCTGGTGCTGCCCACCAACCTGGTGACGATTCACGGCGCGAACCGCATGGATAGCTGGCCGGTGGGAACTTGGGGCATCGACAAGGACATCGATCAAACCCTGGTGAACAACCGGAAGGGGGCGCTCAGCGTGTTCGCGCAGCGCACGCGCGAGCCATTTTTTGCGGCCTATCAAGGCTCCAGCCGCACGGCTACGGCGCATGTGGCCGATCCGGCGGCCGTGCCCGGGAAAAAGCTGTGGTCGTGGGGTCCGAACGACGCCGAAATCCGGCGCGCACTTTCCGACGACAATAGCGAGTACATCGAAATCCAAGCCGGCGTGTTTCCCTCTCAGGAAGATCTCGAGTTCCTGGGGCCCTTCGAAGAGCGGCGCTTTACCGAATACTGGCTGCCGGCGCGGGAGTTGGATGGCGTGACGCGAGCGAATACCTGGGGCGTTCTCTACTTCGGACGCCGGCCGGCGCAGGGAAAGAGCGAGCTGGCGGCGGAACTAAACGTGACGCGCGAGCTCACCGGCGCGCGCGTTCGCATCCTGAAAGATTCGTCCGTGGTCTGGGACCAAACCGGGGACTTGGCTCCGGCGCGTACCCTGTCGCATTCCGTTCCCGACCCCGCCAGCGGAGCATACCGTTTCGAACTGCTGGACGCCAAGGGCACGCTGCTTCTGGCGCACACCGAAGGCGTGTACGACGCCGATCCGGTTTCGAGCGCCACGCTGGGCCCGTTGCCGAAACCCGATTGCGCCCATCCCGCCAGCGCCCAAGCTTTCGTGGATTGCAATCAGAATAACGAACGCAACTTCCACGATAATTGGGCTACTCTCAACTACCCCAAGGGGCTGGCGCGGTTTCCCCACAGTGCCACCATTGAGAAAGCTGCCGGACGCCTGGCGGTGGGCCAACAGCGCTATGCGGAAGCGGCGCCGATGCTCGAAGCCGCGGCGGCAGCGCTTCCGGGCGACGCGGAAGTGGCTTATTACCTGGGTGTAGCCCAAGCCGCTCTGGGACGCGAAGAGGCCGCGCAAGCGACCTGGCATCGGGTCATTACCGCCGATCGGGCCGATCCAGTCTTTGGGATGGCTGCGCGGGTGGAAACGGCGGCATCGCTGGCGCGGGGCGGCAAGCTCGAAGAAGCCCTGGAGACGCTTCGCCAGGCACGCGGCGCGCCCGGCTTTCCGCTCGAGGCCGGGCGGATGGAAGTGGCCCTGCTGCGAACCGACGGCAAGACTGCCGAAGCCGAGGAGCGGCTGAGCTACTGGCTCGCCATCGACCCCATCGATTCGTTTCTCGCGTGGGAGCAGGCGCCCGGGCAGCCCGGCCAGGCGCTCGAACGGCGCCTGGCGGCCGATCCGGAGCGAGTGCTGGATATCGCGGATCAACATCTGAGCCTGGGGTTGTATCGCGATGCGCTGGCGGTGCTCGACCGCACCTGGCCTTCGGCGCCACCGAACGAAACCGAGCCGGGCGCGGTTCTGCCCCAGAACTACGCCTTGGTGGCGTACTATCGCGGATATTGCCGCCAGAAGACGGGCGGAGACGGCTCGGCGGATTTTCGTCAGGCTGCCGGGTTGCCGCTCGACCGTGTATTTCCCAACCGCGCCAGCTCGCTCGCCGTGTTGCAAGCGGCGCTGGCGGCGAATCCGTCCGATGCATCTGCCCACTGGCTGCTCGGTCTGCTGGATATGAATGCCGATTCGGCGGACGAAGCCATTGCCGAATGGCAGAAGGCGCGCGCTCTGCGGCACGATATACCGGAGCTGTATCCGCTGTTGAGCCAGGCGCTGCGCGATATAAAACACGACCTGGCCGGGGCGCGGGTGGTGATGGCCGAAGCCCCCCAGCCGGAGTCGGCAGGCGCGGCGACGAACGCGCTCGAAGCCGATCGCTTCGCGCCTGGTTCGGCGGCCGCGCCGCCGGTCAACTCCGCAGCCGCATCGGGCGCCGCCGCATCCTCTCGCGACGTGGCCGGCATGGCTCTGATGGTAGCGGCCGGCGGCGACCCAGGGCGCGCCAAGAGCCTGTTCACCAACCAGAATTTCCCGCAAGAGAAACAACCGGCCGAGATCCGCAAAGCTTATATCGAAGTTCAGTTGCAACTCCTGCGCGCGGCTGTAGCGGATCGCCATTGCGAGCTGGTGGAGGCGGGTTTCGAAGCGATCGGCAGCGAGGACAGAGCGCTGACCTTCACCATGTACGGGTTCGAATCCTTCATGAAAGAGCCGCGCTTCCGGTACTATATGGCGGACATGGAGGCTTTTTGCGGAGACCGGAAGACCGCCCGCAAGCGCTGGACCAAGCTGGCCAAAGAGAACGAGGATCCATCCAGCGAGAACTTCGCGTTTCCCGCGCTGGCGGCGGCGCGTCTCGACCCGGCCGTGGGAACAGCACGGCTGGAGGCCGCGGAGAGCGCCGTCGAGAAACGCTTGGCCGCGTCCGAGCCGGAGGGCCGCGGCCTGTTGCTCTATTCCCAGGGAGAACTGCTGATGGCGCTCGGCCAGCGGGAGAAGGCCGTGGCCGCTTTCGAAGAAGGCGCCAAGGCGATCGATCGTGGCGAGTCGCGATACCTGAACCTGCTGGCGCGGCGCGAAGCCGCCGGGCGGTAAGTGGGACAGGCCTCAGCGCAGGATCACGCAATGGCCTGTGGCGGCACTTCCGATGCCACTACCGTCACCTTGTCGCTTCCAATGGCGGACGCCGCTATCGACGCCGATAGCGGCGCTTCATACATCTGAGGCCGGAACGGTAAGGACAGCAGCAGCCGATTGCCGGCGCGAATTTCGTAGGATTGGAGCGGTTCCCGGCCAGCAAAGGCCGTAGTCCATTCCACGATGGCGCGGTCGCCATCGCGTTTCACGTTGACCGTGGCAGGCTGCACCAGGAGGTTGGTTTTCTCCTGGAAGTAATTCGTCGCGGCCCCGTGCCGCGCTTCGGAATCTTTCTCAATACGCGCCCTCTCGATTTCGGAAGGAATGTCCTTTATCGCGGCGGCCAGATTGGCGACCATCTGGTCGGCTTCCGGTTTTTCGCGGTTGATCATGCCGGTGCCGATAATGGCGCAGGAAACGCCATGGAGCGAAAGCGTGTATCTCACCAGATCGGAACAGGCGATGGCGTCCGGCTTGCCCACCGACAGAATCACGTCGTCCGTCGTGCGCGAGAAGTGCGGCTGCTTGCCATAGAACGCGCCATCGGCGAATACTTTCATCGCGATTACGCCCAACCCGCGCGAACGGGCCAAGGGTAATACGTTGTTCTGGTGCGAGCTGCACAGCCGGTCGTTGGCATTCAGCGCCACCAGCACCGTGTCGATCGCATCTTGGGAGTCGCGGCGAATGGCGCTCATCAACACCGGAGAGCTTTGGTGGCCGGTGACGCCGATGTGCCGCACGTAGTGTTTGTGCTCGGGATTCAGGCCCGTGTAATTGGTGCCATCGCGGTAATCGAGCAGCCCTGCCAGGGCGCCGATCCTCTCGGGCGGCTTAGAGCCGCGGCCGGCGAATCCCTCGTAGAGCTGATCGACTTGCTCCAGGGTCGTCAGATTGTGACACTGAATGGCGTCCAGGTAGGCGCCTTCAGGGATGAAGCCCTTGCCGTCGCCGAAGATTTGCGTGAGGGAGCGCTTCAGCTCATCTATGGCGCTGGGGCCTTTCCCCGCCGGATTAAGAGCGAAGCGGACCCCGGTCTTGGTCGCGACATAAAGCTTCTCGCGCAGGGCGCCGTTGTAGTTCGTATCCGACGGCGTCAGGTGCAGGCGGCGGAACGCTTCGCCGTAATTCATCTGGCTAGGCCCATACGCGTTGGCCGTATCCAGGTAGTTGAGCCCGAGTTGAACAGCACGGACGATGATGTCCGCCGGGTCGATTCCCGGCTTCGTCCATTGCAGCGAAGCCTGGCCGCCCAGGGCAAGCGGCACGACCGTGCGGCCGGTGCGCCCCAACAGGCGCTGCGGAAACGTATTGGCGGCTTGCGCAAACAGCCGCCCGGAGCTCAAAACGTCGGCCGCGGGAATCGCGCCGAGCACACCCAGAATCTCACGTCGGGAAATCATCCATGCCTCCTGTTGGCGAACTCGCAAATCCGGAACAACTATTTTAAGCTCGGGATCTCTTCAAATGCCAACGGCAGGAGGGGGGAAGTTGTCAGTTCTCAGTCGTCAGTTTTCAGTTGTCCGTATTCAGCGCTTAGCCTACCGTTTGGAAGCTAGGGGCAAACAACTGAAACATGGCGACTGAAAACTGAAAACTGCTAACTGATAACTGAAAACTCTTATCGCCCCCGCCACGCCGCCAGCAGCCATCCGGCGATGAACAGCAGCCCGCCCAGCGGGGTGATGGCGCCCAGGATGCGCACGCCGGTAACGGCCAACAAATACAGGCTGCCGGAAAACAGGACAATCCCCGCCAACAAAATGGCGCACACCGTACCCATGCCGGACGGCGAGGCGGCGCCCGTCCGCGCAAGCACCGAAAGTATCAGAATCCCCAGCGCGTTGAGGAAGTGGTACATGACCGCCGTTTCGTATATCCGCATCGATTCGGCATCGAGCCGCGCGCGTAAGCCGTGCGCGCCGAAGGCCCCGAGCACCACGGCCAGAGCTATTAGAACGGCGGCAATGGAAGTCCAGTTCATCGGCGGGCCTCAGTGCGTCATGGAATAGAGAATGTAGTTGACCCCGATGCGAATGCCGAGGTCGGAATATTGGGCCGGGTATGCGGGGTCGTCGGCATGTTCCCAGGAATCGCCCAGGTCCATGTTGTGGCACATGGCCACGACGATACGGCCCTTGTCGTCGTAAATACCGCGCCAGTGCGGCGTCTTGCCGCTCTCGCCTTTCTCATAGGTGTGGTGCATTTCGAGAGCGGGCATGCCCGGAACCTGGTAACGATGGCTGAGATCGTAGATGGTGTGGAAAATGGGGTCCGCATTATCGATCTCGACGATGGGCCGGTCGGGGAACACCTTCTTCATGCTGGCGGTGAAGGTACTCCATTCGATGTCGCCGTGGAAGTCGTCGCACATGAAAAAGCCGCCTCGAAGCAAAAACTCACGCAGTGTGGCAGCCTGCGAATCGGTCAGATTCCAGTGGCCCACTTCGACCCCGTAGAGCCACGGCCAGTCATATACGTCGCCGTCGTCCAGGTCGACAGGCTCTTCCACCGAACGCGTATGCAGCCGCGTGAGGCGCCGCACTGCTTGCACGATGTGACGGTCCGAGCGCGGGTAATCCATGGTCCAGTTCGAGCCGCCCTCTTTCCAGCTTCCGTTGAATTGCACCCCCCCGAAATAGGTGCCCACCGGAGGATACATGAGGCGGGCGAAAACCCACTCGGTTTTTTCCTGATAATCCGGGGGGATCGGAAACTTGTCGTACTCCAGCCCGGGATATTCGCGGAAAGGCCTTTGGAACGCGTACAACGCGCTCAAGAGCAGCAAGCCGGCGGCCACAACGGGGCCCGCTCTGCGAAAGTTGGTTGGCTGCAACACCGCTAAAACCAGGATAGCGGAAAGCGTAGCACGGGCTTTAGTCGGTGAAAAGTGTGCAGACTCCGCCACAGACTCTGAAGTCTGTGTCACCTGCTGCCTCTGCGCTCAGAACGAGCGGCTGGGCCGGTAGCCCGGGCGGCACTGGACGCGGAATTTCTTGCCGGGGTCGCTGACGATATCCACGCTGATCTTGCGGAACCCTTCGTTCGGATTCGCCGCCGGATAGTACGTCACCGTGTAGGAGTTGCTCATGTCCTCGCGAATGCTCTCGAAAGCCTCCACCTGCTTCTGCCAGGTGCGCGCCCAATAGGCCTTCCCGCCGGTGCGTTGGGCAATGCGGCGGAAGACGCCGCTGGAAATCTGGTCCTTATTCACTTCGTTGGTCGAGATCACATAGATCGGGATGCCTTCGTCTTCGGCCACCGCGCGGACATCGTCGGGCGCCACCATGCTGGCATTGTCCGGCCCGTTGGAGAACACGATCACTACCTTGCGCCCCGGAACCTTGGCCGCGTCGCGCAAAGTCAACAACAGGGTGTTATACAGCGCCGTATCGTCGCCGGCCACGGCATTGCGCAGGCCGGAAATGGCTTCGGCATGATCGTGCGTCAAACTGGCGGCCCGCGACAAGTTCCGGCTGAAAGTGTAGATGGCCACCGAATCGGCGCGATCGAGACCCCTCACGAAATCGGCGATCGCGTCCTCGGCATACACAAATCCGCGGTACATGAAGTTGCTGGTGTCGAAGAGCACGAACACGTTGGTGCCGACAAACGCGTCCGGCCGCTCCATACCCGGTAGGGTGTCTCGATTGCCGTCGAGAATCGGCTTGATGCTTCCATCCGCGGCGATGGCCAGCGGCGCGTTGGCGCCCTCGGCAAAAGTAGAAAGCTTTTGCAGAATACCGTCTTCGTAGATGTGAAAATCGCTGGGTTTGAGTCCGTTGATGTAGTGGTTCTTGCTGTCAGTGACTTGAAAGCTCAGCACCACCATGTCCACCTTCACCCGGAACAGAGGGCGCTGCGCATCTTGTGCCCGCGCCAGCGCTCCCGCTCCGGTGATTGCCATGAATGCACGTCGCGAAATAGTCATTGAGTTCTTCCGTTGGCAAAATCCGTTACAGCGCCGCTTTCTGTTCCCCTGCCGCCCGCGCCTGGGCGCGCACACCGTCGCCCACCACTCGTAACGATTTCAACAGCGCGGGCCAATCCTCCAAATGGGAGGCGAAAATATGCTCCACCAGCTTGCCGGTCCACTCCGGAATGCGCAAATTGAGCTGCGCGGGCGCCAGGCTCAACTCATCGGCCAGCGCCGCCCAGTACAGGGTATTCGATTCCCAACTCTCCGCAAGGATGCGGCTGGAGTAACCCATCAAAGTGGGGAACGTGCGCAGATTGAGCAATTCCGGCTGATACGAGTTCGAAAGCGTCGGTTTGGGAGAGCCGAACGCGCGCGAGATGGCGGCGTAATTGGCTTCCGCCGGGTGCTCGCGCTCCAGGCGGCGTAATTCATCCCCCACGGGCGAGCCGTCGCCGGCGCGGCGAGGGGCCAGCGCGCGGGCGATCAAAAAGAGTTCGGCGGGGGTGGTTTGCTCGACCGTTTCCTGAACCTCCGCCTCCGCCAGCAGGCGCGATAGCTTCAGCGTGCGCGCGGGCGACGCCAATCGACTCAGTTCCCCCGCCACCTCCTCGCGAAGTTTTTCGTCCACCGCCGCGCCCGCCATCAGCTCACGGCCGTAGCGCAGATGCAAACCCACCCAGTGCACCTCGACCGGCGTGACGCTCCACCACCTCGGAATCTTGGCGCTGAGAATGATCTGCGGCACCAGATCGCCCCAGATCAGAGCCTGGGTCTGGGCCGGCACCAGGAAGTTCTGCTCCGCTTCCGCCAGCGAATACGGAAGCGTGGCAAGCGAGCCCACCAGCCGTCCTCCACCGTTGGAAGGCCAGCCCGAGCCGTACGCTTCCGTCCCTTTCCAGACGCGGCTTTGGCCTTCGCCACCGATGAAATCGTGGCTGCGCACGAACACCGGATTGGTGTACAGGATCTGCGCCCCTGGCGGCGCGTAATGCGCATACACGAAACCCACTAAGGTATCGCGCATCAACGGAGCCAGCAGCCCGGAGAGATCCTTCCAGCGAGCCGGGTCGCCGCCCGCCTTCTCGATCGCCAAACGGAAGTTCAACCGCCGCTCGGCCTCCAGGTGGCGTTCGCTCCAATACCCGAAACCCATGGCATTGCGCTCGCTGCTGCTGAGAGGGGCGCGCGGCGGCGGCGCTTCCATCACGTGCGCGGCTAGTTTGTTGATCTCGGCGAGGACGGCTTTATCTTTCGATCCGCTGTCCAGCAGGTCGGCCAGCCGGAAGAGAGTATCGAGAGAGGACAGGTGCTGCGTCTCCAGGATTCGCACCACCGCCTGCTCCATATCCTCGCGCACTTCCGTGTTGTCCGATTGGCGGGCTCCGGCCAGCAGATCGAGCATACGTCCCTGCATGCCCGCTGGGTTTGCCGTGTCGCCGCCGGCGGCGGCCACCAGCACCTTCACCCCGTTGCGGGAGGCGTCGAACAGCTCCCGGTCGCCGCGCACCGGCAGGAACCGGGCCGTAATATCCAAAAACGCTCCATCGGCGCGATCTTCCGCTATGGTGCCGTCGCGCACCAGAATCTGCCACAGCGCCAGCAGCGCCTGCAAGGAACCCGCCGAATCGCCGCGCAGCAGCATGTCGCGCTGTTTGTTGATCGCATCCACGCATTCAAAAAACTGGACGATGGATTTATCGCTCAGCCGCCGCGATTCGCTGAACAGCGTGTACTGGCTGGCATAGTTGTGATAGCTGCGCGCAAGCTTGTCCACGGTGGCCGGCGAGAGCGGCGCCGGGCGGTTCCGATCGATATCGGAAATAGCCATGAAGATCTTGAGCGGTTCGTTTTCCACGCTCTTCCGGCACAGTGCGAACAGGGCTTCCAGCAGATCGTCGGGTTCTTTCCAGGTAGCCGCCAGCCGCGTCAGCTTGCCGTCGTACTTGCCCTGCGGACTGTCCGTGAACAGCCTCCTCCATACCTCCAGGCTCCCGGGAATGCGCGGTTTGCCGGAAGCGTCCAGTTCCAGCCGCGTGGTCAACAGCATCATGTCGGTATTGGCCCGGAACACTGGCCGCGCGGGTCCCGGACTGGTGATCCGCCCCCGTATGGCGCTGTAGAAACGCTTGGCCCGCGCCGGCTCCAGCAGATAATCCCGCAGCGGCGTGTCGATGCGCGCCAGCGCGTCGTATAGGCTCGCCAGCCAGCCGTCGTCCTTCACTACCAGCCGGTCGAAGAATGCGGCGCCTTTTTCCGGGGAGACGCCCACCAATTCCTGCCACGTCGCTTCCGCCCGCGCACCGCCGGGAATCACCGCCTTGCCATTCCGGATTTCGAACATTCCGCCAAAGAAATCAAGCACGTGCGAGTACGCTTTCCAGTGGCTATAAGTGCCGCCCTTGCGGAGGGCATCGGCGGTCTCGTAGTCGAGCTTCGAAAGCCCCAGGTACAATCGGCACACCGCCGGATCGCCGATCAACGCATCCAAAAAATCCTGCGTTTCCTTGTTCCCGGCGGTCCAGTATTGCGTTCCAAACAGCACCGGAACCGTGGTGGGATGAAAATCGTAACTAAATGGCCGGTTGGTGCGCAGCGCTTCTTCCAGCCGGTTCACTGGGAAGCCGGAATCGGTGGTGATGAAGGCCCGTCCCGCGTTGACCGTTTCGAGCACCAGCTCCGAGCCGCAGCCGCCGCGCATGCGAAAGCCGAGGATGCGCAACAAATCGGCAACGTTGGGGGCGTCGCATGCCGTCACGCCGATCACCTTCGTGTCGCCCGCCAGCTTCTCCAGCTCCCGCGCCTGGGAAATATACCGGTGCACCAGCTTCAGGTACTCCGTTTGTTCCAGGGCTTCGTTGGAGTGGGAGGCTTCATAGCCGTTGGTCACCACGTTCCGGGCCAGCGCCGGGAAAATCTCTTCCGGCGTTGCGTCTGGAGAAATCGCGGCCATGCGCGCAAACGCGCGCAACGGACCGGGAATCGCGGCCGTAGCCGTGGGCGCCGCGGCGGCCATCCGCGCCGGCAGCGCTAGCGTCTCGCCGCTCGCCTTACGATAGGCTTCCGCGTCGGCCTCGGCGGCGCTGCGGTCGCCTGCCAATAAGTCGTAAGAAACCAGGCGCTTGGCCGCCGCCGCCGCGTGCGCCGAATCGCCCGCGCGCGACAATTCCGCCAATAGTTGCTTGTAAGCTTCGCGGGCGCCCGGATCCCCATAGCGATCCAGGAATTCGGCATACTCTCTAAGAGCGGCCGCGTCTTGCGGACGAGTGCGCACAGCTTCCGCCAGCACTGTCCGCGCGCCCGCGCTATCCGCGCCTTCCAGCCTGCGCGACTGTTCGTCGCTTTGCGCTTCCACCCAAGGGGCAACCCATACTGTGAGGGTTGCCAACCATACCCATACCTTCATGCGGCCCTCCCGCTTATGGAGTTTCACTCTACCTAAACCAAAGAGCCGGTGCAACTGGGCCGGGATTCCGAAAAGAACGAATTGGCACCGGAACGTTTCCAAAAGCGCGCTGTTTGGCACGGGTTGAGCCGCCCCAAGCGGCGTCCAGGCCGCGGTTCGGGCTCTTTCACAGGATTCTTGATGCGGAAGAACGGCCCGCCCGGCGCGCGACGTAAGAGTGGCGGCATTCGTCGTCGGAGGGCTGGCAAATCGCCGATTTCCTAAACCGGGGCCTCACGGGAGTTACGTACCGGAGCGCGCACGTGCAACCAGTGGGATAACCAAACCGGACGGCGAAGGCCTTGTTTTGTGGACTCTGGTATTCGTCCCGGCATCGGCCCTAGCTCGGTGGCGGCACTACGCGACAGAGCGTCCTCGTTCAGCTTTTTGGACACGATGTTGTGATAGGATTTTGGGGCTGGAGATCGTTCCTTAGGAGGTTGGAGAGCGCAAGTGCGAACCAGGAAACCCATTGTCGTTGGCGCGATTCTTATGATCGCCGGACTGGGTGCTGCCCAGGAATTCCATGCCGATATCCCAAGAGCGTGGGACGACAAGGAGGTCGCCTGCTTCGAGATGCTGCTGGCGCAACGGGATCGTTCGCCCCGCTACATGACGGAAGAACAGTATTATGCCCTCAAGGTGCGCCCGATCTATCGCTCGTACACGGCGTTCGCTCCAGGGCGGGAGCCTAAAGGCTACATTGAGTCTCTTAAGCAAAAGGATCCGGAGATCATATTCGACGCCTCGAAGCTCCGCACCAAGGAGGACTGGGTCCGGGCCGGCAAGCTGGTTTTCGAATCGGACACTCTCTTCAGGCCGGCGCCCGCGGGTGGGCCGTCGGTAGCGGGCCTTGCGTTGCCGGTTTCCCGCGACGGCGTCCTCCCATTCTTTATGCCCGGCTACCGATACTACGTGCGCAAGAAGGGGGTCCTTGAGGTGGGCGCCAACTCCTGCGCGGATTGCCATACGCGTGTGATGCCTGACGGGACTTTCTTGGAGGGCGCTCAGGGGATGCAAGATCAGCCTATACCCGAACCGGCGCTAAACCGCGTACGCGAAATGGCCCCGGAGGCTTTCCGCGCGAGACAGGAAAACGCCTGGATCTACTTCGGCGCGCCTTGGATCATGAGCAAGGAAGCGTTCGAAGAGTCGCTGACGAAAGACGAGTATGTCCGGCAATTAGCTGCCCGGCGCCCCGGAGTCCTGCCGCGTCAGGGCACCAGTGCAACGCACCCTCCACATATCCCCTCCCTAATTGGCGTTCAGGACATCACGCACCTGGATGCGACAGGGTTAGTGCACCACCGCTCGATCGGCGATCTGATGCGCTACGCGATTATAAATGAGGGGCTGGACACCTTGGCTTATTTCGGGGATTTCCAGCCGAGCTCCAAAGCAACGCCGTTCAGCGGCGACCAAGGCACGCGGTACAGCGACGAACAACTCTACGCGCTGGCTCTCTACATTTACTCGCTGAAGCCTCCGCCTAACCCAAATCGGTTTGACGATCGCGCGGGCCGCGGCCAGCGTATCTTCGAGCAGCAGGGTTGCGCCGGTTGCCACACGCCTCCGCTCTACACCAACAATAAGCTCACCCCCGCGAAGGGCTTCCAGGTTCCCCGCGATCTTTTCAAGACGGGAGAGATTCTGAACATCTCGGTGGGAACGGACCCGGCGCTGGCGATGCTCACGCGCCGCGCCACCGGGTTCTACAAGGTGCCTTCGCTTCGCGGCGTCTGGTTCCGTAACGCCTTTGGCCACGGCGGACAGGCCGAAACATTGGAAGAATGGCTTGACCCGGCACGATTGAAGAACGACTATGTGCCGAAGGGCTTCCATATCGGCCCCGGTCCGATCGAAGGGCATGAATTCAGCTTTGCGCTCTCCCCCGCCGACCGGCAGGACCTGATTGCCTTCCTGAAGACGTTGTAGTCCGGCTGTGGGAAGCTGGGCTGTTCGACTCCGGTCGGTTTACTCGCGACTCGAGAACTGCTTAGATGTATACCCTTGCCCCCAGGCACTCAGAAACCACTCCCGTAAAGCGCCGTTCGGGAACAGGAGCCTTTGCTCTTGCCGACTCCCCGGCCGATGATGGGGAGTAGTGAGCCGAACATGACGGGACCGTTCAGCGCCGACACACAAGCGGCCCTGTTGCTGTGCAGCCGCCTCGGGCTGGTCATCGATGAGCCAGTGGTTCATTGCCGGGACTTCAGGGGAGAGCCTCGGCTGCGTCACCAGTCCGAGCGGGCCAGAATCCAGCAGAAGGTAACGGCTCACGGAAAGACAGGTTTATCAGGCGGACGATTAGCGTTGAGGGCAGCCTTGAACTGGGCTAATTCCTGTTCCGCCCGGGCAATGGTGGCCGGATCGTCCGTGGCGTCTTCCCTCGCCCACTGCTGGAGAAGCGCAATAGTACCGGAGTTGTCTGGGGTCGGGGTTACCGCCACGCCCTTTTGCGGAAGCGCGGAACCAAATGGATCTGCGTACCGATGCGGCATTCGTCACGCCCCTTTCCGGACAACCGCTCCTCTACCATGATCCGGTAGAATGCTCTGATCTGCAATACGCCCCGCGAACAGAGCGGGCTGTCGATTTCAGTAAGACCATGCCGGCCCACCGCGTCCTTTATTCATCATGCAGCGCCCTGACCGGGTCGATCCGGGTCGCCCGCACGGCCGGTATCGCAATCGCGAGCGCCGCTGCGCCAATCAGCAACAGCGGCACACCCACGAACGCCATTCCATCCGCGGCCTTTACTCCCCATACAAAGGACTGCATCGCGCGCGCCAATCCCCATGCCGGAATCAACCCGACCGCCAGTCCCGCGAGCGCGCTCCGCATGCCGCTTCTCAAAAGCATCGCCAACACCTGTCCACGGCGAGCGCCCAGCGCCATCCGGATGCCGGTTTCGTGAGCCCGAGCGGAGATGGAATATGCCATCACGCCATAAACCCCAACCGCCGAGAGCACCCACCCCGTACCCGTGCATCGGGCCGCGAATCAGAGTCTTCAGAATCAGCATGTCCAGCGTCCCCTGCAGCAGCTCGCCGGAGTTGGGCTTCGGTTCCCGCATACGTTAGCTCTTTGATCCCCAGATCGGTAACCACCGTGGGAATGTCTTCGTAAAGCAGCTTCGCCTCGCCCCACCCGTCCTTCCGCAGTCTGCGGAACCAGATCCAATGGCCGCCGAAATTGGCGAGAAAGATGGGAAAGAGAAACCAGACTTCGCTTCCCGCCGCGACCATCACCGAAAGAATCGGCACCGCCACCCCCAGCACGGCCGCATACCGGCCCACCAGGCCGATGATCGGCGTCTGGCTGGGAATGTGCGAGCAGGTGAACGGCAGCTTCTGCCAGCTATGAAACAGCAGCTCGAAAATCGAAAGTGAAATTAACACTTGTAAAATTATCAGGCGCACCGCCAATCCCCAGCCCAAAACGTATCCCTGAACCGGAAACAGGATGAGGTAGATGGGCGCGACCGCATACGCCAGGACAAATCGCTCCACCGCGGACGCCCACTCCGCGCGCCCCTGGCTCTCGGTGAGTTGGAAAATCCAGTTCGCGCCGAGCTCCGCCGGAATCGAGAGCACATGCCGAAAGCCGCTCAGGATCACCACGGAACAGGCCAGCGGCCAGAAGAGCACCAGAAATCGCACGGCCTTAATCCAACCGTGCCCGCGCGCAAAAATAGCCCCGTCGATGATCGAGCTGTTCAGCACCACCGCCACCGCCGCGCCCAGATAGACCAGCCGCAGCAGCCGGTGCGTGCGGCTCCGCGCCAGCGTCTTGGCCATGAATTCCATCACGGCTTCCCGCCGCGGCGAACCGGCCAGCAGGCGAAGCAAGCTCCAGCGCCATGCCCTCGGCGCAGCCAGCCGCACCGGCGCTTCCAAGAGCAGCTTCCGGTAGCGGCGATAGCTCACCCGATACGCCGCCACGGCCACCGCCACGGCAATTCCCGTCGCGACCAGCGCTCGATGCGCCATGCCAAGCAAGAACGCATCGCCCTCCCCGGTCAGTTTTCGATTCAACCCCGCGAACCACGCCGGCGGAAACCACTGGCCGAATGCCGGCACCTTGGCGACCGTCTTGGGCGTCCAATTTTTCATCGACCAGCTATAGAGCCCGCCCAAAAGGAACAGCCCCGTCAGCAATCCCTGCGCGTAAACCGATACGCGCGCGAAGAGGTTCGCCGGCAGAATGTTCAACAGCACGCCCTGCAGCGCCAGAATCGCGAAAAAAATGAACGCGCACGCCAGACCCGACGATGCCGCCTGCGCCATCGCCTGCCGCGCGAACCCGGCGTCGACCCTCCACCCGCCGCCAAACTCCATGGGCGCAATCAGGCTGGGTAGCAGGTTCACCGCCGCGACGATGACGGCGGAGAAGACCAACGCTGAGGTGAATCGCGCCGCGAAAACCTGCCCGGAACGAATCGGCAGCGATGCCAGCGCGAGATAATCCCGCCGGCTCGGAAACAGCGATTGCCATTCGAGCAGCGCGATCAGACCCGTGACGCACATCAAGAGCGTAATCAGGGCAAGTTCGTCGGCCATCGCCGCGGCGCGCACCCCGGCCTGTCCCGCGGAAGCTTCGAGCATCCGATACCGGAACGCGTAACTCGGATCGGGCGAGCCTTCCCTGACCAGCAACAGTCCTGCCGGTAAAAACAGCGAGAACACGCCGATCGCCGCCTGCCTCCATTGCCCCGGCGACGACGACCATTCCCCCTCGAACATCCGCCGCAGAAAATGGCGCACCAGCTCGAATCGAACCCCGTGCGTTTTCTCCAGCCACTTCACCCCTCGATCACCTCCAGGATGTGTTCGGCCACCGCCCGATGGTTCTGTTCTCTGGTGAGCTGCACGAAAATGCCTTCGAGCGAAGCTTCGTGCGTCGATTGGCGCAGATGTTCGATCGAATCGTGCGCCACCACTCGTCCCTTGCTGAGCATCACTACCCGCGAGCACACTTTTTCCAGCACATCCAGCACGTGGGAGCTGTAAAGGATCGTCCGCCCGCGCGCGGCCAGACCCTCCACCACGTCGCGCAGCACCAGCGCGGTGGTCACGTCCAGCCCGCTCAGCGGCTCATCCAGAATCAATAGATCCGGATTGTGCAGCAGCGCCGCCGACAACAGAATCTTCTGCCGCATGCCTTTCGAATACGCGGAAACCGGGCAATGGCGATCTTCCCATAGCGAAAAAAGCTGCAGAAATTCGTCGATCTTGGCTTCTAGAATGCCGCGCGAGATCCCGCGCAGCCGCCCGGTCAGTTGCAGATACTCGCGCCCGGAGAGGTATGGATAAATCTGCGGTTCCTCGGGAACGTAGCCGATGCGCGCCTGAAAGCCGGTCAGATCTTCGATTACGCTTCTGCCCTGAAAGCGAACCTGGCCCTCGCTCGGTTCGAGCAACCCGATGATCATCTTCACCGTGGTGCTTTTCCCGGCGCCGTTCGGTCCCACGTACCCCAAAATCTCGCCGGCCCCGAGGCTGAAGCTGACGTCCTCAACCACCGCGATGCCACCGAACCGCTTCGTCAATCCGCAAATTTCCAGCATCAGGCCTCCCGTCCCATAAATCGCTTATGGATGGATTCTGGCACATATTGACACCGCGGCCCGGCCGATTGTTCCCGGTGGGTGGGACAGACGATCGTTTCTTGTCGTCTGACGGGCCTCGCGAGGCCGCGAACGTTCGACAGACGACAAAAAACGATCGTCTGTCCTCGTCTGTCCCACCGGTTTCCCACGCCATTTCCCTCAATGCCTGGGGCCAGCCGGCTCGGAGACTCACCGTGCCACGCAGGCACTCCCGCACCACCGCCGCCTTACTTGGCCGCTTTCAGCCCTGCCAGCACCGACTTCGGAACTTTGGCCACCACATGCTCCTGCGGGTCCACTACTTCGGCGACGTCATACACCATCGAGGTACCCAGCACCGAGGAGACTTCGGCGGCGTTGAGACCGTACTTCTTTTCCAGCCACCGGACCAGGTTGGTGGTCGCGTAGCGGAAAGCGTCGTCGAGACTGCCGGTGATGCCGCTGGCCATCAGGTAATCGGCATTCTCCATGCGCGGGCCCGGCGGCGCAACGCCGGGCTCCAGGCTCACCGTGAATTCGATGTCCATGGAGGTCTCTAACGCATCGCCGGTCAACTCGCCGGCGCCTTGCAGGGCATGGCCGTCGCCCACGAAAAGCAGCGCACCCAGCACGTAGACTGGCAGGTACACCGTGGCGCCTTCCCGCAGTTGGTTGTAGTCCATGTTTCCGCCGAAACTGCCCAGGTAGCCGGAGCGGTACTGATTGCCTCCGGGCGGCGCCACCCCAACGCAGCCCAGCATGGGGGCGAGCGGCACGCGGTAGTTTTTCATGGTTTCGGTTGGCTTCGCCAGCGACGCGAAGCCGGCTTCCCGGTCGATCTTCCAATCCGAATCGTAGCCTTCCACTTTTTTGCGATGCTCTACGTAGTCCGAACTGAGCGCGTCGTTCACAATCAGCGGGCCGCTGATCGCGCTATCGCGATTCAGCCGGATGCGGTTGAAGTGAATCGCCAGCGTGTCGCCCGGCACCGCGCCTTCGATATAAAACGGACCGGTAAGCGGGTTGCCGCCGGAAGTGCGGCGCACGCCCTTCGGATCGGTCCCGCCCGCGTCCACCGACCATGTCTTCACCGTGTCGCCGGGATGGATGCGGAGAACTGGCGCAATCGCGCCCGAAAAATAGTGCTGGAACTCGGTGGGCTCGAAGGTGTGAGTTTGCGGAGCGGCCGGCATGGGCGCTTCCCGCTCTGCTTCCCACTTCAACTCCATCTTGCGTTCCACCATGGTCGCCGTGCCTTCGATGCGGTCGCCCTCCAGGCGCGCATGGACTTGGAACGTCTGCCCCGAATCCGTTTTCACTGTGCCTTCGATGCGACCGTTTTCAAAAGTGCCGTCAAAGGTCTCGGTTCCGATCTTCCCGGTCAGCTTGTTTCCGCTGAGCGCGAGCTCCATACGGCTGTAGTTGTTATTGTCGAAGAACTTCAGGTTGGAGACCCATTTGCCGGCCGGCGAAGGAGAGGCGGTTTGGGCTAGAGCCGCGGCCGTCAGACAGAGCAAAGCAAGAGCGTATCGCATGAAGTCTAAGACGACGATGTCCACAAAAGGTTCCCAGGAAGCGAAGGAAGTTGGCCACGGATGAACACAGATGAACACGGATAAGAGCCAGATAAGAGTTTGGTTTTATCTGTGTGCATCCGTGTTCATCCGTGGCCATTGCCCTTTTCGGAGCGGCGGGGACCTCCGCCCGACCGGGCTTGCGCACGCGCCCGTTTGCGGGGTATCGTCGTTTCGTGACTGTCACGCGACGTACCATTCTCACTGCCATGTCCGCTGCAGCCGCTGCCCAGGCGCAGCGCAATCGTCCGCCGAACTGGAAACCCAAGCTCGGCGTTCTGATGCAGTACTCGGAATCCAACCTGGAGTTCGTCAAAACCGAAGGCTTCACCAGCGCGCAACTCCGGCTCAATCCCGACCAACTGGACGATGCCGCCATCGCCGCCATCAAGGACAATATCGCCAAGAGCGGTATCTACATTTCCTCGCTGGGGGTGGACGGCAACCACATCGACCCCGACCCGGCCAAGCGCGAGCGCCAGAACGCCTACACGGTCAAATGTTTAGACCTGTGCGGCAAGCTTGGCATCCCCAACATCGGCGGCCAGAGCGGCACCATCCCGAACATGCCGCTCGACCAGCAGGTGAATGAGATCGTCAAGGTTTACACCGAAAAATACTTCCCCGCCTGCGAGAAAAACAAAGCGCGCATTCTGTGGGAGCCCTACGCCGGCGGGCCCAACATCGCCACCGGACCGGTGGGTTGGGAGGCCCTCTTCAAAGCCTTCAACGACAGCCCGCACGTAGGCCTGCAGTTCGACCCTTCGCACCTGGTGTGGCAGTTCATGGACCCGGTGGCGGCGGCGCGCGAATTCGCCGACAAGATTTACGACGTCCATCTGAAAGACACGGAGATTCTCTGGCACGTGCTCAAGCGCTGCGGCATCCAGCCAGTGAACCACGCCCGCTGGTGGCGCTTCCGCGTGCCCGGGTACGGCTCGGTGGATTGGAAAGGCTTTTTCAGCGTGCTTTCCGATGCCGGCTACACCGGCGCCATGAACATCGAAAACGAAGACCAGTTCTATTACCCGCCGTATAACGGCGCCAACTTCACCGAGCAGTTCAAACGCGGCTTCCGCGTAGCGCACGAATTCCTCAAGACGCTGGTGCCGCCGGTTACGGCATAGATGCGCTCCCGGCCAGCCGCCACGTCACGCGCCCAAGGCCATCCTCCTAGGCTGGTCCTGGTACCGGACAGGTTTTGCCGTTACTAGAGTTTGCCATGAGGCATGCCACAATGGGACCCAATGGAGGTGGCGAATGCCAGAGATCCAGAAGGGAAACGCACGAACCGGAGAAAGAAAGTCGGAACTCGTTTGCCGATCACAACTGCTGTTGCAGTACCTGCTGGCATTCGACCACCTCCTCGATACACCCGAGGCCGGCGGCGTCCAAGACCCTGGACTGCGCGCCTCAAGAGCCGACGCGCTGCCGGAGGAAGGCTTTACCGATTAGGCTGTTCCGGACAATCCGGTCTGCTTGTCTTCCTGTTCGTATTGGGCTTTTAGCCGCAACAGAACTTCGAGCGGGATCTGGTCGAGCACGTCTCCGTTTGCCCGGCTGACCGTCTGGACGACGATCTGGCCAGTTTTGGGGTCGCGCCTATATTCCAACACCCGGTCCTCGCCCAGCAATCCCGATTGGTTCACCAGTTGCACCGCCTTCACAATCTGGCGGTTCGTTACGCTATCGCTTTGCGTGGTTGGCACGGAATCCAACCCAACGCTCATTCCCGTTCTAGTAATCGGATCCAGTTCCATAAATGGCCAGCCCCAATCAGGGGCAATTCTGAGAGTGATATCGGCGGTGTCAGCGCTAGATTCGAGGAAATTTTTCGCCGGGGATTCGGCGCCGGGGATTCCCCCGAGCTACGTGACCGACTCCACCGGGAAAAGCGGCGGAGGCGCGGCGAGCGTCTCCAGGCCGGTGGCGGCGCGGAAGAACGCTCCCGCATGCGGCGCTTTTCTTTGCGCCTCGGCGGGCATCCCTTCGACTGCGGTTGTGAAAACCACCGAAATATCGCCATCGAGCTCCACCAACTCCGGGCACGTGACCCGCGGCGAGCCGGGAAGTATCCATTCCGCCAGCGCTTGCCCGTCCGTGAGGCGAATTTCCCGCGCCACGCCGACATTGGCAGCGTTGGGATTGTAGAACGCCACCAGCACGCTTTCGCCGTTCGGCATAACGCGCAGCCCGTCCGGCAAAGCCGGCAACGACTCCGGCGCGGCCACCGCGCGGCGGCTGAGGAGCTGTCGGAATCCGGAGGTAAATCGATACCACGCGATCGCCTTCGGCACCGTGTCGATATCGACCAAGTCCCAGCCATCGCTCGACGGGCGGAAGTACTTGCCGTTGGAGCAGGTTTGATCGCCCACGATTTCCCGCACTTCCCGGGTGGCGCAGTCGAAGTGATACAGCGCGGCCACCGGGTCGCGGACCAGCTCGTGCTTGGTGCCAAACACGAGCCCGTTGGGGATACCGATGCCGTCGTTGATGATGACGGGCTGGCTGGTGGGAATCGTAATCCCGGTTTTCGACGTCTCGCCGCGCAATACATCCACCAGCACCAATTCCCGCTCCATGCCAACCAGCCACGTGCCGGGGCGCGTGGTCTCTACAAAGAATCCAGGGCGGCCCATAAGCGCAATGCTGCGGTTGCGCCGCGTCTCGAGCTCGAGCAGGTTCAGGCTTCCATCGCGGCGTCCGGGCCCGTGTTGGATGGCAACCCAGCCCAGCACCGCGCCGTCGCTGGGGAAGTTCCGCAGCAGGCGCGGACACTCCGGCAGGTAGCGCAATTCCTCGCTTGGCGGACGATACCAGGGCTCCGCGATGAACTGCCGCATCCTCATAGGATAGCCGGCCCGCGACGCCGAACAGTGCGACGATAGTCTCATGGCTACCAAGAAGATTCTCATGCTCGTCGGCGATTACGTGGAGGATTACGAGGCGATGGTTCCTTTCCAGGCGCTGCTCATGGTGGGCCACCTCGTCCATGCGGTCTGTCCCAACAAGCGGGCCGGCGATTCTGTGCGCACGGCCATCCACGATTTCGAGGGCGACCAGACCTACAGCGAGAAACGCGGCCACAACTTCGCTCTGAATGCCACTTTCGACGAGGTTCGCCCCGAGGATTACGACGCGCTTGTGATCCCTGGCGGCCGGGCGCCGGAGTACCTTCGGCTCAATCCCCGGGTTCTCGAAATCGTGCGCCATTTTGCGGATTCCGCGAAACCGATCGCCGCCATCTGCCACGCCGCGCAAATGCTCGCCGCCGCGGGTGTGCTCGAAGGCAAATCGTGCAGTTGCTACCCGGCCGTGAGCCCGGAGGTCATTGCGGCCGGAGGCAGGTACCAGGAGATCGGGATTGCTCAGGCGTACACCTGCGGAAGCCTGGTGACCGCACCCGCCTGGCCGGCGCATCCCGCCTGGATCGCACAATTTCTAGCCGTCCTCGGCACCCGCATCGAGCCGTAAGCTGTTCCCTCGGGCGAGCTCGAGTCAAAATATAGCCGCCGATGAACGCCGATGAACGCCGATGAACGCCGATAAATCCTTGATTTTCTTCAGGGACAGGGCTCGGTATGGCTGGCGGAATTGGCGACATTGTGCATTTTTGTGCCTTTTGGCGGCATTTGTGCGCCTACGAGGGCCGGCTTGGCGAAAGGACGACGTTTTTCCCGTTCGGACGCGGCGGCGAAATGGGGGGAGTTCACGGCGCCAGGCGGGAGTGTCCTTGGGGAGGAGGCTGGCGGCGGCGATGGCGCCGTGGATGGCGCCGCCGGAACAGATATCGTCGAGGACGGTTTGGTGTCGCGGGGTGAATTCGATTTGGTTCATGAAGACCTCATTCCGGTCAACACGATAACAAGCGAGCGGGCGGAGCCGAGGCGCAGGGAGGGGTGGAGTAGCTGTCGGCCGATGAAATGGAAGGGTTTAGTAGGACAGAAAATAGTTCGAAGTCCTGTCACCGGCTTTTGGAGGGGTCGGAAAAGGCACCGGGGCAGAGGGGAGCCGGCGTTCCGGGCGGCGGGCGGTTGGTGCAAATTTGGGCAGGATTGGCGAAGTTGGAAACCGTGGGCTTGGGCTGAGACCGGGGAGTGTGCGGCTGGGCCGGGGCCATGCCCCGGGGTTCCGGGCGGCCAACTGGCGAGGGCGGGACCACGCGCCTCGGGTGAGACAGATTTGCGGGTGGGGCGGTCTGGGCCACTTGACGTGACGGCCAAATTTCCGAGTTGGGCGTTTCGCGTCAGAGTGGGGCCGAGAGGGCAATCCTCGGATTTGGCCCGGCTCCGCGTCAGAGCGTGCTGAACCGAAGAAGACGTCAGTCGGACGACACCAGTGCGGTGTCCGGCCTCCAGCGCTCGCCGCCCGCTAAACAACCAGAAAGCGCCTTGCGCGCTTTAGTAGATCGTCATAAGTCATGATCCTGACTTCTTTCTGCCCGTCTGCAATTCGCCGGTATTCAATTGGGTCCATAGCGGTCAGACGCCCGATCACGACTGCCATTCTCGGCCTGTAAGCTCGAATACCGTACCGCCGTTGAATCTCCTCTCTGCGGGATCGGTCGTCAAAATAGTCACGATAGGTTCGCAATTGAGCAACCGCTTCCTGGACGGCACTCGAGAAGCGCTTCCGGTTGGCGCGGCCCACAACGATTGGCTCGTGAGGAAGTTTGAGCTCTAGCAAATCACAAAGGTCGTCGTCGAAGGGTTGAAGCATAAAATCCGGGATTAGGGGTCCAGCCTCATCTCTTTCGAGCAGAATCTTAGAGTGAAGTTGCCGGTATTCTTGGCCCAGAAGGAAGTTCGGGTGTTCTTCGAAAAAGCGGTGAATATCGCTTTCGCTAGCGTATCGGGAGTTAACCAGTTCTTCGAATTCGCGGACCTCTGCGTGCAATTGAGTTCGTTTGGAAGCAGCGAAAACGTGAGGCCTCGCGATTATCACCTTCGATCCGCGCGATGCTTCATCCGTCTGTACCCTATAAACGTCATCCTCTACCCCAAGCTCCACTCGAATACGATCGTTTCTGAGGCTCAGGATGACAGGCAAGGCTGACGCAGCTTTTATCGCACTTACATCACCGCGGTCTATTTCGATGTGGGGGAGGTGGTCGAAGTTGCTGTCATGCACGTCGAAGACGGTGTACAACTTTGTGATCTGCAACAGGTCTTGCACTCGTTTTGTGAGGCGGTTGAGTTTCAACGTACCGCCAGCGTTCGTAGTGGTCGTGAATGCTAGAACCATTTCTGCTATTCCCGCCGAATCGACGTACGACGTTGTCGACATGTCCAACGTGAGCTTCGAGAACCCGGCGGAGTTCAGCGATCTGACGACTTCGCGCAGTGTGTTGGTACCCTCACCCAAGGTGATCCTGCCGGGAGTGTAGACGATTACTTCACCATCGTTGCTGGCTACGCGGAGGGTTTCCATGCAGGGTTTTGTACCACAAAACACTTCCGACCGCGGAATGTTACTGAAACCGTTTTGGCTGGCGGAGCGAGTTCGAGCCGAGTAATCACCGCTAAGGGCCTCTGATCAGCTAAATGGTTCACATGAGCGGGAAGTCGCCATCTCACGGATTTGGCAGCGTAAGGTTGAACCAACAGCCAGAAGGAATCGTCGGGCGTGATACGGCAGTGTGCCGGTTGTGGTGCCCACATTTCGATCCCAGGTGTCGCCGCAACGCGAGGTAGACGCGAATTTCCAGATCGGCCTCAGGGACCCGCCGATAGCTGGCGGAGTACCTTCTCGAGATCCGAGTCCTCCGACAATTTCGCCCTCTTCGACTCGTCGAAATTGAGTTCTGCAATCCTGGCAAGAACCGGCTCCCGCTCGGCGTCTCTGTCGCCGGCGAGATATAGGGCTAGGAAACCTGCCATCGCTCGACGAAGGTATCCGGCCCAAATATCGAGCTCGGCGGGCGTTACAAACTGGCCAGAGTCGTACTTGTCAAGGTCGTACGTTCCATGGACAATTTCACTGCGGCGCCTGTACATCTTTTTAAGATCGGAGAAGATCTGCTGGCGCTCTGCAGGGCTTTGCCCTAGGAACTGCGCTGCCGTTTGGCAGATTCGAAAATTCAGCTCCCCTTGGTCGCTCGGCGAGAATAACGACTCGAAACCTATCGCAATTGCAATCAACCGGTCAACCGGATCAGCTCGCCTATGACTGGATTCGTAGTATTCGCCCGCTCTCCAAGTGGCCTGCCGAAGCCTGCCTTTCCGGCAAGAGAGAGCCTCGATGGTCAGCCTTGCCGTGGCAGCCTTCCACCAGAGGTCAAGTTGCTCCTTCGCCGGAGCGTCGAGGAGGTAAGGCTTATTCCCACTCTCGTGTGGAACGCGGCGCAATTCGCCCAGAAAGAACACGCCAGACCGCCTCACCTGTCCAGCCCACTCCGGAAGAAATACCGGCGCGGAGTAGCCGAGGTGCACGACGCCGTCCTTGTAATACTGGAGGACCTGAGCGAAGAACCATGCCTTCTGCCGCTTCTCCGAAATCCATTGAAGGTCATCTTTATCTGACGCTGCCTCCTCCTCGAACACGAAGCAATTACCGACACCGGCCGGATGGAGGAACGCCTGAAAGCCATACTCGCCAAGAATGGCCGGTATGGCGCGCTCGTTGAGGCGCTCTATGCGGATATCGCCCAATGGTGCCGTTCCCTGTATTACGATGTGATTGGCTGCCATGTCGAAGTTAAAAAGGTGGGAAAGGGCGATCCTTCTAAAGGGCTGTTGGTAGGTCAGAGCCTCAAAGGCTTCGAAGGCAAACTCCAAGCGCGCCGGGGCCGCCCCCTGACGTTTCGCATCGGCACTAGATGTCAGGAAGTGCCCATCGAAGTAAGCAGCGAGTTGAAGAGGGTCAGGACAACATTCGCGAAGATGCCGGTCGTTAGCCAGAATGTCGTCCAGGATCTGCTTGGCTCGCTCGCCATCAAACCCGAGTTGCGCTATCTCGAGCTTGCGGCGGTCCTGATATAACCTTTGTTCCTCGGTCAGCGCGCCCGCAGGAGCTAGCCACGGAAAGGTCAGGAACGTGAAGAACAGAGGTTGCTGTTCTGCGAGGTTCGGGTTGTCCTGTCGAATCTTCGCGATCTTGTCGACGAAGTCGAACATCACCGGCTTTAGGCCGGGGTATCGCTCGTTCGGTGGGACTACCATTTGGGGTTGTCCTTCTTGTGTGCCGGGTTCGATTGTTCCTTCGATCAAGGATAACTGAAATCGCGGCAAACGAGCGGCAGCGCTTATTGCACCGCCGTTATCGCTTGGGCCATTGCCGCTAACCGTTCCCAACCCGCAGCGTCACAGCCGGTAGACTGTCAGAAAGGGGAATCTCATGAAGGAAATCCGCCAGGATCTCGTATACGGCGCCCGCATGCTGGCCAAGAGCCCGGCCTTCACCGCGGTGGCGATTCTCTCGCTGGCCTTGGGGATTGGCGCCAACACCGCGATTTTCAGTCTCATCGATGCTTTGCTGCTGCGCCAGTTGCCGGTTCCCAATCCACGGGAACTGGTCGCGCTGACGAACCCCAACGAATCCGGCACCAGCATCGGAACCTCTACCGGCGAACGCGGCACGCTCTCCACGCGGGAATTTGAAGGGCTGCGCGACCATACCGAGGTTTTCTCCGAAATGTTCGCCGCCCAAAGCGAACAGGACCGTCACAACGCCAGCATCGAGGGCAAACCGCCGGAAGAAGTCAGAACCAGACTCGTGAGCGGCGGCTACTTCACCGTGCTCGGCGCCACCGCGCTGATCGGACGCATGTTCACTCCCACCGATGAACACGGCGCCGGCTCCGCTCCCTACGCCGTGATCGGCTACGCATTCTGGCAGCGCCGTTTCAATGGCTCGCCCGCCGCGCTCGGTTCGACCATGCGCATCGGCAAGGCCAATCTCACCATCATCGGCGTCGCGCAGCCGCGTTTCCTGGGCGAAGCCGTCGGCGCGGCGCCCGACGTCTGGATCCCGCTCGACATGCAGCCTCTGGTCATGCCCGGCCGCATGTGGCTTCAGGACGATCCCGCCCATATCGCTGAGAAGGTCATGTGGCTGCACGTGATCGGCCGCCTCAAGCCGGGTGTCACGCGCCGGCAGGCGCAGGCCAATGTGGATGTAGTCTTCAAGCAAATCGTGGCCGAGGAATTCTCCAAGATCATCCAGAACAACCCGTATATCCTCAAGCAAAGCCTGAAACTGCACGACGCAGGCAACGGCGTTTCCAGCCTGCGCGGCGACTTCGCCGACCCCTTGTGGGTCCTGATGGGCGTGGTCGGGCTGGTTCTGGTTATCGCCTGCGCCAATGTTGCCAATCTGCTGCTGGCCCGCGCCACCGCGCGCCAGAAGGAAATGGGCGTGCGTCTCGCCCTGGGCGCCGGCCGCGCCCGTATCGTCCGCCAATTCCTTACCGAGAGCCTGATGCTCTCCATCGGCGGCGGCCTGGTGGGCACTCTGCTCGCCGTGTTCGGAGTTCGCCTGTTGATTCACATGGCAAACGATTCTAGCGGCGCGATGATCCTCGACCTTCGTCCCGACCTGCGGGTCTTGCTATTTACCGTGGGCGTGTGCCTCGCCACCGGCATTTTCTTCGGATTCGCACCCGCCTGGCGGTCGGCAGGGGTGAACGTCGCCGGAACCCTGAAAGAGGCTGGACGCGGACTTACCGCCAGCGCCGGCCGGCTGAGTCTCGGCAAATTCCTGGTCATCGGCCAGATCGCTCTCTCCGTAATGCTGCTGATCGTCGCCGGCTGGTTTATTCGAACTCTGACGAACCTCGAAAGTGTGAATCTGGGCTACCCGCGCGACCGGCTGGTGTTAGTGGGTGTCGATCTGCTGTCCGCCGGCTATTCCGGCCAGCGGCTGCCCGTGGTCTACAACGATTTGCGCGACCGGTTGGCGCGCATTCCCGGCGTTCGCGCGGTCACCTATTCCCAAAACGGACTCTTCAGCGGCAGCGAATCCGGCGACGTCATCTCGGTGGAAGGATATAAGCACAGGGTGCAGGGAGACCAGCACGCGCGATTCGACCAGGTCGGCCCGGATTACTTCCGCATCGTGGGCATCCCCATCCTGCTCGGCCGCGATATCGGCCCCCGCGACGTGGAATCTTCCGAATCCGTGTGCGTGGTGAATGAGTCCTTCGCCAAATTCTACTTCGGCGCCGCCAATCCCCTCGGCAAGCACGTGACCGACGAGTTTCCAGACACGCGCAAGACCTTTGTGATCGTGGGCGTGGCGCGGGACGCGCGCGATCACAGCCTGCGCAACGAAATCAATCGCCGTTTTTATCTCTCGGCACTGCAACCGCTGGGCGACTTTTCGCCGTTTCAGTCTTACGAGGTCCGGACTTCCGGCGATCCGGCGCGCGCCATCGAGGCGGCCCGCCGCGAAATCCTGGCCTTCGATCCGGCCATCCCCATCGACAGCGTCAAGACCATGGATACCCTGATCGACGACAATTTGCGTCAGGAACGCCTGATCGCGCGGCTCTCCACCGTCTTTGGCGGCCTGGCTCTGCTGCTGGCCGCGATTGGCCTCTACGGCGTGCTTTCCTACGCGGTGGCGCAGCGGACCGGCGAAATCGGTATTCGCATGGCGCTCGGGGCGCAGCGCGGCGCGGTCGTCCGCATGATCCTCGCCGAGACCGGCGTGCTCATTGGGATTGGCATGGCCATCGGCGTGCCCGTTAGCCTGGTCTCGGCGCGCGTGGTCCAGAGTAAGCTCTTCGGACTCAAACCCGCCGATCCGCTAACCCTGGCCGGTGCGCTGGGCGTGATGCTGTTAGTGGCCGCCGTCGCAGGCTACATCCCCGCTCGCCGCGCTTCGCGGGTCGACCCGCTGGTAGCATTGCGCTACGAATAGCCTGCTCTGGTGGGACAGACCGTCGTTTTCCGTGGTCTGTCGTCTCTCGGCATTGTGGAATAGGCCATCGGCCTGTCCTTGTCTACCGCGGCTCCATCAGCCGGCCAATGAATAGAACAACCCCGGATTTCGTGTCGCGGATCAGGAACAGGAACGGGCGATCGGCGCGGAACACAATCACCGGCTCGGGCATGCGCATGGCGGTGGCGTGCACGGCGGCGCCAGTAGCGGCGGCAGCTTCGGTTCCCTGTTCGGAAACATCCACGAACGCCTTGTGGACCACCTCGGAGATCGCAAGACCGCCTTTCGCGGCGATGCCGGAAAAATCGGCCCGATTGGTGAAGCTTGTCGGCATGCCCATCGCCGAAAGCCCCTGTCGAAGCGAGAACTCCGATTCGGCGCGAAACTTCGGCAAACTCACCTGCACGTTCCGCGTGGCCAGATTGCCGAGCCAGCCGGTCAGGATTTCCGGTGTCAGTGCTTGCTCCACATCGTGAAGGCCAGCCAGGGTCTTTGGCAGCAGCACGTCGAAAGCAATGCCGGTGCCCGCGTAGCGCATTTCGAGTATCTGGGAGGACGGCGTTTCGTTGTAGCCGAAGTGCGCGGTCTGATTCATGAAGCTGGCCTGGGTTTTGGCGCCGGTCGGGAGCGTGAAAGGCGCAGGCTGGGTTCGGCCCGGGAGGAATGGGGATTGCCATTTGCCGTAGAAGTAAATGGCGCTGGTTAGGACCAGTCGCGTCTCGGTATCGATTGAGCCAGCCGGGACCAAATCCTTGATCCTATCTTTAGTCTGCTCTTCGGTCCAGCCGTTGATCTGGGATCGCGCCGCCTCGGGATTCGCGATGAAATCGAGCGGCGTGAGGGGGGCGTGGTAATCGTTGGCGAGGATGTTTTCAAAGGCCGGCTGGATGGCGAGTCCTTTTTGCACCCAGAGTCCATTTGCGGTGTGTAGCTGGTTGTCTCCGCTGTTGCCAGCCTTGGTCAGATCCGCAAGCAGAGCTCCCAGGCCGGCATCGTAGTTGGAATCGTAATGGACGTGCAGGACGGATTGGATTTCCGCGGCGGTCCGGCCGTGCGCGCCGGCAAGCACCATGGAAAGCGCCGTCCCGATGTTGAAGGGGGAGAGGATCAGGTTTCCGTCGCCTCCGGCAAGTTGCCTATACGCGGCGGTGGTGAAGGCGTTCATACCCGGCACGATAGCAGAGTCGGCGGCAGCCAGCGCGGTGGCGAGCAGAATCGGCGGAACGAAGCGTTTCATGGGAACCTCACACTCTATAATGTTGCCACTGCGCCGATCCTTTCAGAGCAATCGCCTCCGGCCCGCACCCCCTCTGCCGATTTTCAGTCACTTATGCATTATGCCGAGCTCGGCATAACCGGCCAATCTGAACTATTTTTCGGACGGGGCGCTGGTTTTTGGAATCGGGAACGGACGCGGACCAATCGCCGGAGCAGAAGTTGGAGAGGCTTCTGAACCGCACCAAAATCCAAGCCTGCCTGCCGTCATGGGCCTGCGGGCGCCGCCGCCCATGGCCGACGATCGCCATCTGACCGCAAGCGGGACACCGCTGCGGCAGCCACTCCCTGTCGGTCCGCGGGGGCTTGCACTCTGAGCCGCAACCTGGGATAAAGACGCTCACGGGTGCAAAGGCTTGCCGCGGAATCGCCACGCCGCCAAGGCCATTGACTCTGCGGCCCCGCCTTCGCTCCTAAGTATCAGAATCCACGCTGAAAAAGAATCCCAGCCTGCCCTTTTCCCGATTGGCTGCTTAACGGTCACAGATTTTCGAAAATTTTCTAAGCCTTATTTTCAACGGCTTATGGCTAAGCCGGCGGAAATGCCGATTGAGCCGATGCTAGTCTCACATCAGGAAGAAGGCTGCGGGCCCCGCCGAAATGGCGAGGCCTTTTTTATTGGTGACCAGGATGAACGCTAAAGGGAAGCAGAAAACCGCAAAAGCGACTGATCTCGAGTATAAAGCGGCCGCGTTAGCAGAAGAAGCAGTGAAGGGTCAGACGATGTCGGAGGTCGTCACAGAATGTCGCAAGCTATACGGGATCGAGCTTCCCTTAGGAAAACCAAGGCGCTTGATCACGGAGTATCTGAAGCTAGTACAGCTTGAAAAAGAGATGGAGGCTCAGCCGGAGGAAATCAAGATCACGTGGGTAGATCCACCAGAATTTGCCAAAGAGAAATAGGCTACAACCCGCTACCCGCGCAAAAGGCGTTCCACCGCTCCACGGCGAGGTTCAAAGGATTCTCGGGGCCCATCGGAAGCGGTAAGAGCCAAGCATTGTGCCAAGAGGCGATCCGGCTTAGCTACGTGAATCAAGGGAGGATGGGCTTGATTGGATCGCCAACTTATCCGATGTTACGAGACTCGACGCAAGCAGCGATGTTGGAGATTCTGGAGGCAAGCGGGCTGCCATACGAGATGAACAAAGCCCAGAATACGATTCTCATGGGCGACACGCCCTCTCGCATCATATTTCGAGCCCTGGAGGATTTTGAACGGCTCCGCGGGCCCAACCTGGCCTGGTTCGGAGTCGACGAGATGACTTACACCAAGGAGGAAGCATGGCTGCGGCTGGAGGGGCGTTTACGAGACCCGAAAGCAAAGCAGCTTTGCGGATTTGGGGTTTGGACACCGAAGGGATATGACTGGGTCTACAAAAAGTTTGTCCACAACCCAGCCGAGGGTTACGAGTGTGTCCAAGCGAAACCGGGAGAGAACCGGCACTTATTGGGTGCTGTGCCAGACTTCTATACGCGGTTGGAACGGTAGCTACGACGACCAGTTCTTCCGGCAGGAAATACTGGGGGAGTACGTGAACAGGGCGGGCCGCAAAGTTTATTCGTCCTTTTCGCGAGAACGTCATGTGACCGACTTGAGCCTGACTCCATGGGCGCAATTATTTTGGGCCCTGGATTTCAACGTGGATCCGATGAGTTCGGTGGTGGCGCAAATCGTAGCCAGAGAAATTCGAGTGCTAGATGAGATTGTCTTACGGAGAGCAACGACGCAGGGGGCATGCGAGAAGTTTCTGGAACGATACCCAAGGCACGATGCGGGGATCGTGGTGTGCGGCGACGCATCGGGAAACCATCAACAGACGACGGGCGCAGCAGATTATGAGGTCGTTAAGAAGCATTTTGAAGCGCATTCCAACATGACGGTGGACTTTCGGGTGCCGAAGTGCAATCCGCCGGTCCGACAGAGAGTGAATCTGGTAAACGCGACATTGCGATCGGCCTCGGGAGTGGTTGGACTGTTCATCGATCGAAAGTGCAAGGAACTCATACAGGATTTGGAAGAAGTGACTTACAAAGCGGACAGTTATCAAATCGATAAGGAGCGGGATCGAATGCGCACGCATCTGTCTGACGCGCTCGGCTATCTGGTGTGGCAAGAGCTAAACACGCTGGCATCGATTGGGGAACAGGGCCGGAGGATGGCATGACGGATACGATTAACCGAGAACACCCTGAATACACGGCCAACAGGAGCATGTGGCGGCGGTACCGGGATCTGTACGCCGGCGGCGAGGAATTGCGCCGGCACGCAGCAGACTACCTGGTTCGACGTCACAAAGAGCCAGGCGACATCTACCTGGAACGCCTGACACGGGTGTTTTACCAGAACTATATCGGGTCGATTATCGACTGGTATGCCGCAACGCTGATGCACTCGGCGCCGACGATTTTGCTGGACGGCGGAGACGCAGGGGCGCAAGGCTACTACAGCCTCCTGAGCAACGATTGCGACCTGAAGGGGACCTGCCTAACAGAGTTTCTCAGAAAGCGATTTGTGGAGGCACTGGTTTGCGGGAAGAGCTACATGGTGGTGGATTTCCCACGCCTGACGGGGCGGGCGTTGACGCGGGCGGAGGAGGACGCGCGTGGGCAGTCGCGGGCGTACCTAACGGACTACAGCGCCGAGGAACTCATCAACTGGTGCTATGACAACGACGGAACTCTGGAATGGGCGACGATACGAACGAGTTGCTTGCGACAGGTGCCTGGATCAGCGGCGAATTGGGTGGAAGAAACTCGGTGGATCCGGTACGATCGCGAGCGGTACGCAGTGTTCAGCCGGCCGAGTGAATCGAAGCCAATCGAGATAGTTGACGAAGGGTTACACGGCCTTGCGACGCTGCATAAGGTGCCGGTTTTCGAGATGAGGGTAAGCGAGGGGCTTTGGTTGATGAACAAGGCCGCGCTGCTGCAGCTCGAACACTTCAACAAATCGACCGCGCTTTCCTGGGCGCTGACGATGGGACTGTTTGCGATGCCGGTGGTGTACTCCGATCGGCCGTGGACGCAAATGGTGGGGGAATCCTACTACCTGGATCCGGCGCATTCCGGGCGGGGGTTTTGGTCGCAGTGCTGGGTTGACAGGGCGTTCGGCAGCTTCCTGACGTTTCGGGATAACCTAACTTTTGGTGAGGTAATCCCGAAAT
>Ga0187848_10000607_pt1 | contig 32309 bp, 19 predicted proteins | sample June2016WEW_4_40_FD_132424 | JGI IMG/M metagenome (GOLD analysis project Ga0187848, IMG submission 132424) | Peatland microbial communities from SPRUCE experiment site at the Marcell Experimental Forest, Minnesota, USA - June2016WEW_4_40 | ecosystem: Environmental > Terrestrial > Soil >... | reverse complement strand
TATCATTCACTTGGCAAACTGCCCGAGCCGGAACTCACCCACAGATTCTTCTGACGAATCGTTAATGAAGGGTCAAGCCGCGCTCCTTCGTGCCCGGCATTCAGTTTGTGAACTGGACGTTCACGTCGCGTTCGGCCGCGCGGCCGTGGTCGTCGACCACGCGGATGAGATGGATGCCGTCAGCCATGGGGGTCCAGGGGATGGCTCCGTGGGTTACCGTGGATTTGGCGATCAAGGCTGCCCCGTCGAACCAGAAGACGCTATCCACGTCCGCCTCCGTGCTGGCTTCGAGCGGGATGGTTTCTTCGCCGGGCTTATGGCGCAATGTGTAGGTTACGCCCCGGAGCGGCGTCGCGATCTTGGGGAAACCGCCGGTGTCGTCCACCGCGCAATCGGGCATGACGGGAGCTTTGCGGCGCGGCATGCCCGCTTCGCGGAATAGCTTCATCATGTCGGATGGCCAGAATTCGAAGACCTCTTGCCTGGTAGCGTTCGGGGCATATGGTGGGCAGGCAGGAAGCCCTGTGCCGATATCGATTACGACCGCGCGATGCAACTGGCTTACCCGGATCGGCGACTTGCCCGGAATGTACCAGGTCTCCACGGTTTGAGGGCAGTATTTGTTGGGCAGGTCGCCGCTTTCCGCGCAGACGGCCACCTTACTAACCCCCGGCGGCGGCGCCGGCGGCTTGACGATTTCGTCCGGTTTCTCCAGATTCAGCGCATCGGCGATGCGGAAAAACAGCGGGGCGGCCGCGTCGGCGCCCACGAAACTGGGGTTGCCCTGAGCTTCGAAGTCGCCGATCCAGACCACCAGGATATAAGGTCCGACGATGCCCGCCGACCATGCGTCGCGAAAGCCCCAGGAAGTGCCGGTCTTCCACGCGATGGGCCAACGGCCGGGCGGCGCGAGCGATCCGTCTTCGCCCGGCCGGGGATTGTGTCTCAGCATGTCCATGGTGATGAAGCCGGCTTCCGGACTCAGCAGCCGCACGCCGTCGCTCTTCGGTTCCGATCGCCGCGTGCGGATGGGGTGCAGCACGCCCTGGTTCGCGAGCATGGCGTAGAGGCCGGCCAGTTCTTCCATGGTGACTTCGCCTCCGCCCAGCGCTAACGCCAGCCCGTAGTAAGATTCGGGCTTCATGTTGCCGATGCCCGCGCTCCGCAGGAACTGGTAGAGATCGGGTTGCCTGAGTTGCCAGGCAACCCAAACCGCCGGTACGTTGCGGCTGCGAATCAGAGCGTCCTCGGCGGGGATGGGGCCAATGAAATTGCCATCGAAATTTTCCGGCGTGAAGGGGCCGAACGAAGTGGGTGCGTCGCGCAGGATAGTGCGCGGGTGCAGCACGCCCTGATCGAGAGCCAGCGCGTAGATGAATGGCTTGAGCGTGGAACCTGGTGACCGCTTGGTGAGGACGCCGTCGATTTGGCCGTGAATTTCCCGGTTGGTGTAATCGGCCGAGCCCACCCAGGATTTGACGGACATGTCGCGATAATCCACCAGCAGGGCCGCCACGTTGCGGATGCCGCGTTCGCCGAACTGATTGAGGTAACGATCGATCTGCCGTTCCACCAGCCGCTCGAGACCGGCATCCAGAGTGGTGTCGATGCGGCCGGACGCGCTGGGGTTGGCCTGCAAGATCGCGTCCGTGAAATGCGGAGCGGCCAGCGGCAAGGCGGAGGTGGGCCGCGCCATCACCGGGAGCTCGAGCTGGCGGCGTTCGGAATCGGTCGGGCGTTTTCCCTCGCGCCAGGCGTTTGCCAGTTGCATACGCGCCGACCAGAACCTGCTTTGCTGGACGCCGCGCCCTGCCCTGGTAGCGGGCCGCTGCGGGATTACGGCCAGAGTGATCGCTTCACCGAGATCGACTTGAGAGGGAGGTTTGCCGAAGTAGATACGGCTTGCCGCACCGACTCCCTGTATGTTGCCGCCGAAGGGCGCAAGGTTCAGATAGGCTTCCAGGATGCTGCGCTTGGAGTAACGCGCCTCCAGCCACAACGCCGCAACCGATTGTTTGAGCTTGCCGGCCGGGGTCTTGGTGTTGAGGTGGCATGACAGCCGGGCGAGCTGCATGGTGAGGGTGGATCCGCCCTGGCGGCCCTCGCCGCGCCAGGTTCTGGTGGCGGCGCGGACGAGAGCGAATGGATTCACGCCCGGGTGCCAATAGAACCAGCGGTCTTCCTTGAGCCGGAAAGCATCCACCAGAGCTGGCGACATTTCCTTCAACGGTGTCCACAGGCGGTACTGACCGTCGGCAGCCAGGGTGACACGGAGGAGCTCGCCGTCAGCGGACCAAATGGATGTGGATTGCGGAACCAGGTCCCGCAACGGCCGCCCCGGGTAGAGGCGGATCGCGAGAAGAATTGCAAACAGGCCGGCAATCCGGCTTACGGTCGCGGCTCGGTTACGGGTGCGTGTTACCGAGCCGCGACCGTCAGGGAGCGGTTGCCGGATTCGTGGCCGTAATTTCATCAAGGTTTCACGATCTCCAGCCTGGACGCTTGGCTTATGCCGGTGATCTGGCGATTGTACATGCCTTCGGCGAAGGCCGGAGGGGACTGAAACGTGCCCGCGTTGGTGGCTCTTACTTTGTAGAGGTAAGTGGCCGCATTCTTGGTAGCGTCTCCGTAGAGGATTACGCGGTCGTCGCGTCTATCCACATATTCGGGTGTCCAGGTGGAAGCGGGGCCGGCCTCGCGATCGAGCGTCGGCTCGACGCCGCCGGGCAACAGATCCACCACGGCGATCTCGTTCACACGGTCGCGGTCGAGCGTCCTCACACGCAGGCGCACCCAAAACTCTTCGCCCAACCTGACCTGGGCGATGACATTGCCCTTCATGTCGAGGAACTCATGGATCACTTCCAGATTGCGCTGGATTCCCGCTGCGGGCGGGTTGCGGTCAAAGCCCGATTCGCTGACGGAATAATAAGCGGGGAGCGAACCCTCCCTGGTGAACTGAACGTTCGCGCCAGCCGGGACGCTCACCTTCGACGTCGATGCCTGCCGCTGGCCGCCAATCACGATCCCGAGCTTCACCTTGGGCGCGGCAGCTTTGGCGTATGCATCGAGCGCCAACAACGTGTATGCCGCCGAGAGCGAGCTCACCCGGTTGCCGCTGATCGCTTGGGCAATCCCTTCGAGCGCCGCCGGGGGAACGCCGCCCACGCGATCCGGGAAATGCCGCGCCAGCAGGTAGAGCAGTTGGGCGTCATGCACCACGGGATCGTAGTAGACATCGTCGGTCCACTGCCGTTTTTGTTGAGACCAGGGGACGCCGCGGATGATACGGTCGGCGTCGGAATTGCGCTGCATGAGGCGATAGGTGGCGGCCAGGTAAGCCGCCGCCAGATCGGACGACCAGGTTTGGGCTTGGCGATGCGAGAGCTCCTGCTCCACATTCGCAATGGCGGCGGCTGGTTTGTTTCCCTGCCGCGCCAGCAGATACACCGCATAAGCGCGCAGGCGGCCGGCTTCCAGAGTGGCGGCGGGAGTGGATGCAAAACGGGTGAGCCATTCGTCCAGGCTGGCCAGCATCTCGGGTGGGACTTTCTCGCCCCGGTCGCGCGCTTCCAGCAGGAAGTGGGCCGCGTACACCGTGGGGAATTCGGCCGTCTGCGGCGATGACGACCATAGCCCGAAGCCTCCGGAATCGTTCTCGCGGCTCTGCAATAGGGAAAGCGTTCCCGCGATCGGTTGCGGGTCGTGCGTCTTGACCGCGCCGAACTCGGGCCGCGAGGCGAGGAGCAGCGCGGCGAAGCCTTTGCTGACCAGTTGCTCAGTGCAGGGATAAGGATACGAATCGAGATACGCGATCAAGCCTTCGCCCCAAACAAAAGGGAGCGCGGAAACGGAAGCTTCGACCGACCGGCGCTCCGTGTAGAGATCGCGTTTGAGAGGCACGGTTGCGTTTGGGCCGTCGAACCGGCCGAGCGTTAGTTCGGTGCGGTAGGCAATCGCGGGCCGCACGCTTACGCTCTCCTCCATATGCGCTTCGGATCTGCCCCGGAGGGCCGTGAACCTCAGCGATGCAGGCCCGAGGACGGCATTGGCTTTGAAGCGGAACTCGGCGACGCCCTCGCGTTTCTCGGCGACCGTAAGATCGAAGCTCGAGGGGCTGGTGAGTGAGAGCTCGCGAGTCGCCTGAACCTGAACGCGTATGGGGTCTTTCCCGCCGGTGTTATTGAAGACTCCCACGGTGACGCTGAATTCATCGCCGGGCGCCACCATGGCGGGCACATTCGGCGTGAGGATGAAATCGCCCTTCACTTCGGTGGCCGCCTGGGTAACGCCCGCGCGCCGCGAATTCACGGCGACGGCCACGATGCGCAGGCGCCCGTTGAAATAATCGGGCACCGTATAGTGGAAGTCGCGTCCCGCCGGACCCGCGTCGACGATTCCCGACCACCATGCCACCGGCGGCCTGTGTTTCCGGTTGAAAGGATTCAGGTGACGGGCGAAGCCTCCGTCGGCGTCGCCGCCAGGAGCGGCCAGCGCCAGGAAGCGCCGGAACTCCGGCAGGATCAAATCCAGGATCTGCGTGGTCTCGACCTGCAGCATTCGCTTCTGGAAGAAGTACGCCAGGGGATCGGGATTCCGGTAGCGCGCAACCTGCAAGATGCCTTCATCCACCGCGAACACCGCGACGCGAGAGGCTTCCGCGGGAGCTACGTGTATCGCCAGCACGGCGCCCGGTTTGACCTGGCCGGCCGCGGTGAGCCGGACCTGTTGCGTGCGCGGCGCGAGATCGGCGGCGAATGGCGCCACTCCGTAGGAAAGCGGGCTCATGAAGATCTCGTCGGAAGCGGGGTCGCGCAGGAATTGCACGGCCACGTAGCCGTTCCCCTCAAAACCCTGGGGCAGGGCGATTCGCTGCACGGAGCTGCTGGTGGTGGTCTTGAACCATTGGTAACTGAAGACCCGCTCGCGCTCGACGGTGATGAGGCCGGCCCCCGCGTAGGGCGCGCGGATGGCAACGCTGATCGTGTCGCCTCCGGAATAGGCGGGCTTGTCGAGCTGAATCTGCAGTTCCGCGTTGCGTTCGAGCGAGCGCGAAAGGTTAGCGTCGCCCGCCACGCTGTAACTGAGCCGGTTGAGCTCGGCGCCCGCGGAGTTGCGCAGCACCAGGATGAAATCGCCGGGCTCTTGGGTGGGCAGCGGGAAGCTCGTTCCGCCGGCTGCGATGCGGACCTTGCGCGTGTCGCGCACGGTCTCTTTCAGGCGCGAGACATACTTATAAGTGCGGTCCGGCTGCTCGGTGAGGACCGAGAGATACTTCCGCTCCACCCATTCGAGGGTAAGTTGATCGGCGGCAACGGGAGTAAGTTGCTGGTTGACGGCGAGCCAGTGCGCCTGGCGCGCCGAGGAGCGGCGCACGAAGCCGAGGTCGCCATCGGGCTTGACGCCCATCAGGTATGGGGCATCGGACACGATGGCCGTATTTTGCGCGGCGACGCTGCGACCGCCCTCCGCCTCGAACGCGCGCGCCAAAACGTTGAGCCGGTAAGCGCGACCGGCAAAGCGCCCCAGGTCGAGGTTCAGTTCGGCGTTGCCTTTGTCGTCGGTGACGGTCGCCGCCAGCGTTTCGTGATACGGCTCTTTGACCACTTCGCCGATCTGGAAGCGATAGTCGGGGTAGGAATCGAAGCGAGGCAGCACGGGCGAAAGATTCAGTTCGCCTTCCACCCGGCGATTGCCGGCGGGCTCTCCAAACAGATGCATGACTGCGACGCGGGCCTTCACGGCGGCGGGGGTGAGCCAGCCGGGCGGTGCTTTGTCGGATAGATCGAGCCGCACCTTCATCCGGTCGGGTTCGAATTCCTGCACGTTGAACGACGCGCTGCCCAGCATTTCGCGGCGCTTTTCGTCCTTTGGAAGCCACGCGACGGCCTGGTAGGTTCCGGTGGGAGAGACGGCTTGGGTGGTGAACGCAATCTCGTCGAAAGCCGTTTCCGACAGCTTGATCTTGTCGCGGCGCACCACGTTGCCACGCGGGTCGCTGATCTCGACGTCGACGGAAAGGCCGGTGAGGGAAGATTTCCAATCGGCGGTGCGTGCGATCATGCCGAGATGCGTGGTTTCGCCGGGCCGATAGATGCCGCGATCGGTGAACAGATAGGCGGAGAGCTGCTGCGCGGACGCCGCGTTTTCGACGCCGCCGGTCTCGAAGCGCGTGAGGTCGAGATTGCGTCCCGAGGCCGCCAGCGGCAAGAAAGAGAAGTCGGAATCTTTCCGGACCAGAATCAGCAGGGGCGCTTTCTCGCGCCGGAGATTGGGGAGCTTGGCAAACTGAGCGCGGCCGGCGGCATCCGTTGTGGCCGCGGCCACCGGCTCGCCGTTCCGTCCGACCATCTCGATGCGCGCGTCGCTCACGGGATCGCCCCGGCGGATGGACTGGACGAAAACGTCGCGGCTGCCGTCGTTCGATTGTTTGACGATAAAGCCGAGATCGGTAACCAGAATCAGGCGCGTATCCTCTATGCGCCCCGGGTCGTAACCCTCTTCGCCCGGGCCGTTATCGTCACCTTCCTGTGAACTCCTCTCTTTCGGAGCGGAGCGAATATGGAGCAGGAACAGGCCGCGCTGGTTATGCGCTTTGTCCTGGAGGTATTGGCCGAGATCGATGCTGTCGTAGGTTGGCTTGCCCGGCTGCCGGCCGCTGTAATCGCGCGTCTCGGTGAAGCGCTCTACGATGGAGTCCTCCAGACCATAAACCTGGGGATGGGCAAAGTCCCACATGCGGGGCGCAAGATGTTGGAGCTGATTCGGCAACACTCGTCCTACCTCGACTTGCACCTTGTCGACGTCGCGGACGAGGAAACCGACTTTCCGGTCGCCCGTGAGAGACAGCAGCGCGCCCTGGCCGAGAAACGTGAGCGCCTGGCGGTACGGAATTACCTGGACGGTGGCGGTGTAGGGCTTGCCCGAAAGGTAGCCGCCGGTGCCCTCGATGCCTTCCTTCGCCCACAGGAACACATAGCGTCCCACTGGTGCATTGAATTTAAAGCCATGAGTGGTTTCGCTGCCTTCATCGGAGGCCACATATGTGAGCCCAAGGGATTGAGACTTGGCAAGGATGTCATTCCCAATCTCGCTCTGGTCAATCCAGTTGTAGGGTTCCTTGTCCTCCTTCGGTTGCTTGGGGTGGCGCGCCGGAAGCAGGTAAGCCTGAACTTTGCCGGCGAATGCATGCTCCGTCACCGGCGACGAGCTGGTGATCAGCAGAACCTGTTCGGGCTCATAGCGGGCATTATCGACCAAAGTCATTTGCGCGCCGGCAAATCGAAGGCTGGTGCGGCCGGGGATAATCACCACGGATTCGACCTTTTTGGCGGTCTGGTTGCCTCCGCGAGCCGCGCGAATGCCCTTATCGATCGCCAGGGTAATGGTAGTGTCGTCGCGTGGCATTTCGAGCGTGGCCGAATGTATGTACGCGAAGAGCTTCAGCTTGTCGTAGACCACCGTGAAATGTCTGCTGTCCGGAGCGAGGCCAAGGAAGCCCGCGTCTTTGGCGGGGATCAGCGTGACGCGAGGTTCGAACCCGGTGGCGTCCACCGGGTGACTGAAGCTTACCGTGGCGACCAGGCTTTTGAACGTGGGGTTCTGCGGGTCCTGATAGAACTGGCTGCTGGCGATTTTGACGGAAAATGGCTGGGTTTGGAACTTGAAGCTGTATTCGTCGAGTTCCACGGATTTAGCGAGAAATCCTTTGCGCCCGATCTTGACGGTGAAGGAGGCGTCCACCGGCCAGTCGGATTTGGGAGCGAACTGCAGGTGCCTGTCGTCGAGCCAGGTCCACGTCCCGGCGAACGCGGGAGAGATGTCGATGCCGGAAGTCAGGCGCTTATCGAGGTTGACGAGCGGCGCAACGGGTTCGGCAAACTCAACCGCGAGCGGATAGATGGTCGAGATACTTTTGTCGTCATATTCGGTGAGTTGAGGGGCTGTGACGGTGTATTCGACATATTGCGGCTTGGGGCGCACTTCGTACCAGGTGAGCGCTCCCGCGACCATGACGAGCGTGAGCAAAGCGGCGATGGCGCGTCTTCGGTCGGCGGCCAGATAGCGGGCGGCGTTACGGCTCAGCCGGCCGATCCAATGGATCCATTCCGGAGCTTGCCATTCGACCTGTCCGAAGACCTTGTGGAGCAGTTGGAGCACGAATAGGAGAATTCGATTCGGAGTACCTGACGAACCATCCGGAAGCATGGTGAACATGGTAACGGCATTCGCACGCGGCGGGCCATCGAGTTACGATCGCGTGTGCCGTAACCGCTCCCTAGCGGCCGCGGCTCGGTTTCGCGCATTTCCGAGCCGCGACCGTCAGGGAGCGGTTGCCGAATACGCGACCGTAATTGCGAAACCGTCTACTTAGCCGGGCGGTGGCTGCGTGGACGAGCCCACACAGGGCGTGTAAGGCGGTACACGGGCTATCGGGATCGCCCATTAGGCTTGTCGAGTTCTGCCGGTCCGCGTTTCCGTTCCGGGCACAACAAAAAGGGCGAGGCCGAAGCCTCGCCCTTTCCTGCGGACGTTGCCGCCCGTCCCACCGCGGAACTCCCCCTCACGCTAGAAGTGAATGCGAACGCCGAATTCTATGTTCCTGGGTGAATTGGCCTGGCCGCCGTTGGGATTGGACGTCCCCAGCACACCCCAATCGGCGGCGTCGCTGGTGGACAGGTAAGGATACCAGAACTGCACGTGGTTGAGCAGGTTGGTGAACTGGAAGATCAGGGTCGCGCCTACGCGGCCTTCCTTCCATACCCCGATGTCCTTGGAAATCGTGGCATCCAGGTTCCACCAGGGTAACGCGCGAATGTTGCCGAACGAGCCGCAACTGGTATCGAAACCGAGGACGCAATCGCGGAACTCGCTGTAGGTGCCGATCGGGTTAGTGAAAAACTGCACGTTCTGGCCGCCGTTATCGGCGTTCGAGTTGATGCCCACGCCGAGCGGGTTCGACGAGGAGCTCTCCGATACGGTTTGGTTGTAGTGCGCCGAGTTGCCGCCCGTGTATGGGTGGAACAATACCGCGCCGTCGTTGGTCGATCCGGTACTGCAGTTGGCTTCGCCGAACGATTCGCAGCCGCCGTTGTCGTTGCCCACCGCCAGCGGCGATCCGCTGTGCGCCGTGAACAGCGGCGCGATGGTCCAACCGCCCAGCAAATGCCCAATCACGCCTTTCTGGGTGCGGTAGAACGGCGACTGCCACAGCATGGTCAGGTTGAATGTGAACTTATAGTCGTAGAACTGAGGACCGTACATGGCCGACATGTGCCAGGGATCCAGCACCGTGTACTCGCTGGTGGCTTGCGATTCGGCGCCGGTTCCCAGCGCGCGGCCCCAGGTGAGGTTGGTGTGTACCGTGATGCCGTGCCAGTCGTGCAGGGTCAATTGCCCGTACACCGCGTTGTAGTTGCCGTAGCCGGTGCTGGCGTCGGCATAAACCGCCGAAACCTGGGCGTTGCCCCCGCTCACCGGCGAACTCGGCATGGTCCGTCCCAGCGTCCACCCGGACGCGCTGTTCATGGCCGCCCAAAGGTCGTACGCCGCCGTGCTTTGGAAGTAGCCATTGGTCAGCCCGCCCACGGCCGAACCGTTCAGCATCGCCATGGTGCAACTTCCGTAGCCCTTGCAGAAAGCCGAACCGGACCCGCCGAACGCGTTCTCGAAGAAAGGCTGCGCCGGAACGGTGGCATTAGCGGAAAATCCCTGGTTGTACAGAGACCAGTAGGTATTCGCGTAAGCCTGGGCAAAGCTCTGACCGCCCAGCGTCGTCATGTAGGGCACCGAATCGATGTCTATCTCCTGCCACTCGTTGCGGATCAGGCGGCCGATGTAACCGAGCTCGAACATCGCCTTGGAGTTGAGTTCCCGCTGGATGCTCAAGGTGAAGTTTTCGGTGCGCGCCGGCCGGAAATTCGGGTCGAGCACGCTGCCCGAACCGGCCGTGGCATTGTTGAAACCCGGGATATAGGGTTGCGGCAGGGTCTGCGAGACGGTCGGCAGCGGCGCGGTCAGGCCGTCCGTGCCAATGCGGAACGCCGTCTGGGGAGTCGCGCCGCCGTTGCCCAGGCACTGGCCCGTGGAAGTCGCGCCGAGGCAGGAAACCGGCTGGCCCAACCCCGTGCCCAGCAGCGGAACCAGCACCAGGGCCACCCCGTTCAAACGGCTCTCTACCCGGCCGTATCCGCCACGAATCACGGTCTTGCCATCGCCGAACAGTTTGCCCAAAAGACCGTTGTTGTACCGCGGATTCCAGGCTACCGCTACGTGCGGGCTCAAGCCGCCGTAGTAAGGGTTATAGGGATACTTGGTGCTCGCTCCCACCGCATCGCGCACGCCCGTGTAGGCAAGGGTCGGGTTATACACCTGGCCGCCCAACGCCGCCGATTGGCGCTGCGCAAAGTAGTTGGTAAAGCTGATGGGGTGACCGCTGGTGTCGGTCAGCTCGATCTGCTTGCCGTTTTCCTCGTAAGGCGGCATCTCGAGCGTGTAGCCCAGGCCGTAGGTCAGGGTGAAGGTCGGCTTCATCTTCCACGTGTCGGTGAAATACACGTTGTAGGAGGGAATGATGCTCTGGTCGAACATCGGCGTTCCCGGCGGGTTGAGCGTCAGGCTGGCGCCGCTGCGCGTGTACAGATCCTGGGGGGAAGTCACGATGCCCAGAATTTCCTCGTAGTATCTTTCGTAGGTGGAATACTGACTGCTCGGAACGCCCGCCGGGATGTATTGCGTGGGGAAGGTGATGCCCGACGCAAAACCCGAGGATTGTCCGATCTGGTCGATCGGCTGGTTGAAGATGCCGCCGCCGTTGTCGGTGCGCAGATGGTAATCGAAATTGCGCTGGTACTGGCCGCCGAAGCTGATCAGGTGATTGCCCTTGATCTTGCTCACGTCGTCGCGGATTTGCTTGTCCTGCCCATCCCAAAAGCGCTGGCGCACGTTCTGGTTGTTGAGGTTGTAGGGAATCAACGCGGCGGTGGTCTCGCCGCCTATTTCGAGGCCGGCCGTCAGACCGGGCAACTGCGGCACCCCGCCCGAGGTGGCCCATTGCCAGAAGTTGCGCAGGTAGCTGAAGCGGAAATCGTTGGTGGTGGTCGCGTTGATGGTGGTGGTCAGCCCGGCGGCCCAATAGCTGGGAATTTGCGGCCGCGGCGCCTTGGCGACCGGTGTCCCCAGCGTGTCGCCCGGCAGCGCACCGCCGATATCCACCTGGTTGGTGGTGAGGTCGATATACCGGTAGTAGCGGTAGCTGGCCATGAACCGCCATTTGTCGGAGAAATCGTGATCGACGCGGGCCACTTCGTTGTTGCTCTTGATGGGCAGCGATACAATGCCCTGAAATCCTTGCGTGTTGTAGTGGTCGCCGCCGGAAACCACGTTGGCCGTGGGCTCGAACTTGTTCCAGATCTGCGATACCAGCGAATTCAGTCCGATTCCGCGCGGATCGCAGGCGCCCGCCGGGCAGGTGGCCGGCTGGTACGTCACTCCGCCCACGGTTACCGGACCCGGGTTCAGGTTATACGGCACATACGTCCCGCCCTCGTTAATCTGAACCACGCCCGCCTTGAGCATGGGTGTGGGCACGGTCCTGCTGATGAGTGAGGATTGCGGATAACGGAAACCCTCGTAATTCACGAAGAAATACCATTTGCCGCCCAGCACGTTTTTAGGAATCAACTGCCCTCCCAGGGCCGCGCCGAAGCGGTTGTTGTGCGTGATCGGCAGCGGCGTGTACCCCAGCTTGCCCGAGGGCGTGTGGTTGTTATCCCAGTTGTTGGCCGCGCCCACGTCGGTGGCGTAGTAATATTCATATGCCGCGCCGTGGAAGGTGTTGGTGCCGCGCTTGGTCACCATCTGCACCTGGCTGCCCGAAGAACCGTTGAAATCCGCCGTCATGCCGCTGGTGTTCACTTTGAACTCTTCGATGCTCTCCACCGGCGTCGGCATCGTCCCGGTGGGTGCGCCGTAGCCGGATGGCCCAGTGACGGACCCTCCGTTGGTGGAATTGGCGCCTGCGTAACTGTTGGTATAGACGGTCATGCTGCCGTCCATATCGTTCGAGTTGTTGCCGCCGTCGAGCTGGAAGGTGTTTTGGTCGAACATCGCGCCGGCTACCGAGCCTTCCGGCGAAACCCCCGGCTGGTACAGCGCCAGCGCCGCCGCTTCACGCGCGAAACCCGGCAGATAGACCAGCGAATCCCCCGCGACGGTCTGGCCCACCGTCGAATTGGTCGTCTGCAATTCCGCGCCCGCCTGTGCGGCCACTTCCACCGTGGTCGCGGTGGCGCCCACCTGCAGCGTCGCGTTGATGGTCAGCACCTGGCCGACCTCCACGCGTTGCGCGTTGACGTCCATCGTCGAAAAACCCGACTTGCCGATGCTGATGTCGTAAATCGCGGGTACGACGCTTACGAAGGTGTACCGGCCGGCGTCATTGCTCGTCGCCGTCAAGGTGATCCGTGTGGAGGGGTCGGTCAGCTTGATCGTCGCGCCCGCCACGATCGCATGCTGTTGATCGGTGATCAGCCCCGATACCGTTCCCGTGGAAACGGACTGCGGCCACGCCGGGCCGCATAACAAAAGCGTCGCGATCAAGACCGGTCCGACGCACACAAAAAACCTGCGGTGAAACATCGTGCCTCCCAGAGTTACGTTATGCCCACTCACGACCACCTAAGCTAAGTCGGGTAGTTTGAAGGGATTATAGGGCTATGTGTCATAGCTTGTCAAGGCAATTCAAGTCTTAATCGCTTATGATCCGGGCAGTAATAGCGACAAGACGCCGGCTTGGTACCGGTGGCGCCTTTTGTAGGCTGCCGCTGGCGGCAGACAAGAACCGCTCCATGGTGGTCGTACGTGCGCGGGCATTCGCGAGTCCGGTTTAAGATGGAGGCGCAGGCATGCAACCACGGGGGTCCTTAACTGATCGGGGATCTCGCAGTCTAGGTGCGTCAACCGTTCCCTTACGGTCGCGGCTCGGTTACGGGCGCGTGTGTTTGCAGTCACTTACCGAGACGCGACCGTAAGGGAGCGGTTGACGGGAACGGATCTCCCCAGATCGGTCGCACATCCCACCCACGGAGAGGTGGTGTACTGTTACCCGTGGCTACACCCCCAAGGCGGACTTGCGCTCGAGGCGGTGTGTCTGTACGGCAAAGTCGTACAAAGAATCGCGAAAGCTGGGATGAGCGATCACAATCAGACTCTCCGCCCGCTGCCGAATCGTCTTGCCATACAGATAGGCAACGCCGTATTCGGTTACTACGTAGTGCACGTCCGCCCGCGTGGTGACCACCCCGGCGCCGAAATCGAGCGCCGGCACGATGCGCGAAACCGCGCCTTGCCTGGCGGTCGAAGGCAAGGCGACGATCGGTTTGCCTCCATTCGACCGCGCCGCCCCGCGCATGAAGTCCAATTGCCCTCCGAATCCGCTGTAGGGCTGCGTGCCGATCGAATCCGCGCAGATCTGGCCGCTCAGATCGACCTGAATCGCCGAGTTCACCGCGATCATCTGCTCGTTCAGCGCGATCACAAAGGGGTCGTTGGTGTACATGGCCGGGTGAAATTCGAAAAGCGGATTCTCGTCGATAAAGTCGAAGATCCTCTTCGTACCAACCACGAAGCTGGCCACGGCCTTGCCGCGGTGCAGCGTCTTCCGTTCGCCGTTGATCACCCCGGCCTCGATCAGGGGGACGATCCCATCCGAGCACATCTCCGTGTGCAGACCAAGACTCCGCTTCCCGGAAAGGCACGCGAGCACGGCATCCGAAATGCCGCCGATGCCCAACTGCAAGGTGGCGCCATCGGGAATCAGCCCTGCCACGTTCTCGCCAATGCGGCGCGACACATCCGTAACCGGCTCCGTCTTGAGTTCGAGCAACGGCCTGGATGTTTCCACCGCGGCCGAGAGCCTTCGCACATGGATGCGCGCGCTCCCGAACGTGCGCGGCATCTGCTGGTTTACTTCGGCAATGACGTGTCTGGCGTACTGAGCGGCCGTGAACGTGCAATCGACGCCGACTCCCAAGCTCATATATCCGTGCTGGTCGGGCGGCGACACCTGCAACAGGACCACATCCAGCGGCAGCGCGCCGGAAGAGAACAGCTTCTCGACTTCGCTCAGGTGGATGGGCGTATAGTCCGCACGGCCTCCAGCAACAGCATCCCGAACATTCGCTCCCACAAACAGGGCGTTGTGATGGATGTGCCCTTCATATTTCGGCAAGGTGTAATCCGCTTGCCCGAAGGTGAACAGGTGAACCACCTCCACGTCGTGCAATACAGCGGCTCGCCTCAGCAGCGCGTCGGTGAGCGTCGTGGGCGTGGCGCAGGCCGGGTGTACGTAAACGCGATTTCCCGAGCAGATCAGCTCGACAGCCCGATCTGCCGTCATCAGTTTGTTGGTGTACAACTCCGCCCAGTTCATCTCAGGACTCCAGGGCTCTTGCCCTTGCCTCGTCACTCTGGCCAAGCACCGGTTGGGACCGATCGGGGGAAAGCCGCCCCAATTTAGGGAGCCGGTCACGACTTTCACTTAAATCATATACCCGCTATCGGATTTTGAGATCCGGCAACCGGTGATTCGACCGCGGTGTTGTGGCTGGCTGCGAACCATGGAGATTCCCGACCCCCCCCCTTCTATTTCGGATGGCATCGTCCTATACTTCTATCGGGGCCGAAACCGAAGCCAAGGAGGCCGCGTTGAAGATCCTCAAGCTCCGCAAGGAAAAGTTAGATCTTTTCGCATCGGTGGTACAGCAATTCGGCGAGGTGCACGCGCCGGTCGAACAGGACGGCAAGTATGTTTTCAAACGGCTGACCCGGTGGTCGGAAGCCCGGTTGGAATACGACCGTACTATCCTTCCACCCAAGAAGTATTTCCTTCCCCCGCGGGAAACTCTCTTTCACTACCGCCCCGGGGAGGGATTCGAGCCGTGCACCGACGGGTTGGACCAGCGCATCGTCCTGTTCGGCGTGCATGCCTGCGACGTTTACGCTCTCAATATCCTGGATCGCGTTTTCGCGGGAAAATACAACGACCCGTACTATCAAGCGCGCCGGAAAAATACCGCCATCATCGGGATCGACTGCACCCCCGACAAGCAGTGCTTCTGCCGCTCCATGCGCGCGGATTTTGTCGACCACGGCTTCGATCTCTTCTTTTACGATACCGGCGGCTATTACCAGGTGCTGGTGGGCACCGCGCGCGGGGACGATATGGTGCTGGCCACCGGCAGCGTCTTCGAAGCCGTGGACGCCGCCGACATCGAGGATTACAAGCGGCGCTCCATGAACAAGCGCCGCGCCTTCCAACTGGAAGTGGAAATCCGCGACCTTCCCGAGATCTTCGAGATGGAATACCAGAGCGAGATCTGGGAGGAGTTGGGTGCCAACTGCCTCTCCTGCGGCAGTTGCAGCATGGTCTGCCCCACCTGCTACTGCTACGACGTCGCCGACGACGTGGAACTGGGATCGCGCGCCGGCAACCGGGCGCGCTCCTGGGATTCGTGCCTGTTCGCCAACCACGCGCTGGTGGGCAGCGGCGAAAACTTCCGCGGGCCGCGCGCCAGCCGCATCAAGTTCCGGTTCTACCACAAACAACGTGGCTTCGTGGCGGAATACGGGCGGCCGAGCTGCGTCGGCTGCGGACGTTGTATCGGCGCGTGTCCGGTGAATATCGACGTCGTCGAAGTGATCGACCGGCTACGGAGGGTTCAAGATGTTGTTAGCCGATGAAGTCTCAACCCGTGGTCCCGTGTTGGACGATAACCCCTACCAGCCGCACATGGCGCGGATCGCGCGCGTCTATAAAATGGTGGAGGGCAATTACCTTTTCACGCTGCGCTTCCTGGACGAGCGCCTGGCCCGCACGTTCCGCCACCGGCCAGGCCAGTTCATCATGTTGAGCGTTCCCGGCGCCGGCGAGATGCCTATCTCGATTTCCTCTTCTCCCTCGCGCCCGGAAGTCCTGGAACTGTGCGTGCGGCGGGTTGGCCGCGTCACCAGCGCGCTTTACCGCATGCACGCGAACGAAGTGGTGGGAGTGCGCGGTCCCTATGGCAACGGCTATCCCATCGAGGAGATGGAGCACAACGATCTGCTGCTGGCCGCCGGAGGCCTGGGCATGGCCCCCTTGCGTTCCCTGCTGTGGTACGCCCTCGATCACCGCGACAAGTTCCAAAACATCACCTTGATGTATGGCGCCAAGCGGCCGGACGAGATGCTCTTCCGCGAGGAACTTCTGGCCCTGCTGGACCGCGACGACGTGAACTGCCTCCTTACCGTGGACGCGGATACTTCCGGAGCTTGGAAAGGCCATGTCGGCCTGCTCCCCACCTTGTTCAACCACGCTTCCATCGAGCCGCTTCGCACCTATGCGGCGGTCTGCGGGCCGCCCGTGGTCTATAAATTCATTCTGCGGAAGCTGCTGGAGCTCGGCTTCCCCAAAAACCGCATCCTGATGTCGCTCGAACGGCGCATGAAGTGCGGCATCGGCAAGTGCGGCCATTGCAGCATCGGATACAAGTACACCTGCCTGCAAGGCCCGATCTTCACCTACTGGGATGCAATCAACCTGCCGGAGATGATCTGATGAGCAAGCCTACTGTGGGGATCTTCGGACTCACGGGTTGCGCCGGTGACCAGCTCGTGATCTTAAACTGCGAGGACCGGCTGCTGGACCTCGTCTCTTTGATCGATGTTCGGGACTTCCTGATGGCGTCTTCCGAAAACGATGCCGCCTGTGCACTGGACGTGGCCATCGTCGAGGGGGCGGTTCTGAGCAACCGCGACGTCGAGCGGCTCCGGGAGATCCGGAAACGCGCAAAGACGCTGGTGGCCCTCGGCACTTGCGCCGTGTGGGGTGGCGTGGCGGCAATGGACCGCGGCGCCGATCGCCGGGAGCTTGTGCGGGAGGTTTACGGCGAGACCGGACTGGCCTACGACTCTCTGCCGGCCCGGGCACTGCACGAGATCGTGAAGGTGGATCTCAACCTTACCGGCTGCCCCATCGAAAAGGACCATTTTCTGGCGGCCATTGCCAATCTGCTGAATGGCAACGCCCCGGTCTATCCCGAATATCCCGTTTGCACGGAGTGCCGCATGTTCGAGAACAACTGCCTCCTGATCGAGCGCGGCGAAGTCTGCTGCGGGCCGGTCACCGCAGCCGGGTGTAAAGCGCGATGTCCGGAGCTGCGCGTTGCCTGCGTGGGTTGCCGCGGTCCCGCTGGCGACGCCAATCCATCGTCCTGGCTGGCGGCGTTGGCCGAGAAGGGCATCGACCGGCACGCCATCGCCGCCCGCTTGCGGACGTTCGCGCCCGAAGGAGTTGTCCAATGAGGACTGTCGTCGTCGAGCATCTGGCGCGTGTGGAGGGCCACGGCGGCATCACCGTGGAACTGGAAGGCGACACCGTCGCGAACGTGCGCTTCGGCGTGTTCGAAGGCGCGCGGCTGCTGGAGCCGCTGGTCCGGGGCAAGCGATACGACGAGGTGGCGCCGGTCGTTTCCCGCATCTGCTCCATCTGTTCCGCGGCGCATTCCCTGACCTCCTTGAAAGCCACCGAGAAAGCGCTTGAAGTCCAGGTCAGCCGGCAAACGGAGCTGCTGCGCGAACTGCTGTACCTGGGCGAGAGCATCGAGAGTCATGCGCTGCACCTTTTTCTTCTGGCCGTGCCGGACTATTTGAATTATCCGAGCGCCATCGCTCTGGCGGCGGACAAGCCGGACGCCGTGCTGCTCGGATTACGGCTCAAGCAACTCGGCAATTCGATCCAGGAGACCATCGGCGGGCGAGCCATCCATCCGGTCAACGTCGTGCCGGGCGGGTTTGGCAGAGTGCCGGCCGCCGATCGGTTGATCGAATTGCACGGCGGTCTGCTCCAGGGGATTCAGGATTCCGATGCCGTCATCGATCTGATGGCGTCTCTCCCGGAAGCGGACTTCTGCCATGGCGATACCGTCTACGCCGCGTTGGTTTCGCCCAACCCGGACAGCTACTACGCCGGCGACGAAGTGGCGGTTGTGTCCAATGGAGACCGGTCCATTGTGCCCGCCGCGGCCTACAAGTCGCTGACCAACGAAGCATCCGTGCCGCACTCGCACGCCAAGCACAGCAGCTTTCGCCAGAAACCGTTCATGGTCGGCTCGCTGGCGCGGCTCACGGTCAACCCGCAACGGCTCACGGGAAGGCTGGCGGTGGCCAGGGAGCGCCTCAAACTCGAGTTGCCGTCCGGCAACCCGATGGACAACAACAAGGCTCAAGCTGTGGAATTGATCGGCGATCTCGACCGGGCATTGGCGATTATCGAGCAATTGCTGCGCGACGGCATCGAAGACGAGCGGCCGGCGGCGGTGCACCCTCACGCCGGAACGGGCACGGCCATCACCGAAGCTCCGCGGGGCTTGCTGATTCACAGCTATTCTTATGACGCGGATGGCCGAATCGCTTCCGCCGACGTGATCACGCCCACCGCCTTGAACGCGGCCAGCATGGAGCTGCATTTTCGCCGCGCCGTGGAGCAATCCGCCCAACGGGAGGAAGCCGCCATTTCGAAGCGGCTCGAAATGATTGCGCGCGCCTACGATCCGTGCATCTCCTGCTCCGTGCACCTGGTACGCAGGCGATGAAACCGGTCCTCGTGATCGGTCTCGGCAATCCGCTGATGGGCGACGATGGAGTTGGATGCGTCGTGGCGGAGCGGCTGGCCGGCGACACGAGGCTGCCCGCATATGCGGAGGTAATTTGCGGCGGATCCGACCTGCTCCGGCACGCCGGGCAGATGGAAGGGCGCAGCCGTGTAGTTGTCATTGACGCTATCGAAGACGATACCGAACCGGGAAGCGTCCTGGTGTTTGACGAGGCTCGCTCTGGACTCGATGAGCGTCAGGATCACGCCCATCACCTTTCCGCCGTCCAGGCGATAAGGCTTTTTCGAACCATCGCCTCTATCCGCTGCACGCTGCTCGGTGTTGGCATTTCATCGGCCGCCATGGGGACGGGCCTGTCGCCCAGGATCGAAAGCCGGATGCCGGCGATCCTGGACCGCGTTCTCCAAGAACTGGACGGCCGCCCACCGCCGATAGCTGACCGCTGACCGCTCCCATGGCTCTCTTCCCCCCTTCAGTTTCAGAGCAGTTTGTCCTATAATCATGCCGGGTCACCTTTCGGCTAGGAAGTCTCGGGAGTGGAGCCGCCTGGCCCGGAGAAGGAGGTGCGGATGGCCGCAAAAGTGCTCCTGATCGATGACGATACCGACTTTCGGGCCGCGGTGAAATCTCTTCTCGAAGGTCATGGTTATAACGTGCTTGAAGCCTCATCCGGCACGGAAGGGTTGCGGATGGTGGTCGAGCACAAACCCGATGCGATCCTTCTGGATATTATGATGGAGAGCACCGTGGAGGGGTATGGCGTCACCCACTCGCTCCGGTATCGGGATGAATATGCCGAGTTTAGCCATATCCCGATCCTCATGATTTCTTCGATCGAGGAAAGCCCGGATGAACGCTTTCCGATGTCGGCCGAAGTCGAGATGATCCGGCCCGACCAGTACCTCACCAAACCGCTCGATATTCCAAAATTCCTCCGGCTTTTGGAAAAGGCGGTTGGGGCGAACAAAGCCGCCGTGGTTTGAAGCTTCGCCACGTCCGGGCGAGGGAATGGAAGAGAGAACGATGAGCGATCCCGTTGCGCCGGAAATGGTTGTCGTGATCGATGACGACTATGCGATGCGGCTCTCCTGCGGGAAAATTCTGACCAAAATGGGGTTGCGCGTCGAGACCTTTGAAGACGGCGCCCGCGGCCTCACTGGCGTGGCTACCGCCAAGCCGGGAATGGTGATCGTGGATCTCAAAATGCCGGGCATCAGCGGGATGGAAGTCATTGCCCGCGTGCATGAGATCGACCCCCAAATCGTCATCGTGGTGATTACCGGATACGCCACCATCGACACGGCCGTCCAGGCCATAAAATGCGGGGCTTACGATTTCCTGCCCAAACCGTTTTTGCCCGATGAGCTGCGCTTGATCGTCAACCGCGGGCTGGAGCGCCGCCGGCTGGCATTGGAGTCCCAGCGATATGAGATTGAGCAAACCATGCTCAAGCGCCGCTTCGTCACCTTCGTGTCCCACCAACTTCGGACACCGTTGGCCGCCGTCCATCAGTATTTGGACGTGATGAAGCACCTGGACCAGGCCGCCGACGATCCGGCCAGGCGGCAAGAGTGGCTCGATCGTTGCCTGATACGGATTGAGGAGCTCCAGAACCTGATTGCCGACTGGCTGACGCTGGCGCAGGTGGAGGGTGGCAGCCTCTTCAAGGAGAGAATCCCGGTCGATGTCATCCGGATTATTCGCGACATTCTGAAAACTTACGAGCCTGCGGCGGCGGCCGGCAACGTGTCGCTCGAAACCACCCTGCCGGACCATGGCGTGTTCCTGTTGGGCGACCGGAACTGCCTGAACGTCCTGTTTGACAACCTCATCACCAACGCCATCAAATACAACAAGCCGGGTGGAAAGGTGACGGTTTCCGCAACTCAGGCGCGCGGAGAAGTGGTCATCGCCATCGCCGATACCGGCGTCGGCATTCCGGAAAAATATCTTCCCTTCCTTTTCGGCGAGTTTTTCCGCGTCAAGGAGGACGGGCTGAAGAAGACCGCCGGAACCGGCCTGGGTTTGCATATTTCCAAGAAGATTGTTTCCGAAATGGGTGGAATCATCAGCGTCGATAGCCAGGCCGGCGTCGGCTCCACGTTTTGGGTGCGCTTTCCGGCCTGGCGCGAGGCGGACGAGATCGGGAATCAAAACGATGCCAGACAAGAAGCGAGTATTGATTGTTGATGACGACCAGGACTTTGTAGAGGCTGTGGCCTGTTTCCTCGAGGCCAACAGTTTCACCGTCTTCCGCGCGCACAACGGCCCCGAGGGCATCCGGATTGCCAAGATGGAACGGCCCGACCTCATCCTCATGGACATCATGATGAACGAGAGAACCGAAGGCTTCTTCACGATTCACGAGATCCGCCGCGACCCGGCCTTGAAGAGCGTGCCGATCTTCGTTCTCAGTTCGTTTTGCACGCGGCTTCCCGATTTCGAAATCCCCTCCAGCGGCGGTTGGCTGACTCACGACATGTTCTTCGCCAAGCCAGTGGACACGGCTCAGTTGCTGGAAAGGATACGCCAGCGGGTTGGCGCGGTGGCTTAAAGGCGAAAACGGATGCTATGCGCTTCGGTTCCCCACGGCTGTCGCTCAAGGCAAGGCTGATCTGGAGCTACCTGGTCATCCTGGGAACCGGAGGATTGGTCACATCGCTGGTGGGCTCCTGGATCGTCAGTTCCACCATCATGATGCAGGCGCGCCGGGCCGTCGATCACGACTTCGCCACCGCGCGAACGGTTTACGAACAGCAACTCCAGACGCTGAAGCTATCGGTGGAGTTTGCCGCGGCCGGTTCCACCGTGCAACATTATCTTGCCGGCGGCGATGCCGCATCTCTTTCTACCGATCTGGAGCGGATTCGCCGCGACGCAGGCTTCGATTTTCTCAGCCTCACCGACCAGAAGGGCCGGGTGGTTTTCCGGATCTCGCAACCCGTCCTTACGCGCGACGACGTATCCTCTGTGAGCGTCGTCAAAGCGGCTCTTTCCGGCAAAGTTGCCGCCGCAACCGAGCTTCTTCCCGCCGGCCTGCTCGCCAATGAGAATCCCGCGTTGCTCGCTCGGCTGCGCCTGGGTGCGGACGGCAACAACCCGAGTCGAGGCATGGCCCTGGTAGTGGCCGCGCCCGCGGGCGCCTCTTCCGGGCGGCCGATGGGAACCCTTTATGGCGGCATTCTTTTGAATCAGAACTTCGCCATTGTGGATCGGGTCTGGGAACTCCTCTTCCGCGGAGACCGCTTCAAGGACGTGGACAGCGGATCGGTCACCATATTCGAGGGAGACGTTCGGATTTCGACCAATGTCAGAACGGCCGCCGGCGCTCGGGCCGTCGGCACGCGTGCGCCCCAGGATGTGAGCGATGCCGTTCTGAGTCATAGTGAGCCCTGGAGAGGCCGGGCCTTTATCGTCAAGGACTGGTACACCAGCGAATACGCCCCCATCCGCAACTATGCCGGCGAGGTCATCGGAATGCTCTCCGTCGGCATTCTGGAGCGCACCTACACGGCCGTTCGCAACCAAGTGATTCTTTCGTTTTTCGGTATTGCCACTGCCGGCTTTCTTCTGATCCTTGGCATCACCTACTACATGATTCGCAACCTCACTCGCCCCATCGGTGAGATGGTCGCCGCTACTCGGAATATCATCGCCGGCCGGTTCGACCAGGAAGTGCGGTCGGATTCGCCGGGAGAGATCGCCCTGCTGGCGGAGTCTTTTAACGCCATGCTCAAGAGCCTGCGCCAGATGAAGGGCGATCTGGAGGAATGGGGGCGCACTCTCGAAGAAAAAGTGAAGCAGCGGACCGAAGAGCTGGTGGCGATGCAGGCCAGAGTCGCGCAGTCGGAGAGGCTGGCCTCGCTCGGCATGCTGGCTGCCGGCGTGGCCCACGAAGTGAATAATCCCCTGGGAGGCATCCTGGCTCTGACCGGCTTGACCGTGGAGGATATGCGGAAGGACGATCCCAACCGCGAAAACCTGGAGGAAGTGATTCGCCAGACCGAGCGATGCCGCGACATCGTCAAGGGGTTGCTCGAATTCTCCCGGCAATCGAAAGGCAATACGGAGCCGGTCGATCTGAATAAGCTCCTTCGGGACACGCTCTCGCTCGTCGGCAAACAGGCGCTCTTCTTCAACATCGAGGTGGTTTGCCAGCTCGAGCTGCAACTGCCTCCCGTGGTCGCCGACCGGTCCCAATTCCAGCAGGTATTCATCAACATTCTCATGAATGCGGTTCAGGCCATGAACGAGCGCGGCGCCATCACCATCGCGACCCGTCGCGCCGGCGCCGGCGATACCGTTGAGGTGGCGATCTCCGACACCGGCCATGGCATCCCACCCGAAGCCATCGGCCGCATCTTCGATCCCTTCTTCACCACCAAAGAGAACGGCCACGGCACGGGACTTGGCTTGTCGATAGCTTATGGAATCGTGACCAGCCACGGCGGAAGCATTACGGTCCAGAGCGAAGTCGGCAAGGGAAGCACTTTCACCATCCGCATGCCGGCCGCGGTCTCCGTCCGTCCGCCGCCCTAGTCGAGCAACTGGGGCGGCCATAACTTCTTGACCGTCAGTCGGATAATTGGACCTTAACAGGCGCTTCCGTTTGTTATGATTATCTTGCAACCGTCGCACACAGAGGGTGACGGTTCGCGCAAAAGGAGGTTTCTTCAGTGGCGAGTCACCGGATTCCCGAGGCGAGACGCGGAAGGAAATCCGGCCTTAACTCAACATTCACCCTTGTAAACGTCGATCTCCCCGGTGAGGGGCGGAATCGGACAAGGCATTGAGGTGAGTGGAACCCGCTGGTTGTGCGGGCTGTACAACAAGCGGCGCCATCGTGGCGGTCGCACATGGCTAGAGGGTGGCGTATACGCCGTGTATCGCCACCCAGGATCTCGGGAAGTGAATTATGGAAAAGGAAGCCTTAGGCATAATCGACTGGCGCACTCAAACTAATTATGAGATCCCGATTCATGACGGAACCATTCGAGCCATGGATCTGCGTCAGATCAAAACCGGGCCCGATGACTTCGGGCTCATGACCTACGACCCCGCCTTCATGAACACGGCCTCGTGCCGCAGCGCCATTACGTTCATCGACGGCGACAAGGGTATCCTCCGCTATCGCGGCTACCCCATCGACCAACTGGCGGAAAAGTGCACCTTCCTGGAGGTCGCCTATCTCCTCTTGCACGGTGAGTTGCCTACCCAATCCCAGTGGAACGAGTGGCGCGCCCAGATCACCCACCACACCATGCTGCACGAAACCACCAAGAAGTTTCTCGAAGGCTTCCGCTGGAATGCCCATCCCATGGGAATGCTGTGCAGCACCGTTGCGGCCCTCTCCACCGTCTATCCCGAGGCCCGCCATGTGCTCGACCCCGAAGTCCGCAAGCTGCAGATCATGCGCCTGATCGGCAAAATGCCGACCATCGCGGCCTATACTTACCGGCACAGCCTCGGCTTCCCTTATGTCTATCCCGACAACGACCTCGGCTACCCCGAGAACTTCATGAACATGCTGTGGAAGATGGTGGAGCCTAAGTATTCGGCCAATCCGATCCTGGCCCGCGCGCTCGACATCCTGTTCATCCTGCACGCCGACCATGAGCAGAATTGCAGCGCCAACGTGATGCGCTCGGTGGGCAGTTCTCAGGCGGATCCCTTCCTGGCGACCTCGGCGGCGGCGGCGGCCCTTTCCGGCCCGCTCCACGGCGGCGCGAACGAAGAAGTCCTCAAGATGCTCGACGAGATCGGCTCCAAGGCAAATATCCCGGCCTACATCCAAAAGGTCAAGGCCGGCCAGTTCAAGCTGATGGGCTTCGGACACCGGGTCTACAAGAACTACGATCCTCGCGCCAGGATCATCAAGTGGGCCGCGGACAAAGTGTTCCAGGTCACCGGACACAACCCGAAGCTGGAGATCGCGCTGGAACTGGAGCGCATTGCCCTGGAGGACGAGTACTTCATCAAGCGCAAGCTCTATCCCAATGTGGATTTCTACTCCGGCATCATCTACCAGGCCATGGGGTTCACGCCGGAGATGTTCACGGTTCTGTTCGCCATTCCGCGCACCGCGGGCTGGCTCGCTCAGTGGCAGGAGATGATCACCGATTCCGAGCAGAAGATCGCCCGTCCGCGGCAGCTCTACACGGGCGAGAATGCGCGCGAAGTTGTGCCGCTAGGGGAACGTGGCGTCACGGCCGCTCCCGCTGCCGTATAGCAGAGAGCCGCCCCTGGACGCTCTCCCAGGGGCGGCTCATTTTCCCTCACAGCGTCACAAACCGGCTTCGGACGGTCTCAAAATCCACCGTTCCCAAATGGCGCTCGCTGGCGAGCTTCAAATAGGGGAGCGTGTGCCAGTCCAGGCCCCAGTAGGCCTGGGCGGCGTAAGCGTCCAGCGCGACCGGATCCGTTCCGGCAATCACGGTCTTCTTCAAAGCCACATCCGCGAGGTTTCCGCCGCCTGGCCCATTCCTGACCAGCACGCGATATGCGTCGATCAGGGTCAAGGTGGGACGCATAAAATCGGCCAGGTCCGCCAGGCTTTCGTGAATGCGCTGGTGCAACCGCTGGCGCGGGCCGCCCAGTATGCCGTACCAGTTCTTCATGCCCAGCGTGGCGCCGGTGAGGCTGTGGTGCTTGGCAATCGCAATGTTGATCAGTTTATCGGCGTTTAGAAAAGGCTCCAGCACCGGCCAGACGTTCAGCATCTGGCCGCGCAGATCCACTTCCCGGAATAGCCGCTCTTCGGGCAGAACCACTTCCGCCCCCGCCGCGCGAGCCGCCGCGGCGATGCCGCTGCGCGCGAACGAATGGCGGGGTTCGTTGATGGTCACATCCGTGACGATGACCCGCCGCGCCCCAGCCTCCAGGCAAAGCCGGCAGACCTCGCCAACCGCCATCGGATTGGTGTTGGCGGCCTGTTCCACCGTGCGGTCCCAGGCCGCATTGGGCTTGACCACCACCACGTCGCCGCGCCCGACAAAGCGGCGCATGCCCCCCAGTTCCTCAATGGCGCGCCGCGCCAGGCTCGCCGGATCGCCGCCCTGAATCACCGCCATCTCGGGAAGGGCCGCATCGGCCGGAACCTGAAAGTTCGGCCGCGCCTGGGTTACGGCCGCTTCTCCGGGCCGGCGGCTGCGCTCGCTCAGCCACACCGCAACCCCCGCCGCGGCGGCGCCCATGCCACCCAGACGAAGCAGCCGGACCATCGCTTCCCGCCGCCCTGCCGGATTTTCCTTGAGTTCCATGCCTATGGGCACCTTTGGGCCTACGTAAGAATGACTTCACGCTCACTGACGGGCAAATGTGGCGCGCGCACTCTTGCGTGCCGCGTCGACACTCTTGTCGACGCCCGCTGCCACAGGGCGCAGAAGCGTCGAGTAGAGACTCGACGCGGCACGCATGAGTGCGTGCGCCACGGCTGCTATGAAGCTAATCTTGCGCCACACCTTTGACTTAGCACCAGTTTACGCCCGATCCTGGTGGTGTGAGGGCCGGATTCGGAGTTCGCGCGGCGCTTATCCTGATTGGCTTCACCGCCGCCGTCTCGCAAATCGTGCTGCTGCGCGAGCTGATGGTGGTCTTCGATGGCAACGAGATCTCCATCGGGCTGATGCTGGCAAGCTGGCTCTTTTGGACGGCCGCGGGCAGCAGCCTGGCCGGCCGGGTTGCCGCGCGCCCGCGCAACCCGTGGGCACTCATGGCCGCCACCCAAATGCTGATCGCCGCCGTGCTGCCCGCCACCGTCATGGCCGTGCGCGCCGCCAAAGGCGTTCTTCAGACGGTGCCCGGCGAGGTGCTGGGACCCGGCCCCATGTTGCTCACGTCCCTCGCCGCGCTCGGCCCGCTCTGCATTCTCTCCGGCGCCCTTTTCACCGCTGGCAGCCGGCTCTTCGCAACCGCGACCTCCACGTCGGCCGGCGCGGCCACCGGTTCGGTCTACCTGTGGGAGGCGGTGGGGTCGTCGGGCGGAGGCCTTCTGGCTGGATTGGTGCTGGTCCGGTATTTGGGTGCGCTCGAAATCGCCTGCTTGCTGGCTGTGCTGAATCTCGTCGCGGCATCCGCTCTCGCCATCGAGCGCCGGCCGCAACGCAACGCGGCAGTCGCCACGGTGGCGGGCGTTGCCGCCGTGCTGATTCTTTTCCGAGCGCCTCAAGACTTGGAACAATTCTCCCAGCGGCTCTTCTGGCGCGGCCAACATCTGGTCGCCACGCGCAACTCGGTTTACGGAAAGCTGGCTGTGGTGGAGATGGAAGGAAGCCGCAGCGTTTACGAAAATGGCGTGGTTCTGTTCAACGTGCCCGACCCGGCCGGCGCCGAGGAGGCCGTTCACTACGCTTTGCTCGAGCACCCATCGCCCCGCACGCTGCTCCTCATCGGCGGGGGATTCAACGGAAGCATTAGCCAGGCTTTGCGGCACCCGTCGCTCGAACGCGTGGACTACGTGGAGCTCGACCCCGCCATTCTGGACTTGGCGCACCGCTACTTTCCCAACCAGTGGCGCGCCGTCAACGCCGACCCTCGCGTGCGCATTCACGTGACCGATGGCCGCCTGTTCCTGAAAACCGCCTCATCCACCTTCGATGTGGCGATCGTCAATCTGCCGGACCCGCGCAACGCGCAATTGAACCGCTTCTATACCGTCGACTTCTTTCGCGAAGTGTCGCAAAGGCTCACGCCCACGGGTCTCCTTTCGTTTCAATTGACATCGTCGGAAGACTACATCGGCCCGGAGCTCGGCGCGTTCTTGCGCTCCATCCACAAAAGCCTGCGGGCGGTGTTCCCGGAAGTTACCGCCATTCCGGGTGAGACCGTCCATTTCTTCGCGGCGCGGCGCCCGGGCATCCTGGTTTCGCGCCCGGATGAGCTTCTGGCGCGCCTCCATTCGCGCCATTTGGAAACCAGCTATGTGAGCGAGTATTTCATCCCGTTTCGCATGGCCCCGGATCGCATGCTCGAATTCGACGCCGAAATCCGGCCGCTGGCGGAAACGCCCGTCAATCGCGATTTTGCGCCGGTGGCTTACTACTTCGACATAGCGTTGTGGAGCAGCCAGTTCCACCAAGGCTATCGCCGGTTCTTTCGCGTGCTGGCCGGCATACCGTTCGAGACCGTGGCGGTCGCGCTCGCAGTTTTTCTGGCAGCCGTGGTCGTGGCGGGACGCTGGCGGAAACGCCGGCTGCAATTCGCGGCCGCCTGCTCCACAGCCGCTACCGGGTTCACCATGATCGGCCTCGAGATGCTGCTGCTACTGGCATTCCAGGCGCTCTATGGCTACGTGTACCAGCAGCTCGCCGTGCTGATTGCAGCCTTTATGGCAGGTATGGCGGTAGGGAGTTGGCTGGCCATGCGGAAGCCAGCGCGCGCCGGCATGCGCGTGCTGGCCACAACGCAGGTGTTGACCACCTTGGCGCCGCTCGTTCTGCTGGCGCTTTTCGAGGCCATCGGCCGCGCCAGCGGCACGCCAAGCCTCGCCGTGAGCCGCTTGGCGTTTCCCGCCATGGCGTTGATTTCCGGCATGCTGGGCGGATTCGAATTCCCCGTCGCCAGCCGCATCTTCTTCGGCGCACCGGAAGCACCCGTCGCCGCCGTCAAAAGCCCCGGAACGCTATATGCGCTCGACCTGGCGGGCTCCTGTCTGGGCGCGATTCTGTTCAGCGCCTGGCTGGTTCCGGTGTTCGGCTTTCTTAGAACGGCGCTCCTGTCGGCCATGGTGAGCCTGGCGCCTGCGGCGATGGCCATGCTCGCGGCTCGCGAAGCAAATCCGGCCGCACCAGCGACTCCGTCATCCTCCGCTCGCCGAACACCAGGGCGGTGAAGCGGAACAGGTCGGCGTCGGCGTCCTGCCATGTCCGCCCGGGCAGGCCGGCTTTGTAGCAAACCTGCTCCAGCAGCGTTTGCCGATCCCACCTCTCGTCGCTTGCCACTTGCGGCAGCAGCAGTCCCTCGCGGCCGCCCTTGTGAATCAGCAAGCCGTGCTGCCCCACGCGGATCTCCTGGATGTCCCTCACCCGGCGCAATGGGGACAAGACCGAAATCTCGTACTGCAGATCTCCCAATTCGCCCGCCGTCACGGGGCGGAAGCGAGTGTCTTCGAGCGCGGCCGCCATCGCCACGTCGCGCACCGTCAGATAGAGCGGCTTGAACGGGGAGACGTACCCGATGCAGCCGCGCAGTTCGCCGTTCTTAGTCAGCGTCACGAATGCCCCCCGCTCCTGTGCCAGTGCCTGCGATCCGCCGGCCGAGCACTCGTAGCGCGTGCCCTGGCGGACCCCGGTCTCCACCGCCTTGCGCGCGATCTTGAGCAGCGCATCTTTCTCCGGCCTGGTAAGAGAAAACGCCGCCTCTTCGCTCTTCGAGCCGCTCGCAACCTTCACCAACGCCACCGCGCCGTAGCCCACCACGCGGCTCTTGTCGCCGGTGACGTCGCCGGTGTTCGCGTAGTGCAACACCTTGGCCTGGTTGGCTCCCAGCCGTTCGGCGGCGATCATGGTGGCCACGATCGGCCCGCCGCCGCACGCCTCCCAAACCCGCATACCAAGATTGCGCGCCAGGTCGAAGTAATCGTACTCCTCGATGGCCTTCAAGGTTTTGTGATCGATCTTTTCCGCCTCGTCGTAGGTATGGTAGTGGGAAAGGTCGGAGCTCGCCACGATCAGCGTGTTGGTCCCCTGCACCAACTTTGCCAGCGCCACACCGAGCGCGCGGCAGGCCTCGTAGCTTTGGTCGCCCACGATCACCGGCACAAGCTGGAACTGCCCGATCGTACGCTGCAAGAACGGTAACTGGACTTCCAGGGCATGCTCCGGGTGGTCTGCCGACGGCGTGTGCCCGATCCCGGAAAGCTTGATCGACGGGTCCATCTTGGCCAGCTTTGCCGCAAAGGCCTGGTCCACCGGAACCTCGCCGAACGGGGTCGTGTACGCCGCGCCATCATACACCGAAGAAAAGCCGAAAGCTTCGTAATGCGACGGCGCGATCACTACCACGCGGTCGAATTTCCGGCCCTTCAACAAGGCGTATGAGTAAGCGGCCACCGGCCCCGAATAGATATACCCGGCGTGTGGCGCCACAATGGCCACCACGTTATCGACTGCCGGCGGTGAGGCCTTCGCAAGAAAATCGTCAATCATCTTCCCGAGTTCTTTCGGGTCGGCCGGGTAGAACGACCCGGCCACTGCCATCGGCCTGATTTTGGGCGCTTGTCCGCCGCCCCTCGAGGTGCCTTCCAATGCCAAGACACCGGCCAGCACGCACAACGCGATAATGCCGAACAACAGAGTCCTCATACGTGAAATGCCTCGCCCCAGATGCCTGGGATGGTTTGGTGGCAAAACCGGCACTTGCCCTTGTCGAGATGCATCGCTCTGACGGTGAAGCCGGCGCGCTCCACCACGGCGCGGCGGCAATTCGGGCACCAGGTACTTTCGGCTGGATGGCCGGGAACATTGCCGATATATACGTAATGGAGACCCTCCGCATCGCAGATGGCCTTGGCGCGTTCGAGCGTCGCCACCGGAGTCGGCGGAAGGTTCTTCAATAGATAGTCGGGATGGAAGCGCGAGAAGTGCAGCGGAACGTCCGGGCCGAGCTCCGCTTTCACCCAGCCGGCCAGCCCGCGGAACTCCGCATCGGAATCGTTCAAGGTCGGTATCACCAGGTAAACCACCTCGTTCCAAACGCCTTGCTTGCGGATCGAAACCAGCGCGTTGAGCACCGGCTTCAGCTCGCCGTGTACCACCTGTCCGTAATACTTCTCCGTAAACCCTTTGAGGTCGATCTTGATGGCGTCCACGCGGCGGCACATCTGCTTCAGCGGCTCTTCTTGGATATAACCGCCGCTCACCACCACGCTTTTCACGCCCGCGTCGCGCCCGGCTTCCGCCGAATCCAGCACGTATTCGCAGAAGACCACCGGCTCGCTATAGGTGTAGGCGATGGAGGGGCACTGATACTGGCGCGCCAAGCCCGCCAGGCGCTTGGGCGGAAGATAAGTGCTGTTGAGCTGTTCCGGACGGGACTGCGAGATATCCCAGTTCTGGCACATTTTGCAATTCACGTTGCAGCCCGCCGTCGCCACCGAAAATGCCATTGAGCCGGGCAGGAAATGGAACAGGGGCTTCTTCTCGATGGGGTCGACGTGCGCCGCGCACACGCGTGCATACACCAGCGAGTAGTACGTGCCGCCGCGGTTCTCGCGCACCCCGCAATAACCGCGCTCGCGGTCGTCGATCACGCACTCCCGCGGGCACAGCTTGCACTTGATCTTCTTATAAGGCAGTTTGTCGTAGAAGCGGGCTTCTACCGTGAACTGTGCGTCGGCCTCCGCCGCGCGCGCGGCGAGCGCAAGGCCCTGGGGAAAACCAATGCCAGCCATGCGTCACACCTCCACCAGTTCGATCCGCCTCGGATCGTCGGTCCCGAGCCTGTGTTGGGCGTCCGCCGCCGTGGCGATGTACAGCGGCTCGCGGCGCAGTTCGCGCAGCGGCTTCATGCCCTTTTCCGCCCGCTTTCGCTCGATGATCTGCCAGCCCGTGTAGTCCAACGCTACCGGGTCTTTCGCCACCATCAGGCCGTTGTACGGCCACGACCACTGCGGCATGTAGGACGGGCCGCCTTCATACTGCGCCGTGATGCCATCGCAGATGGTCAGCCGCACCTTTTGCCGGATTGCCGCGAACATGTTGACGTCCGCCACGTAGGGATCGCCGGCATTCGAATGGTACTTGTTGGGGTTGTGAATGGCGCCAAACAGGTTCTTGAGCGCCAGCGTCACGCCGGCGATGCCGTGGTCCTTCAGCACCGGCAGGTTGATTACGGCGTCGCAGGTTTTCGCCAGCGTGTTCGAAAGCAGGCTGCCCGCGCTTCCAAACACGGTCAGCTCGGTATCGTAACCGGCCGTGTCGTTGCCCACGCATCGAATGCGATCCTTGCGCGACGCCACGCGGTAGCCGGCGCTTTCGAGGTCCGAGTTCAGCCGGTCCCAGATGACGATGTCCTTCTGCGGAATTCCGGCTTGTTCGAGGCGCTCCGCGATCGCCTCCACCAGCACCGGGTTGGTCGACGCGCCCCGCCCCGATAAGCAGTTCACTTTCAGCCCGACTACTTCGCCGGGCCGCGCTACTTTCTTCCAGGCATCGAGCGGCGAATCGCAGCCGTAGAACGATTGCATGGCCCGATCCAGCAGCTTCAACACCCGGCTGGAATCGGGTGACCGGCCGGCGGCGCCGAGAGCCGGATCGCGCGCAATTGCGACTCTGGATTTTTCAGCGCCGAAAGCTCCGGCCAGGAAAGCGCTGGCCAATCCGCCTCCGACGAGACCTCGGCGACTGATGCCGTGTTGTGGACGCGTCCGCATTGGCTCTTCTTTCCGAGCCCGCCAATTTCAGCTATTCAGACTTCTTTATAGCATTAGCCGTCGCCCGAGGCCAGGGGCAGCACCCTTTATCCGTGTTGATCCGTGTCCATCCGTGGCTATATTTCTTCACACTTTCTGAGGGAGCGGTTGAGGCGCCTATCCGCCGTGGTGGAGTGAACCCCAAAACTGAGACGCAAAGTTAAGGACCAAATACATTGAATGGAGTGAGGAATGGATTTGGCCCGAACCGTGTACAGTCGCGATCTGAAGATCGCCGCCATGCGCGC
>Ga0187848_10000603_pt1 | contig 32403 bp, 40 predicted proteins | sample June2016WEW_4_40_FD_132424 | JGI IMG/M metagenome (GOLD analysis project Ga0187848, IMG submission 132424) | Peatland microbial communities from SPRUCE experiment site at the Marcell Experimental Forest, Minnesota, USA - June2016WEW_4_40 | ecosystem: Environmental > Terrestrial > Soil >... | reverse complement strand
GCGGCGATCTTCAGATCGCGACTGTACACGGTTCGGGCCAAATCCATTCCTCACTCCATTCAATGTATTTGGTCCTTAACTTGGTGTCTCAGTTTTGGGGTTCACTCCATTCGGCCTCCCCTTCGGCCCCCCACGTCAGGCTGTCCCCTTCGGCCCCCCACGTCAGGCTGTCCCCTTCGGCCCCCTTCGCCCCCCCTTCGGCTCCTTCGGCCGCCCCCTTCGGCCGCCCCCGCAGTCCCTTCGGCCTAACAAGTTGTCGAAGATGAGTCTGAGAGGCCAGACTATTGAGGACCGCCGACTTGGACTGCTCGAGATCGGGCAGCCGCAGAACTGTCTTGGGAGCGCGTTTGCGTTTGTTCTTAGGCATGCAGCCCTTTTTACCTGGGAGCGCACCTTGACGCCAGTACCGGCTTCCGCGCCGCCTTGCGCGTTTATGGGACTATCGCCAACCGTGGCTGGACTGTTCCGAGGGAAAGGCCGGCGTCTGGGGGCGATCACCTCACAGAAAGGCCGCGCCCTTGAGTCTCTGGATTTGCGTTGAGACTCGCATCTCCTTGCCTACCGGTTCCAAACCCGGCGACCGGAATCGCCCGGCCGGATTACGCCCGAGCAGGATCCGAGAGAGAATAAGGCAGCTATGGACACGAGACAGTTGGATGCGCTTCTGAGTGAGGATGAAGGCACTGCGCTCGACTTCAAGCGCGACCAATATCCCTTCGAGGATGCGACAGACGAGCAAAAGAGCGAGTTCTTGAAGGACATTCTGGCGTTTGCCAACGCATGGCGGAGGAGCAATGCGTATATCCTGGTTGGAGTCGAGGAGGTCAAGGGCGGGCGGAGCATACCCGTTGGTGTCCGATCCCATTTGGATGACGCGAGTTTACAGCAGTTTGTGAACTCTAAGACGAACCGCAAGGTCGATTTCCGGTACGAATGTGCAATGATCGATGGAGTCGGTATCGGAGTCGTTTGCATACCTCTCCAGGAGCGCCCTTCGTACCTAACGAAGAGGTATGCGAAGCTAGCAGAGAACATCGTCTACATTCGCCGCGGAAGCAGCACTGATACTGCAAAGCCGGATGAAATCGCGAATATGGGTGACGCCCGCGAAGCACGTAAGACAGACCTTGCCCCACGGATCGTAATGGAGAAGCAGTTTCTCGACCTCCACTTCATTTGGCCGCATCCGGCTGGGCTGAATGGCGGGCCGGTTTTCCTTGCCAGGAAGCACTGGCAAGACAAGGCTCCATTAATACCCCTGTTCTCAATTCAGAACTTCGGCACAAGCCCAGCACTCGACGTAACGGTTGTCTTTGAACTGGACGACAACAACGCCGATTTGTCCGTTCCGAGTGAGTGGCAAGAATACGGTCTGTCTGTTTCGCAGAGCCTACCCGTCGGTGATGCTGGGGTTCTTTCACTGATGTACTGCAACTCTGGGGGGACCGGTTTAGGCATTCCCTTGTATCGGCGTTGGACCTGCGAACTCCCTAACCTTTCGCCGGGATCGCCGCGGTCGGTCGAACTACCCAATTTCATTGCCAATCGGCTCTTGCTTCGTGGTCTACAACTTGGGCATCGGTGCGAACCAGGCCAAAATCGCGAACTGACCCTGTGGGCGAGGATAAGTTGCCATTCGATGGATGGTGAGAAGCACGAGGCAGCCTTTCGCTGGGGTGTGAGCCCGTTTTCGTACGGGCCAGCCAAGCCGGTCGAAGTATTTGGCAATTGCAGAGAGCTTCCGCTCCTCGGCGGGCCGCCGGAACCCCCAGTCGTGTAGATGGCATCAAGCGAGTTGCAGCAGTCAGGTAAATACGCCTGCTCCAAGAAGTGCCGCGTTTCGAGATTAGGACCGATAAGTCGGCTTGCGTCCGGGCATCGATGGATCGAGCGCGAGCGGCGATTCGTCCCGTGAAACGCCGTTCCTTGAATGGAATATGTCGTGGGATATGCCGTATGCGGCCGGCGAAGTAAGGACTATCTTAAGCCCGCCATTTCTCTCTCATCGGCAACCGTATCGGCTTCGAACCCTCCATCGCGCAGGATCGCGGCGCATTCACTCGGCAGGTTCTCATCGATTTTCAGCTTCAAACCGTATGTTCCAAAGGCAGGTCCGCTGTGCCCTCGCGCGCAAGCTCGGCAGCATACGCCAGGGCGGCCTGAATGTCGGGTTCTTGAATAGAAGGGTAGCTGCCGGCGATTTCCTCGCGGGGCACGCCCGCGGCAAGGTTGTCGAGAATCACGGAAACCATCACGCGCGTGCCACGGATGCACGCCTTTCCGTGACAGACTGCCGGGTTAATGCTGATGCGCTCCTGCCAGTCGGCCATGCCTCATTCTACCTCGCAGTGCGCCGCCACCCCCATGGGAGCAAGCCGATCCTTTTCCGGCTGCCCGGCAATAAGACAAGCCGCCCAAGATCGGCGGCGCCGTGTGGCCGGTGGCATACCGCTACAATCGAGCTATGATCCACGAGATTCTGCCGGTCGGTCCGCTGCAATGCAACTGCTCCATTTTTGGAGACGAGCAAACGGGCGAGGCGATGGTGGTGGATCCCGGCGACGAGATCGCGAGCATCCTCGAAATACTGGCGCGGCACGGGCTCAAGGTGAAGGCCATAGTCATCACCCACGCGCACATCGATCATATCGGCGGCGCGCACAAGCTGCAGCAGGCCACCGGCGCCCCGGTATTCATGAATGCCAACGATACCGCGCTGGCGGACATGCTGGAGGCGCAAGCTTCCTGGCTGGGCGTACCGACGCCGGAGCGGGTCGCGATCGATACGGACGCGCGCGAGGGCGATTCGCTCACCGTCGGCGCGGCCGAATTTCACGTGCTCCACACGCCGGGCCATACACCCGGCAGCATCAGCCTGTGGATTCCGTCGGAAGAGAAGCTGGTGGCGGGCGACACTTTGTTTCGCGACAGCATCGGCCGCACGGATTTGCCCGGCGGCGACGGCCGGCAGATCTTGCGGTCGATCCGCGACAAGCTGCTTCCATTGCCCGACGAGACCGTGGTGATCCCCGGTCACGGGGCGAATACCACTATCGGCCGGGAGAAACGATCCAACTGGTTTCTGCAGGGGCTGAAATAATCGCGAGTAAGTAGGGCAGACCACAAGCGGCGATGGTCTGCCCCACAGAGCAGCGGAGCGCGACGGGCTGTGCGAGACAAGCGCCGGGACGAGTCCCGGCGTGGCAGACTGAGAGTCCGCTCCACGAAGAGCTGGAGGGTTCCCTTACTTAACGCTGGGCCCAGTAACGGCGGCGGGCCTCGACGGTCAGGCCCTTCGGTTTGACCGCGACGCGCAGAGTACGGAACTCGGAAATACGCACCGGTTGATCGGAAACGTAGCCCAGGTTGTACTGGCTGCGCAGCTCGGCTTCCAGATCGTCGAAGATCTGGTCGATGGTGTGTTTTTTCGAAACCTCGAAGAAGCCGCCGCCGGTTTCGCTCGAGATCCGCTCGAGCACACCCCTGCCGTCGGGACCGCCGAAGGGGCCATAGGCGCCGGGGTCGGAGTAAAGAATGGAGAAGACCAGCGTGTCGGCGCGCTGCGCCGCGGCGATGGCCTGGTCCGGGGTGCCGTAGCTGCCGAAATCGACTCCGTCGGTGAGCAGGATCAGGGCTTTGCGGCCCTGGCGAGCACGCATGATCTCGTTCGATGCTTTGGCTACGGCATCGTAGAGCAGCGTGCCACCGCCGTTCTGGAGCCGCAACTGGCTTTCGGTTTCGGTATCGACGTACGACAGGGAATCGTTCAACTGGCGGCGGTTGGAAGTGAGCGGCTGGCGGAGCTCGACGGCGCTATCGAACTGCATGATGAAGACCTGGTCTTTGTTTTCGCGCAGCACCTGGTCGAGAAAACGGAAGCTGGCGCCGCGCTCGGCGTCGAGCACGCGCCGCTGGCTGGCGCTGGTATCCACCATGAGGCCGATGGTCAGAGGCAGGTCGGTCTCGCGCGCGAAATAACGGATGGTTTGCGGATGGCCGTCCTCGGCGATGGAAAAATCGTCCTGACCGAGAGTGGTGACGATGGCGCCCTTTTTGTCGCGCACGGTGGCAAGCACGTTGACCACTTTGACTTCAGCCGAGAAAACCGGCGCCTGTTCCTGTTGGGCGGGCACTCGGCGGGCGCAGAGTGCCGCGGCGCCGGAAAAGAGAAACGCGCGTCGGGTGAAAGAAGACCGCATCCTAGGTTTTGGGTACTTCTTCAATTATCGGCGATCCGAGGAGACTCCGAACGCGTCCGCGACCGGGCCCCTGGCCGGGTCTTCGCCGGTATCAGATGGGTGGGGAGAAGAGCGGGACGAGGGCGTCCCGCGCGGACCGAGGGGGCCGCCCTACCAAAAATATGCGGCATTAGGCCAACTTTCGCACTCGCGCGCGCCGTTATTGCGTCTATCCTCCTGTACGTGCTCAAGTAGAGAAGGTTGGAGGTTATGCTTGCTTCGTCGAATCGTATGCATACTTACGCTGGCGTTACTAGCCACTGTAGCCACGCCCCAGGAGCAGAGCCGCGACTCGGTGGTTCGAGCAACGCTGGACAACGGGCTGCGCGTGGTGATTGTGCGCGATCCGCTGGCGCCGGTGGTTACGGTGGAGGAGAACTACCTGGCGGGCGGCAACGAAACGCCCGCGGGTTTTCCGGGAATGGCGCACGCGCAGGAGCACATGGCGTTTCGGGGATGCGCGGGCCTGAGCGGCGACCAGATCGCCGCGATTTATGCTCACCTGGGCGGCAGCAATAACGCGGATACGCAGCAAAACATCACGCAATACTTCGTGAGCCTGCCGGCCTCGGACCTGGAAGTGGCGCTGCGGCTGGACGCGGCCTGCATGCAGGATGCCCAGGATTCCGAGGAGGAATGGGCGCAAGAGCGCGGAGCAATCGAGCAGGAGGTTTCGCGCGACCTGTCGAACCCAACCTATAAATTTCTTACGCGGCTCAACGAGGATCTCTTTTCCGGAACGCCGTACGCGCACGACGCCTTGGGCACGAAGGCTTCGTTCGATGCGACCACGGGCGCGATGCTGAAGAAGTTTTATAGCGAATGGTACGCGCCGAATAACGCCATCCTGGTGATCGCGGGCGACTTGGACCCGGCGGCGGCGCTGGCCAAGGTCAAGCAGTTGTACGGACCCATTCCGCGCAAGCAGATTCCGGCGCACCCGGAGATCCAATTGCAGCCGGTCAAGGCGGAAAGCTTCACGCTGGACAGCAATCTGCCCTACGAACTGGTGTTCGTAGCGTTCCGCGTGCCTGGCTCGTCGAGCCCGGACTTTGCGGCGACGCGGATTTTGAGCGACGTGATCGATAGCCAGCGCGCCGACCTCTACGGATTGGTGCCCTTGGGAAAAGCCCTGGGAACGGACTTTGGCTTGACGGAAACATATCCGCGGGCGAGCGTGGGCTACGCGCTGGCGGCGGTGCCCGCCGGAGCCGATCCGGCGCCGATTACGGCGGAAGTGAAGAAGATCCTGGCGGGCTATGCGGAGAAAGGTGTGCCGGCGGAGTTGGTGGACGCGGCTAAGAAGGGGGAGATCGCGGGTGCGGAATTTGAGCGGAACTCCATCCCGGATCTGGCGGCAACCTGGTCGGAAGCGTTGGCCGTGGAAGGCCGCCAATCGCCGGAGGACCTGGTCGAAGCGATGAAGAAGGTCACGGTGGCGGACGTAAACCGGGTGGCGAAGAGTTACCTGACCGTCACCAGCGCGATTGTGGCCACGCTGAAACCATCGGCCTCCGGTGAAGCGGTTTCCGGCAAGGGTTTTGGCGGCGCGGAGGTGACCACGGCGGCGCCCACCAAGCCGGTGGCATTGCCGGAGTGGGAGGAAGCCTCGGTGAAGAGCTTGAAAGTGCCGGAGGCGCCCGCCCGTCCCACCGATATGACGCTCGCCAACGGGCTGCGCCTGATCGTCCGAACCGAACGGACCAGCCCGACTGTCACCGTGGCCGGCGCCGTCAAACATGAGGCGGATTTGGAGACTGCGCCGGGCAAGGACGGCGCCGACGATGTGCTGGCCGAGCTGTTTTCTTACGGCACCGAGAGCCGCGACCGGCTGGCGTTCCAGAAGGCTTTGGACGATATAGCCGCTTCCGAGACCGGCGGAGTGAACTTCAATCTGAAAGTGCTGAAACAATATTTCGCGCAGGGCGTGGAGCTGCTAGCGGATAACCAATTGCACCCGGCCATGCCGCCGGATGCCTTCCAGGTGGTACGCGGCCAAGTGGCGCAACTGACCGAGGGCACGCTTGCCAGTCCGGAGTATCGTTTCCATCGCGCCCTGGAACTGGCGCTTCTGCCGAAAAACGATCCAGCAACCCGCGAGACCACACCGCAATCGGTTTCCGCTTTAACGTTGGCCGACGTGAAAGCCTATTACTCGAAGGTGTTTCGCCCCGACATGACCACCATCGCAGTGATTGGCGACATTACGCCCGAGGAAGCCCGGCCGGTGATCGAGAAGTGGTTCGGCGCCTGGAAAAGTGAGGGGGCGAAGCCCGCCGTGACTCTTCCGGCTGTGCCTGCCAACCGGGCCGCCACCATCAACGTGCCGGATCCGACCCAGGTGCAGGACACGGTGGAGCTCGCCGAGGAGGTCGCAGTGAATCGCTTCCATCCCGATTACTACGCTCTGCAGCTCGGCGATCACGTGCTGGGGGGCGGTTTTTACGCGACGCGCCTGTACCGCGATTTGCGGCAGAAAGCCGGGTACGTTTACAACGTGGACAACGTCTTGCGCGCGACCGAAACACGGGCCACCTATTCGGTAACCTATGGCTGCGATGCGCAGAACGTCTCCAAGGCGCGGCTGCTGGTGGAACAGGAACTAGCCGCCATGCGCACCACCGAGGTGAGCGCCGCGGAGCTGGAACAAGCCAAAGCCTTGGTGCTGCGGCAAATCGCCATGAGCGAATCGAGCGAAGACGCGGTGGCCGGCGGTTTCGTGGCGCGGGCGCTGATGGGGCTGCCGCTCGATGAGCCCATCCGCGCGGCGGAACGCTATTACGCACTCACGGCGGAGCAGGTGCGGGCGGCTTTCGAAAAGTGGATTCACCCCGCAGCGCTGGTTCAGGTGGTTCGCGGGCCGGCTCCGAAGTAATGGCGCCGCGCAACTCGACGTTGGGCTACTGAATACAGAAGTGGAGCCTTCGCTTGTCCGCCGTCAATCTAACCAACAGGTATGCGCTTTATAACTTCCTTTCGACCTTCAGCGGGACGCATTACGTCGCGCCACGGGCGCTGACGGTTACCCTGGGCTATCATTTTTTGGACCGGAAATGGCGGCCAGGAGGCCTGTCCCACTACGCCTTGGTCAGGCAGATGCGAAGCACGATTTCCCAATCGTCTCCGCGGCAGGCAATGATGGATCGGAGCTGACTTTTCATCAAATGTGCCCGGATGTTTTTGCCATAGACCACGGTTGGCACGCTCAACTGCATGGCTCCCAGACGCTCTTCGAGCCCGTTTTTCACGCTGCCGACGATCATATTCGTGATCTCTCCGATGGCATCGAGGACTTCGTCGTCGACGGAAGACATTTCGGTCATGAGGAACCTCGACGCCAGCAGAGCGGCGGTCGGACCGCTGCAGATCAGGAAGCCGCTCCCCACCCACTTGCCGGTCATGCCGACCACCGAAAGGACGCCGTCGTAAGGCAGGCCGTCCCGTTCCACGGGGGCGTCCGCCAGGGCGATCTGAGACGCCAGCATGGACGAAAACACTTCGTCGGCGGCGGCAAAAACAATGTCCTCGATCGGGCAATTGGCAAGCTCATTCGTCACTGGTAAACTCCTTTCGGCTGGTCACGCATTTCAACTTTTCAGAAGCGATGTGAGCTTGTCGCGAAGCTGATCGGTAGTGAAAGGCTTCCTGACATAGGAGGTCGCGCCAAGGTCGGCAACTTCCTTGACCCGCGCCTGGCTGCCTTCGGTGGTAATCATGATGAAGGGCGTGCTGCGGTACTCGGGGATTTCCCGCACCGACTTGAGAAACTCGACGCCATCCATGTTGGGCATGTTGATGTCGGAAAGGATGGCATCGACGCGATGTTGCTTGAGCAGGTCCAGTCCCTGGCTGCCATCGGCCGCTTCGAAAACCGTTCCCAGCGGCAGCTCGGTTTGGAGCAGAACGCGCTGCAGGATCTTGCGAATCGCGGCGGAGTCGTCCACTATCAAGAGATCGATTGATTCCATATGGTCGGGCCTATCGTTCGGTAAGTTGGGCTTTCCGGGTATCTATACGACATACTGGTCGTTCGAATCGGGCTGAAGGCTGATGACGCCTTCCGCTTGTAATTGCGCCGCCAGGGTCATCACCTGTTGCTGGGCAGCCTGAACATCTTTAATGCGGACGGGGCCCAAGGCTGCGAGGTCTTCCTCGAGCATCTCCGCGGCGCGGGTCGACATCAAGCTCATGATGTGTTTTTTCATTTGCGGCTCGGCGCCTTTGAGCGCCAGGGTGAGGACCTTGCGGTCGGCCCGGGCAAGCAGCATCTTGAGGGACTCCGCGCTGATGTTCACAAGATCGGCGAACACGAACATGAGTTGGCGGATGTTCTGTCCCAACCCGGGATCGTCCGACAAAATCTGCCCCAGCACCTCTTCACTGGAGCTCGCATCCACATGGTTCAACACTTCCGCAACCGCGCGCACCCCGCCGCAGGATTCCAGATTGGATTCGCCGGCGATCCGCAGTTTGGCGCAGATGGACTTGGCCAGCCTGTCGATCACTTCCGGCGAGATCTGCTCGAGCGTCGCCATGCGGCGGATTACCGGCGCGCGGAGCTCGGCGGGAAGCGCGGCCAGAAGGCGCGCAGCCTGAGGAGTGCTGAGGTGACAGAGGACCAGCGCGATGGTCTGCGGATGTTCCCGATGGATGATCTTCGCCATGTGCTCGGGATCGGCCTTTTGGAGAGCTTCAATGCCCGCCATGCTGGTTCCGATCGATTTCACCAGCCGCTCCACCATTCGTTTGCCGGTCTCCGGGCCGAAAGCTCCGAAGATGACCGCTTTGGCGTACTCGATGCCGCCGGTGCGGTAGAGGTCAATGTTCTGGCTGATGCGGAGAAAGTCGTCGATGACGTGGTTACGCTCCGCGTCGCTGATATTGTCCAGCAGGCTCACCTCGCGGGCCACGTCGTGAGCGTCCTCTTCGGACAAGTGGCGAAGAATCTCGGCTCCCGCCTCGTTTCCGACCATAGCCAGTAAAATGGCGGCCTTTCTGATGCCCCGGAGCGGCGGACCGGCGGCGTTCGCCTCCGGAGGCGGGGCGAGCGTGGGAAACACAACGGGACTGGCAGCGGTGGCGCTAGCAGTTGCCATCGGCCCGAACGAGAGCAAGATTCATGCCAAGCGGGTGGAGGCGCCGATTCGCCGGCCAGATTTCCGCTGGGTGCAGCCGGAGATATCGAAAATCAACGGCTGGCGCGATGGGGCCGGGCACTCCGGGCTGTCATGCAATTTCCACCGAACTCGGCCGGTTCGTCAACCGAGGGGTGTCAAAGATTTGACGCGTCAAGTTGCCGGCCAGCGCTGCAAGCGGGCGCTTGGCCGCCTGCGCGGCATTGCGTTGTTCCGAAATTGGAATTTGAACTGCTTGGTGGTGCACGGGAATGCCGGAATTGTCTGCAATCGATCGCTTCGGCCGTCTACCGGTGACGGCGGAAGTGCGAGTTGGCTGGCGCGATCTGACGCTGGACGAGCTGCTGCACCTGGAGGTAGGCAGTGTCATCAATTTGAATCGGCCCGCGGGCGAGACGCTGGAAGTGCGGGTGGGCAACGTTTCGTTGGCTTCGGCGGAAGTTGTGGCCATCGAGGAGCGCCTGGCTGTGCGTATCACGGATTTCGAGCCCGGGGTCGCCGTTGCACGGCCGGAAAGCGAGACGGCGGAATGAGCGCGCCCGATACCGATAATGGCCGTACGTCGATCGCGCAGCAATTCACTCGCGCATGGGAATCGGTGCTGGCGACCATGGCGCCGGCGCCTACGGAGGCGGAGCTCGAGAGTGTTCCAGAAGGAAGCGCCGGGGAGGTGCGAAACGGCTGGTCGTGGTGGGCGCTCGCGTTCGACATAGCTCCCGCGGCGCCGGTCCTGATCGGTGCGCCCGCGTCTTCGTGGCAGGCGCTGGGCAAACTGATCCTTGGGGACGACGGTTCCGCGGATGCCGAAGCCGAAGCGGTATCGAAGGACCTGATCAACCAGTGCGGCAGCGTCATGGCGCAGTGGTTTTCCGGCGAGACCGGCCACCCGGTGGTGTGCCAGGACGCGGTTACGGCAGATCCGGGCGCAAGTGAGCCGCGCTTCGCCATCCATCTGAAATGCCCCGAGACGGGAAGCGCGATCAGGCTGGTAATTAGCGTTCCGCAGGCGCTGGCAGGGAAAGCGGACCCTTTGCCGGCCGCGGCGGCCGCGCCGGGTTCGCCGCTGGCCGCGATCGTTCTGACGGTGGAGGTGGTCCTGGGGAGGGTCACGCTGCAACTGGCCGACGTGCTGAAGTTGACGGTCGGGTCCATGCTCGATCTGGAACATCACGTCGCCGAACCGGTCGAGCTGGTGGTGAACGGGCAGGTGGTCGCCTGGGGCCACATTGTGGTGTGCGCGGGGAACTACGGCGTGAAGATTACCGCCAAGGCGAAAGCGCGGGAGGCCGCATGAAACGGCAGTTGAGCCAAGAGGAAATCGACGACTATTTTCAAAGTTCGGGAGGCGCGGAACGCGGCGCCGAAGCGGCGTGCGTGCCATTCGATTTCCGGCGCCTCGATCGAATCCCAAAGTCGCAGTTGAGCATTATCCACTTCCTGCACGAAACCTTCGTGCGCACCCTTAGCGCCAGTCTTTCGCTTTACCTTCGCACCTATGTTGCCGGAAATCTCATCAGCGTGGAGCAGCTCCCGTACGGGGACTTCGCCGAAAACCTGTCGTCGCCGACCTGCATCGCGTGCTTGAGCATGGAGCCCTACGACGGCTGGTTGTTGGTGGAGGTGAATCAAGCCCTGCTGGCGATCATATTGGATCACGTGCTGGGCGGCAACGGCAAGATGGGAGCGGCGCTGGACCGCGAGGTCACCGACATCGAGCAGGACATGCTCGAGGGATTCTACCGCATCATCGCCCACGATCTGTCGGAGGCCTGGAAGCCAATCGCCCCGCTGCGCTTCGCGGTAGACTCGCTCGAGACCACGCCGCAGCTCTCCAACCGCATCGCGCGGAACGAAGCCGTGGTCGCGGTGGCCATGGAGCTGCGCATCAGCGACAACGCCGGCGTGGTGAATCTTGCCATCCCGTCCATCACGTTGAAAGCCATGCGGCAGCGGTTCGACCAGCAGTTGACGGCGCAAAAAGTCGGCAACCAGGCGACCGCGACGGCCATCAAGAAGAAGTTGGCGCGCGAGCTGATGCTCGACGTCGAATGCGCGCTTTCCGGCGCCAGCATCCGCGTGCGCGACCTGCTGAGCCTGGAGCCCGGCGACGTACTCGACCTGGGAGTGCCACTCGATTCGACCGTTACGGCGCTGGTGAACGGCCACCCGCACTTCGAGGGCGACCTGGTGGCCAACGGGCCCAGAACCGCCATGGTGGTGCGTTCGGTCAACCAGCCGTAGCGCGCGATGCCTGTGATATAGTTCTTAGTAGCACTCCTGTGGGCCTGTGGCGCAGTTGGGAGCGCGCTTCCATGGCATGGAAGAGGTCGTGAGTTCGAATCTCACCAGGTCCACCAAAACATCCCCCAACACTTCAAACACTTACGCGGATTGCTTGCGCTCTTCCTCGTTGTGGAAGAGGTCGCAAGGTCCAAAGCAAGGTCCAAACACGGTCCAAAAGTCTGTTTTCCACAGATGCTCGCGTGGTATGGATCGGACCGCGTTTCCTCCCCGCCTAATCGCACTGATTCGACGACCAGTTGGTATGCGTGGTAGCGATGGTAAGCGTTTCGACGCTCGTGTGCCGTTGGGCAGACATTTTTCCCTTTTCTCGCGCTATATAGGGTTTTTTCATCCCATCCACACCACGCGGTAGGCATGGTGTGGATGGTGTGGGTCTTTCGGCTTCCTGTGGTCTCCACGGCGACCGTTGCGCTCCGCGGCGCGCGCTGGAATCGCCATCGACATCGACGACGGTTTCCTTCTGGCCCACGCCGCGCGCCCGTTGCCCCACGAACGCGCCTCGGCGGTCCGGTGGTAGTACGAGGCCACCCGCGCCGACAACGCGCCCCAGCGTCCCGTGTGCGATACAGCCGGCAAAGCCACCCAACGGGCGGCTTTCCGCTTCTGCGGTGTGCTTGGTACGGATGGTAAGCGCCCATTTGATTTCTGTTGTCTCGACGGCGATTCATGCGCGTGGCAACGCATGCGAAATCGCAAGAAAAACATTGACGGGCGTTTGCGTTTCTGTGAGACTTGCAGTAGTAGCGTGTCGCGAGGTGCCGGGATACCTCGATTCAAAACTCTTTCCCGCATCCGCATGGGCATCGTGTTTCTACAAGCCTAAGCCCCCAAAAATCTACAGCGGAAAAACGAGCGAGCAGATGGTGACCCTATGCCCATTCCGCTCTACTCGCATGATTTCGCCGTTCTCGATTTCATCAACGAGAAACGTGCGCTCCGGCTGGAGAACGCCGGCCTCGCCAAGCTGGTGCGCCACAAAGGGCATCTCAATCGCGTAGTCCTGTATCGCCGTCCAGGCGATGCACATCCGACCACCGTCCGGCAGTACATGGGCACCGGCTACTCGTTCGAGCAACCGCTCAGCGACGGCCACCACTGCTGGAAACTCCGTCCGCTTCAAGGCGGGCGCGCGGAATCGTTGCTCGCGCCTCCCGAGGTGCGGCCGATCTTCCTGCGCGTCCTGCTCGACTGCATGGCCCCGGCGGCGTGAAGCCGCAGCCCACCGACGATCTCATACTTGCGGACTTCGAGTTTTAGCCAAGGACATGAGTGAACCACTGTTTCGAGCGCAAACAAATCGTCGTGTCGGGCCTTGGACAGCAAGCGCCGCGCCAGCGAGCCGCCACGCAAACCTCATAGGTACTTCCGGGCGCGCGGCGGCGGCGCGTTGAAGAGTAGCGCAGTTTCGCTAGCGCCAGGCGCGAAAAGAGGCGGTCGGGCGGTCAGGCGCGCCCGAGGCGGCGGGTGGGCCACGAGGCCAACCCGGAACCAGACGGCGCTACACGGGCCACCGGGGCGCGAAAGGGCGGCCACCTCCGCGCGACCAACGACATGTCAACGCTTCCGGCGACCATAACGCCCGCCATGGCGCGGCGCATCGAAATCTGGCCGACCGCCCGGCTGGTGCCGTACGCAAGGAACGCGCGGACCCACTCACCGGAGCAGGTCGCGCAGATCGCGGCGTCCATCGTGGAGTTTGGATTCACCAATCCGATCCTGGTCGATTCCCTGGACGGGATCATCGCCGGCCACGGCCGCCTGCTGGCCGCCCGCAAGTTGGGTCTTGCGGAGGTTCCGGTGGTGGTGCTGGACCACCTCAGCGAGACTCAACGGCGGGCATACATAATCGCGGACAACCGGCTCGCCATGAACGCCGGATGGGACGAGAAGGTGCTGGCTCACGAGCTCGCCGAACTGGAGCACTCGGGCATGGACCTCGCGCTGGTGGGCTTCAGCGACGCCGAACTGGAAGCGCTGCTCGCCGATAACGAAGCGACGCCGCCGGATGTGCAGGATGACGTCCCGGAGCCACCGGCCCAGCCGGTTACCCGGCCCGGAGACGTGTGGTTGATCGGAAGTCACCACCTGATCTGTGGCGATTGCCGGGACTTCCCGGTCGTCGAGAGACTGATGAATGGCGTGCGAGCGAACGTGTGTATCACGTCGCCGCCGTATGCCACGCAGCGCGAGTACGATTCGTCGAGCGGGTTCAAACCGATCCCGCCGGAGGAGTACGCCGACTGGTATCGGGATGTGGCCGCGAACATCGTGGCGGTCCTTGCGGGCGATGGCTCTTACTTCCTGAACATCAAGGAGCACGCCGACGACGGCGAGCGGAGTCTGTACGTGAAGGATCTCGTCATCGCCCACCGGCGGCAGTGGGGATGGCGGTTCGTGGATGAATTCTGCTGGCGTAAGACCGACAACGGCGTGCCTGGCGGTTGGGGAAACCGCTTCAAGAACGCCTGGGAACCAGTGTTCCATTTCTGCCGCCAGCAGCAGATCAAATTCCGGCCGAAGGCGGTCGGGCACGCTTCGGAGGACTGCTTCGATTACAGCCCCAACAACCCGAAGGCGACCTCCGGCAGCGGCTTGCTGGGCACGGGGCCGCGCGGCGCGGCTGCGGATGGCGGCAAGAACCAGAGCGCGTGGCAACGGAGCCGGAACAGCCTGTCCGATGATTCGGAAGGGCGCCACGCGGGCGTCGCGCGGCCTTCCAACGTAATCGAAGTCCGCACGGAGTCCGGTCAAGGATCGCACTCCGCTCCCTTCCCGCGACCGCTCGTCGAGTTCTTCCTGCTGGCGTTCAGCGATGCAGGCGACGTGGTGTTCGACCCTTTCATGGGTTCCGGAACCACGATGGCCGCGGCGGCAGTGTTGGAGCGCGCTGGCTACGGCTGTGAAATCAGCCCTTCTTATTGCGATGTGATTCTGCGCCGGATCATGAACTTGACCGGCGAGACGGCGATGCTTGCGGAGACCGGAGAAACATTCACTGCGGCCGCGGAGTCGCGCGGGGTGCCCGTCGACCAGGATTTGAACCCGAAGCGGCAGGACTCGCGAGCCATCAAACATCGCGGCCCGAATCCGTTCTACGGCAGCAAAAAGGCTTCCTGATCTTTTCTCTTTGAGCGGCCCGGCGATCCGGGCTGCATGACCCAAACCGCAACTCCAACCGAAAGGAATTTCCCGTATGGCCGAAACCAATCCCAATCTTTCCCCGTGCGTCACCCACCAGCCGAGTCTGTTGGGCGGTGCCGAAAACATCAAACTGCTCTTCGACGAAGAGCTCGACAACCGGCGCGAATCCCTGGCGCGACAGCGCGCCTGGGAAGCGGTCTCGCTGGACCTGGCGCAGACCGCCAGCCGCCGTGCGCAGAATGCCGCCACTATCGATCACGCCATCAACGCCGGCATCGTGTTGTCCGGCCAGGTCGGCACGACCGAGGGCCAGCAGACGGTGTCGCCCGCCGGCACGGCGGCCAGCGAAACCACCAAGGGCGCCGTCGCCGCCGCCGGAGCTGGCGAAGCGGTGAGCGCCGAGGCCGTCACCGCCAACGTCGCGAACCTGTTCACGTCGCTGACGCCGGTCATCGCGAGCGCTCTGGCCGCTGCCATCTCGCAGACGATCGCGGCCCTCGTGCCGGTGGTCGTGACCGCTTCCGGAGGGGCGTCGACCCCTTCCCAGACGCAGCCGAAGGCGGCGTAGATCTCCCCATACGGGAGATCCCCGCGCGAGGTGGCTGCGGAAGCTTCGGCTCCAAGGCCGCCTCGACGGGCTTTCTCGTGCGGACCAGAAAGGACAAGACGATGAACTTCTTGCAGATCATTCAGACGATTCTCAGCGTGGCTCCCTCCGGCATTCAGTTGACCCAGGAGGTGGTGGCGCTCGTCCAGGCCATCGAAGCCGCTTTCACCGCCGGCCAGACTCCGGCTTCTCACCAGCAGGCTGTGGCATCGGCACTCGGCGCCCACCTTGCCAAGACCACATAGCACCCAATCCACATGAAGATCGCGCAAGCAATCGCCACGCGGCGGGAGAGTTCCATGATCCCGGAGCGTGTCTTGCGCGATCTCGTCGTGGAACGCTGGCAGATCGACCGCCTCATTCCTTACGTTCGCAACGCGCGGACGCATACGGAGGAGCAGGTGGCGCAGGTCGCCGCCAGCATCATCGAGTTCGGGTGGACGAATCCACTTCTTGTCGGCGCGGACTGCGTAGTGATCGCCGGGCACGCGCGCCTGCTTGCCGCCCGGAAACTCGGGATGGCCGAAGTTCCGGTCATCGTTCTCGACCACCTCTCCGAAACGCAGCGCCGCGCGCTGGTGCTTGCCGACAACCGGCTGGCGCTGAGCGCCGGATGGGACGAGGAGATGTTGCGCGTCGAACTGGATTCACTCAAAGCGGACTCCTTCGACCTCGACCTGGTTGGCTTCACCGACGCCGAGTTGGAGGACTTGCTCCGCGACCCGGAGACGGCCAACGATGGACTCACCGATCCGGACGCGATCCCAAGCGATCAGGAACAGGTCGTCACCGTCCTGGGGGACGTTTGGCTGCTGGGCCCGCACCGGTTGCTCTGCGGCGACGCGACGCAGATGGCTGACATCGAGAAGGTCCTGGCCGGCGGGTTGGCCGACATGGTTTTCACCGATCCGCCGTACAACGTCGCCTACGAAGGAAAGACCGCGAAGAAGCTCACTATCGGCAACGATGCGCTTGGCGAGAAGTTCTATGACTTCCTTCGAGAGTCGTCGGCCAACATGCTGGCCGTCACGAAGGGCGCCATCTACATGTGCATGTCCTCGTCGGAGTTGCACACGCTGTTTCGCGCGTTCTCAGACGCCGGTGGTCACTGGTCGACCTTCGTGATCTGGGCCAAGCACCATTTCACGCTGGGCCGGTCGGACTACCAGCGCATGTACGAGCCGATCCTCTACGGCTGGCGCGACGGGACGCAGCACTTCTGGTGCGGCGACCGGAACCAGGGCGACGTGTGGTTCATCAAGCGGCCCATGGCGAACCTGGAACACCCGACCATGAAGCCAGTGGAACTCGTCGAGCGCGCGCTGCGGAACAGCAGCAAGACCCGCGACACGATCCTCGACCCGTTCGGCGGGAGCGGAACGACGTTGATTGCGTGCGAGCGCGCCAACCGGCAGGCGCGCGTGATTGAGCTGGACCCGAAGTACTGCGACGTAGCGGTTCGTCGCTGGCAGGACTACACGGGCGATTTCGCGCGACAAGCCGACTCCGGCCGCGCGTTCAACGATCTGGTTGGAGGGACCGAGGTGGTAGCTCATCCGGTGGCGACAGAAACTCTGGAGGCTTCGAATGGAATCGCAGTGGTCTGATCGTTGTGACGATCCGCGCGTGGCGCCGCACCTGCAGACGTTGGCGGATCGGTCCTTCGCTTCGTTGATCGAGATCGCCCGTTCGGTTGGCGTCGATGTAGCCGCCGCGCCGTTCGATGTGATGGATGAACACGTCGGGAACACCTGGAAGGCCTGCATCGCGGAGTTCCTGGTGGCGTTGCTGCCGCCGGTTGCGGACGACGCGCCCAAATAGAGAAAGCCGCCAGCAGGACGCTGGCGGCGGTGAGTGACGTTGGTGTTCGCCTTCTTCTACAGGCCGGACGCCAGCAATTCGGCGGCGACGCGGTAGCCGCCTTCGAGTCCTTGCGCCCAGACTTTGTAGCAGTAGGGGCAAAGGCCGGGATCGCCGCCGCGCTCCAGTTTCTTCATCCTGTTCCGGAGGTCGCATTGTGCGATCTCGCGCGCCTCGTTGATGCTTACGACTACGCCGATGGGCTCATACTGGCCTTCTTCGGATTCCGCGATCAGCGTCGCGAGGCCCAGTTCCGTGTCGTCCGTCATTAGGATTGCGAATCCTGGGGTGGTGGCTCTTTGCTTCTTGGTGGTGGTGGCTTTCATCTGCGTTCTCCGTACATGACGATTCATCACTCCGGTGCGCCAACAAGGCAAGGGAATAATCGCGCCGCCCGCAAGAAAGCCGCCCGTTTCCAGGCGGCTGGTTTGGAGCGGAGCGTGCAAGGGCCTATTTCGCGATCCGGTACGTCCTCTCGCCTGCCTCGTTCTTGCCGGACTCGACCGTGAGGCCCATCTTTTTGCTGAGGTTTCCGCTGATGAAGCCCCGAATCGAGTGGTTCTGCCAGTCGGTGGCCTTGGCGATCTCGGCCATGGTCGCGCCCTTGGGGCGGCGCAGGAGGTCCAGGACGATGCTCTTTTTCGAGAATTCGCGCGGCACCGCGGCCTCCTTCGCTTTCGGTGCCTTCTTGCTGGTGGTCTTCTCCTTGGCCTGCTTCTTCGGCGCGGCCTTGGCTTGCTTGGCGGCTTTCTTCGCGCCCTTGCTGGCCTTGGGCGCGCCCTTCTTCTGGCTGGCAGCCTTCTTCGAGGTGGCCTTCTCCGGCGCGACTTGCGCGCCGTGTTCCGCAACGGCGGCGGTTTCGGTGGTCTTGGTAGCTTCTGCGTTCGTCATCGGGGTGCTTTTCCTTTCGGCGGGTGATCCGCGCATGACGATTCATCACTCCGGTCGCCCCGGAAGGCAAGCGGAAAGTTTGGGAATTCTTTCATGGCGATCATGAGCCAGCGGGCCTATGCCCGGCAGCGTGGCGTTTCTGTAAGCACCGTCCAGAAGGCCATCGAGACAGGCCGTATCTCGACCTTGCCTACCGGGCAAATCGACTCCGATGTGGCAGACGAAGAGTGGGCCCGCAACACGCAGACTCATGCGCCAGCGGTCGACCGGCGCGGCCAGGCAGACGAGGACGGGGAAGTCTTCGGCGCGTCGCAGTACACCAAGGCGCGGGCCGTGCGGGAACACTACCAGGCGCGACTCGCCAAGATCGAATACGAGGAACGAATAGCGCACCTCGTTTCCGGGGATGAGGTCCAGGTAGCCGCTTACAACAAGTTCCGGCAGTTCCGCGACGCGATGCTCAATCTTCCCGACCGCCTCGCCGCGATGCTTGCCGCCGAGAGTGAAGCCGCCAAGGTGCATGAAACTCTCACGGTTGAGATTCGGAAGGCCCTGAATGATTTCGCCGACGCTAACGGCTGAGCAAATCTATTCCGCCGCCGCCGCGGCCGGCGCGCGCCCGGACCCGCTGCTCACCATCTCGCAGTGGGCCGACCGCTATCGCTGGCTCTCGCAACGGGCGTCGGCCGAGCACGGTCGCTGGCGCACGGAGCGGACGCCTTATCTGCGCGAGATCATGGACTGCCTCTCGCCGATGTCGCCCATCGAGCGCACGGTGTTCATGAAGGGCGCGCAGATAGGCGGCACAGAGTGCGGCAACAACTGGATGGGCTACATCATCCACCAGGCACCGGGCCCGATGATGGCGGTTCAGCCCACCGTCGAGATGGCGAAGCGCAACTCGAAACAGCGCATCGACCCGTTGATCGAGGAGTCGGAGGTTCTGCGGAAGCTCGTGCGCGATCCACGGTCGCGCGACTCCGGCAACACGGTCCTGTCGAAGGATTTTCCGGGTGGCGTACTGGTGATGACCGGCGCGAACAGTGCGGTCGGCCTGCGGTCGATGGCCGCGCGGTATCTGTTCCTGGACGAAGTAGACGCTTATCCCGGCGATGTGGAAGGCGAGGGCGACCCGATCACGCTGGCGATGGCCCGCACGCGCACGTTCGCCAGGCGGAAGGTGTTCCTCTGCTCGACGCCCAAGATCACCGGCATGAGCCGGATCGAGGCGGCGTATGAAGAGAGCGATCGGCGCAGGTACTTCGTGCCGTGCCCGACTTGCCGCGATTTCCAGGTTCTGAAATTCGCGCAACTCCGGTGGCCAAAGGGCAATCCGCAGGCGGCGGTTTACGTTTGCGAGCATTGCGGCCAGGAGATCCAGAACCACCAGAAGCACTGGATGCTGGCTCAGGGCGAGTGGCGCGCGGGCACGAAGGGCGATGGCAAGACGGCGGGTTTTCACATCTCCAGCCTCTACAGCCCGGTTGGCTGGTTCTCCTGGGGCGACGCCGCCAAGCAGTTCGAGCAGGCCCAGAAGAACTCCTCGCTGCTGCAGGTATTCGTCAACACCGTGCTGGGCGAGACCTGGACCCAGCTCGGCGAAGCTCCGGATTGGCAGAAGCTCTACGACCGCCGCGAGGACTACAAGATCGGGCTGGTCCCGCGCGGCGGTCTGTTCCTTACGGCGGGCGCGGACGTCCAGAAGGACCGCATCGAGGTCGAGATCGCCGCCTGGGGCCGTGGGAAGGAATCGTGGTCGGTCGATTACCGCGTGTTCGAAGGCGACACCTCGCGCCCGGCGGTGTGGGAGAAACTCACCGGCCTGCTGAACGAAACCTTCACGACCGCGTCGGGGCTGGAGTTGCCCATCATGCAACTCGCGATCGACTCCGGATTTGCGACCACCGAGGTCTACCATTGGGCGCGGCGGCAGGGCGGGCGCGTGCTAGTGATCAAAGGCGATTCACGCGCACCGGCGCTGCTCGGGGCGGCTTCGCCCGTGGACGTGGGCCCGTTGGGCGCCAAAATCAAACGCGGTATTCGCGTGTGGCCGGTCAACTCCGGCATGGCGAAGGAAGAGTTGTACCGCTGGCTGCGCCTCGAGCGGCCCACCGACGAGGACCTTGCCGGCGGTGTGCCGTTCCCCGCAGGCTACTGCCACTTTCCGAAGTACGGCGAGGAGTACTTCAAACAGATCACTGCCGAGCAGTTGGTGACGAAGCTCGTCAAAGGCTACCGGCGGCATGAATGGCAGAAGATGCGCGAGCGCAATGAAGCGCTCGATTGCCGCGTGTATGCGCGCGCGGCGGCAGGCCGGATCGGCATTGATCGTTTCCAGGAGAAGCACTGGGCCGACTTCGAGCGCCGGGTCGGCGCCCCTCCGGTGAAAGAAGTGAAACCAGCGCAGCAACGGCGCACGGATGGGACGCCGCCTGCGCGTAACCGGGTGCGCTTCAGGATGGATCTCTAATGGCATTCACCCAGTCCGACCTCGATGCTCTCGACGCCGCGCGCAAGCAGGGTGCGAGGCGTGTCCGCTTTCAGGATCGTGAGTTCGAATTCGATTCCGTGGATGACTATTTGAAGCTTCGAAATCTGATCCTGAATGACATCGCCCAGCAGTCCGGGCCGCAGCAAGTGCGCCAGGTGCGCATCTACACGACGAACGGTTGGGGCCACTAAATCGCCGTGCCAATTGAAACGTTGATGACGCTCGCCCGCCAGGCCGGGCACGAGCCGATGCCGATCCCCGTTCAGCGCGTGCCGCGCACCCGCGCGATGGGGACGTTCCCGTTCGACGCCGCGGGGCGCGGGCGTCGCGGCATCGGATGGAATCCTCCATTTCTCGGCCTCAACACGCTCCTGTTTTCGCATGGCCTGGAGTTGCAGGCGCGGAACCGGGACGCGGTTCGCAACAGTGCGTGGGCGGCTGCGGCGGTGGATTCGTATGTGGCGAATGCGATCGGGCGTGGGATTCGCCTGGTGCCTCACCATCCGGACGATAAGATCCGCGACCTGATCACCAGGAAGTGGAACCGATGGACTCGCGAATGCGATGTCGAGTACGACCCGCGGAATCCCGCCTCGGGCCAGACGGATTTCTACGGCCAGCAGATGGTGATTGCCCGCGAGGTCATGGAGGCCGGCGAGTGCTTCGTCCGGTTCCGGCCGCGCTCGCCGAAGGAAGGCCTCACGGTTCCGCTGCAACTGCAACTCATTGAAGCCGAGCAGTTGCCGCTGTGGCGCACTGCCATTGAGCAGATGCCGCCGAAGAACTCGGTCCGGTGCGGCATCGAATTTCAGACCGACGGACGGCGCGCGGCGTACCACTTCTGGAAAGCGCATCCGGGCGAAACGATGTTCTTCCCGATGGAAGCGTTGTCGGTGGAGCGCGTGCCAGCTACCGAGGTGCTGCACGTCTACAAGCCGATTCGTGCCGGCCAGTTCCGGGGGCAGCCGTGGCTGACATCGGTGATCGCGAAGCTCTACGAGTTGGAGCAGTACACCGACGCCGAGATCGTCCGCAAGAAACTCGCGGCGATGATCACCGGGTTCATCACGCAGGCCAGCCCGGACAATCCGATCATCCCCCCGGACCAATATCAGAACGGGCCGGGCCAGACGGAGCCGGGGACGCAGATCAGCAAGCTCGAACCCGGCACGTTCCAGGTGCTGAACTTCGGCGAAGAGGTGTCGTTCGCCGAGGCCAAGGACAGCGGCGATTTCAAATCGTTCATTCGGACGTGCCTGCAGGCGTTTTCGAGCGGCGCCGGGCTTGCCGAGTATCAGATCAGCGGCGACCTGTCGGGGATCAACTACTCTTCGATCCGCGCCGGCCTGCTGGAGTTCCGCCGCAAGTGCGAGCAGTATCAGCATTCGGTTTTCATCTTCCAGGTCTGCCACCCGGTTTATAAGCGCTGGCTGCGCGAGGCGATGCTGGCACTGGTGTTCGGCATTGACCTGCTGAACGCGTACAGCAAAGATCCCGAGCCATTCGAGGAAGTGCAGTGGGTAACGCCCGGCTGGCCGTGGGTCGATCCCGAAAAGGACATCAAGGCTTCCAACGACGCCATCCGCAGCGGCTTGTCCACGCGTTCTGCCGAGGTGGCGGCGCAAGGGCGCGACGCCGGTGCAGTGGACGCGGAGCAGACTGCCGACAACGAGCGGGCCGACAAGCTTGGTCTGTCCTACGACAGCGATGGCCGGAAGGTTCTGACCGGGCGCAACGCCGGATTGACGGAAGCCGAGATCCAGCAGGATGCCAGCAAGGGCGAGGTGGACGTGAAGCCATGAGGAATCTGACTCGTGTGGCATCGCGGTTTGTGAACACGCCACTCATGATTCATCCGCCCAAGCTGGACGTCATGGTGCAGGCGCTGGGCCCGCGGCTGGGGATCATTCCCGTCGGCATCGGTGCGGGAGCCGAACCGTTCGCCGCCTCGTATATCGAGCAGTCGGATGACAGCGGCTACCAGGTGATCGACGGCATCGCGATCATTCCGATCCAGGGCGTGCTGACGAAAGCGGAATCCTGGGTTTCGGCGCTGAGTGGTTGCAGTTCCTATGCGCAGATTGGGGGCTACCTTCAGGACGCGGTGAACGACGCCGGAGTGCGGGCGATTCTCCTGCAGGTCGATTCGCCGGGCGGCGAGACCACCGGATGCCTGGAACTGTCCGATTACATCTACTCCCTTCGCGGCTTGAAGCCCATCTTTGCGGTCGCCGACGATTTCGCATTCTCGGCGGCCTACGCGCTGACCAGCGCGGCCGACAGGATCTTCGTCACGCGCATGGGAGCGGTCGGTTCCGTTGGCGTCGTCGTGCTCCACACGGAAGATTCGAAGTTCAACGGCGAGCAGGGGTTCAAGTACACCTACATCTTCAAAGGCGACAAGAAGGTCGACGGGAATCCGCACGAACCGCTGTCGGAGCGGGCCGAGAAAGACATCCAGTCCGAAATTGACCGGCAGTACGACCAGTTCGTAGCAACGGTCGCGCGGAACCGGAAGGCCAGCGCGGAAAAGATCATCGCGACGCAGGCCGGCGTGTGCTGGGCGGAGAATGCCGTTCCGCTGCTGGCAGACGCGGTCGGAACGCTTGGCGATGCCATGAACGCGCTTCGTCAACTGCTGGGTGAGCCGGTGCAGAAGTCAACGGCGGCGATTGCCGCAATATCCACAACCAAGGAGGTAACAGCAAGTATGCCCGATGAAACGACGATCGCCACCGAGGGTAAGAAGCCCAGTAACGGCGACGAGAAGACCAACAACGAGCCGAAGTACTGCCACGCATGCGGAACCAAGCTTCACGCGGATGCGACATTCTGCCACGCCTGCGGCGAGAACGTAAAGGGCGACGCCAAGAAGCCGGAAGGCATGGCCCCGCTCACCGGCCTGGCTGCCGTGGCTGGCGAAGCGTTGAAGATGCGTCCCGAAGGTGACATCGAAGCCATCGGCGCACTGTGCAAGATGGCCGGATGTCCCGACAAGGCTGCGGAACTCCTCACCAAGAAGAAGTCCACCGGCCAGTACTTCAGCGTGGCGGAAATCAGCGATGAACTGACCGCCGCCCGCGTGATCGAAAGCGAGAGGAGCATGATTACTTCCCACGTCAACCCGAACCAGGGCGCGGTTGGCTCGCTTCAGGAAATCGAAGCGCAGGCCACCACCTACGCCCGGCAGAATCGCGGCAAAGAGACTTCCAATCTTTATGCCGAAAGCGGTACCACCAAGCTGACCAAGGAGCGCGCCTACGCCCAGATGCTCGAAGAGCATCCCGAAGTTTACGGCGCGTTTGTGGCGCAGCACAACGCGAAGGGCCTGATCGCCACGCTCGAGCGGGCCGGCGTTCGCCTCGCCCGGTAGGGCGAAAGGAGACCAACAGACATGGCATTCGAACAGACATTACGCACAGTAGGGCTTCCGGCGGCGTCGGACCTCACGAGCGGTGGAACTGTGAATCCGCAGTTCTACTTCGTGACCACCAACGCGTCCGGACAGATTACTTTCACGGGCGCTGGCGCCGTCGCCGATGGCGTGGTCCAGGATAAGCCCAACGCGCAGGGAGTCGAGGCCGAGGTCGCCATCCTGGGCATCACGAAGCTGGTGACCGGCGCTGCGGTTACTGCGGGCGACCCGCTGATGGCCAACGCCAGCGGGCAGGCCATCACCGCGACCGCCGGTAATTTCGTGCGGGCGCGCGCTCTGGCTTCCTCGGCGGGGGCTGGTGTGATCATCCCCGCGCTGCTTCTCGGCCCGTACAAGATGTAGCCGTCAGCGAGCCGCAACAACTCAAAGGAGAAATAAGAAATGCCTCAACCGACATTGCAGGACGTTCACGTTAACCGACCGCTGACGAACATCTCCGTGGCCTACCTTCAGGAGGCCGCCGGAGTCGAATTCGTCGCGGACAAAGCCTTTCCGGCGGTCCCGGTCGAAAACAAAAGCGACCTCTACTACACCTACGCGCGGGCCGACTTCAACCGCGACGAGATGCAGAAGCGCGCGCTTTCCGCTGAATCCGCCGGCACGGGTTACAACCTGAATTCGACCGGCACGTACAACTGCGACGTCTGGTCGCTGCACAAGGATGTGGACGATCAGATCCGCTCCAACAGCGACTCGCCGCTCGCCCCCGACCGCGACGCCACGATCTTCCTGACCCAGAAGGCGCTGATCCGGCGCGAAAACCAGTGGGTCTCGAAGTTCTTCGGCACCGGAATCTGGACCAACCAGGCCAGTGGCCAGGCGACGGCGGATTCCACGCACGTCGTCTATTGGGACTCCGGGAATTACCCCAATGGCAATCCGATCACGGATATTCGCCACGCCAAGACCCAGATGCGGCTGTCGAGTGGCGGCTTCGCGCCCAACATCTTCGTCGTCAGCCGCCCGGTGTTCGACAAGCTCGTCGATCACCCGGACTTCATCGACCGCACCAAGTACGGCCAGACCGCGCCGAACCCGGCGGTGGCCACCCGGCAGATCATGGCCGAGATTCTGGAACTGGAAGATGTTCTGGTCATCGACGCCGTGTACAACCAGGCGGCGGAAGGCGCGGCCGAGTCCAACGCGTTTATCGGCGGCATGAGCGCCGCGCTGTTTTACCGCCCGAAGAATGCCGGCCTGATGACGCCCAGCGCCGGGTACGTGTTCAACTGGACCGGCCTGATTGGGACCACCGGCGGCGCGGGCGTCCGCATCAAGACGTTCCGCATGGAGCACCTGGCTTCGGATCGCGTGGAGATCGACTCGGCGTTCGACATGCGCCTGGTCTCTGCGGATCTCGGCTTCTTCTTCAATAACGTGATCTCGGCGGTGTAGCCATGATGCTTCGTCGTGAATCGTGGGCGCGGCTGACCAGGGGCATGGTTCCGCCCCTGTACGTCCTGCGCCCGTTGCAGGGCTTTACGCCATCTGACATCGGCGACGAGTATCCCGCGCCCGACGCCACAAACAAGGTTCAGTTGATGCGGGCGCGGCAGCTTTATGAGCAGCGCCGGATCGGGACTCAGCCCGAAGCGGAGCGGGCGCTCTCCAAGCTTCCTCAGCACGAACCGGCCAAGCCGGGAAAGGAAAAGCGACATGGCAGTCAAAGTGGAAAAAACACCCGTTAACGCTCCGGAGTTTCAGAGCGCGGGCCCGCAGCCGAACTTCAAGGGCAGCTATCCGTCGAAGCAGAAGCAGTTCCTGTCGGCGGTGCAAACGGGCAACGGCGCGCAGCAGAGTATCGCGCACGGCCTGGGCGCGGTGCCTGCGGGCGTGCTGGTATCCTGCGCCGACAACAGCGGGAGCGCCAACGTCTTCACGGTGACCGAGGGAACGCACGACGCCACCAACGTGAAGGTGACGGTGACCAACAACGCCAAGTATAAGATCCTGGCCTGGCTCTGATTCCGATGAAAGCAAAATCGTTCGGCAAAATCCCCGTCCCGACGCCCGGCACGCCAGTTCCGGTTAGCACTGACACGAACCTGCGCGTCGAACGGATGCGCTTCGCGGCGGCCATCGGCGATACGGGGCGCGTGTTCCTCGGCGTCTCCGGTATGAACAAGGCGAACGCTACAGGCGTAGTCAAGGAGTTCTGGCCTACTGGTGCTGGTGGCGGCGTCGCGGATGCTTACGAGATCTGGGCGGAAGACTCCAGGCACTTGCTGTTGCCGTCCGATTACTACGTCGACGCCAACAACGCGGGCGAAGGACTGATCGTCGCCTATTGGACGTGAGATGCCAAACTGGCCCGGCATTGAAGCGTTCGTGGACGGCGTGATGTTGCAGACGTTCGGCGAGCCGGTGGTGTACCAGCCGGTGCAGGCGGGCGCGGCGCACGGGAACGCGTTCACGGTGACCGCGATTCGGCACCTTCGTGTGCGCGAGGAGTCGGGCGCGACGGCGAACTTCGAGGAGATCTCGGTGAATCCGACTGACTTCTCGAATCCGCCGGCAAAAGGCGATTGGGTGACGGCCTGGGGCACGCAGTACGTGGTGACGACGGTGCGCCAGCCGGATGCCTACGGCATGCTCAACCTGGCACTTCTTCAACGGTCGTGATCAATCCGAAAACAATTCTTGGCGAGTGGGTGACCGCGCTCCAATCTTGTCCGGACCTAGTCACCGCGATTGGCGGCGACGGCGACAACATCCGCGCATTCATGGAAGGGCTGGCCACAGACAATAACCTGCGGCTTGCGATCCTGCAGATGCCACCCGGGTCGATCCTGATCGCGTGGAACGGCACCACGCCGCGGCGTCTCACTGGCGGGTCGCTGCACTTCGCGCATCGCTTCTCGATCTACTTGCGGGCGCCGGAGCAGGATTCCACTGCCACGTATGCCGATCTGTTCTGGCTGCTGGTGAGCGCCAGGCCGACGGGCGCTCCGTCATGGGAATCGCTTCTGCATGTGCAGATCGATCCGGATTGTTACCCGATGGACATGGATCTGCCCTCCGCGCAGCGAAACACGGTTGTGGTGAGCGCGGATGGGGCAACGCTCGATTACTTCGAAGTTCAGGCAACGCTGGTGGAACAAGGCAATCCCGGCGGGGAATGAGGAGAACGGTATGAATTCAGTTTTCATGCGCTCGCCCGAGGGCGAAGTGAAAGAAGTCGAGGCGACCACCGAAAAGCTCACGATTTTGATGGCGTCCGGTTGGCATCAGGTTCCCGCGCCGACGGCGGCGCAGAAGCCTGTAGTTGTGGCTGAGGAGGAAGAACAGCATGGCTAATATCAGCGAACTCCTGAACGGTTGGGGATTCGGCAAACAGACCGCCATCGGAACGGCGAATCTGGTAGCCACCATCTGGCGTCACACGAATCTCAATACCAAACCGTGGGCGAAGGTCCCCGTGAACGAGGATGACCGCGCGGAAATCGGCAAAGGGCACGAATTCCCCACGCAGCTCTTCAAGTCGCATTACAACATGCCGGCCTACGAGCTCTCGAAGTACGCCTCGTCGGAATTCCTCGCGTGGGCGATGTCCTTCTCCATGGGCAACGTCGCTGTGAGCGGCAGCGGTCCGTACACGTACACCATCCTTCCGGCGTTGGGGGCGACGAACCCGACAGGACTGGAGTTGCCCTACTTCTCGTTCGTGCAGCAGATCCGGCCCGGCGGCTCGGCGGTGCTGGACGAAATGTTGGTCGGCTGCGCGGTGAAGGGCTGGAAGCTCTCCATCAAGAACTCCCCCGGCCGCGCCAGCGCGATGTGCGCGGTGGAGTGCGTCACCACCGGCCAGTACACTTCACCCAGTGGCATCACGCTGCCGGCCATCTCCACGCCGCACGAATTCAATGCCGGCATGATCAGCGCTCTGACGTTTAACGGAATCAACTATCTTACCGGCGGCAGCGCCAAACAGTTCGTGTCCATGGAGGCGTCCTGGGAGAACAACTTCCGGCCCGGCTTTTTCCCTGGCTCGGGATCTCAGGATGGCTACCAGATCCAAGGCCGTTTCGAATGGGGTGACCGCGCCTTCGCGGTTCAGTTTGTGGTGCGCGTCCAGGCGGGATCGACCGAGTACGCGAACCTGATCAACCTGACCACCGGGACGGCCACGTTCACCATGACCCGCGACGCCAACAACTCGTTCACGATGCTCATCCAGAAGATGGGCTTCAACGTCGCCGAACTCGGAAACACGGATGGCATCGTGACGCTCCAGATCACCGGCGTTCAGCTTTACGACCCCACCAACGGGATGGTCACGATGACCGTCACCACGCCGCTACAGGGCATCTGCCAATAGGAGATTCAAATGTTTGACGCAAGCAAGCCGTTTGTGGTGCCGATCCTGTCGGGCGGCGAGAAGAGCTGCGAGGTGCGGTTCCCTTCGGACGAGGAGTGGTGTGCTTGGGCGCGCGCGCAACGCACCGTGCGACATTTTCTGGGGCGCGGGAAGTCGCAGAGCGAGGACGTGGACCTGCCGAAGATCAACGCGGAGTTGTTCGCCAAGATCCGCACCGACAAGGACGGCCCGGTCTTCGATGATGCCGAGGCCGGCATGGTGATCGGCCGCATCGAGCGGTGCGCCGTGGCCAACGTGGAGCGCGAAGGGATCAACTACCGGATCGAGATGAAAGTCCCCGGCACGCGCGTGGTTCACGTGCTGCGGATGCCGACCGCCAAGGAGATGCAGGACCACGAGCGGGCTTCGACCAGCGTAGTCGCTGCCCGGCGGTCCATCGAGACGCGGGCGTTCCTGGAGCCGAGCGGCGCGCTCTATGACAAGCTGCACATCTCGCACGACGGCTATGCCGGTGCCGTGCCCATCGTTCACAAGTCGGCGGCGGTGTCCGAAGTTATCGCGCAACTGGCAATCGAGGCCGACGAAGACCCGGAATAGCAGCGCCCGGCGACTGGCCGGACGAGCCGGGCGTGCGATTCCTGATCCGGTCGGTGCTGCATCAGGGTGGGCTGTGCGGAGCCGAGGAAGATTGTCCCGACCGCGTCTTCCGTTGCCGGAAGTGCGGCTACTCAGACCAAACGGAGTTGGATGGCTGCCCTGCCTGCGGTGCGGACTGGAAGGCCGTCGACGTCAGCCATGGGCCCGGCTGTCCGAAGAATATGCTCGAAGAGGCGATGGATACGCCGAACGGCGCTCTCGTTCGGCGGTGTTTCCGCCTTCTGAACGCAAAGAGTATCGGGCTGACGATCACGCTGGCGGATATCACGGAAGAGGAGTTCCGGGTACTGGAAATGACGGAGGCCGAGCGGCAGGAGCAGATCAACAATGGGGACACCGGCGCTCAGGGTCGTCGGTCACGGGTCAGTTAGCGGTTTGGCGTTTCTTGTCCAAGTGGATGCGATGAGCGGCGTCTCATTGGAGGCATCCCGCAGTGCAAACTTCCCCCAACCGGACTTAACCGGCCCACCAACGAGATCCATCGTCGACGCACGACGCAACACCAGAATCAATAGACGGTGGCTGGGTGTATACTAGACTGGGTGGATAGTGGACAGGACACAGGAGTCCGAAATGGAGACGCTGGATAAAAGATCTCGTCGCCTTCCATCATTTACCATCTGGGCAATTCGTCGCAATCAAGGGCTAGTACCATGAGGCCACACAGCGCTATGCCCGCAGCCATGTTCCCAGGATCGACTACGGACACGCCTCCATCGCTGGGCGGGAGCGATCACTTTCTGTGTCGTCTTCTCGGCCAGAAACGTGGCGACAATCGAGTTTTGGTGTATGCGCCCTCCAAGCGCCTCGTGTTCGAGGTCAACGAGGCTACGTGGGACTTCTTGAGGAGTGTCAGTGGCCGCAATATCTCCTTCATCTCGACTTCTAGCCCATCCCGTAGCCAGTTTCTCGGGAAGCTTTTTCAGCATGGTTTCATTGACAACTATCCGTCAAACAACGAGGAGATAAAGCCAGCCTTCAATCCTACTCGCCTGATCCTTCTTCCGACAGCCGATTGCAATTTGCGTTGTGCGTACTGTTTTAGTGCTGGCGGCACCGACACGACCACCATCTCTCAACATGTCGCCAAAGCGGCCGTCGACCTCGTCATCGGCCTAATCGACGGCAACGGTGAACGCCATTTTTCTCTAAGTTTCTGCGGTGGAGGCGAGCCCACCAGTTCTTGGGATCTTGTGCGAGAAACTTGGAAATACGCATACGACGTTTGTAACGCGAAAACGCTTCGCTTCGACGCGGTTCTCACTACAAATGGCACATGGGGTCGGCCCACTGGTGAATGGATAGCCCAGCACATTTCTAGGGTAACGGTCTCGCTCGACGGAACTGCGAATGTGATGGCGCTTCACAGGCCCTCACGAAATGGCAAGAACGTCTTCGAAACAGTTGTGCAGAATATCAGCTTTCTGATCGATCGGGGCTGCAAAGTTGGAATCAGGAGCACTGTAAGTGCGCAGAGCGTGTCAGATATGCCTGCCGCGCTAGAACTGTTTCACTCCCTCGGAGTTCGGAAAGTTCATTTTGAACCATTGGCCAAGGTTGGCCGTGCCCATCAGTCAGGCATCATGCCGCCATCCCAGTCTGCGTTCGTCGAAGCGATTTGGTCCGCTCGTCTGCGTGGACGGGACCTCGGAATGCGGGTGACATCTTCTATTGCACGCTTCGACGGGACTAATCGGCGATGCAGTGTGGCGGCGAAGGCCGTTTGCGTCACGCCGAATGGACGGCTTACTTCTTGCCACAGATCTGCTGACGACAGCGGCTTTATTGGGAAACACTTCCATTACGGGAACTATGACCCAACGACTCAGCACTTTGTAATTGATCTGCCCCTTCTGGATTCGATGTTAGCCGATTTGGCCTCCACGCCAGAATGCTGTAAAGAATGTATCGCGAACGTTCAATGCACGGCAGGATGCTACTACAATAATCTGGTCGTTTCTGGGAGACGCATGGCCCAGGACTCCGAATGGTGCAACAGTTCTCGTGAACTCACATGCCGCCTTCTCGAAGAAGAACTTCGCTTAAGAGCTCAAACAGGAAAGGGAAATACATAAGAACAATGGGAACAACACAAACGCTAACGCAAAGTGCCGAGGATCTCGATTTGCTCACTGAACCGTGCTCGGTTGAGTTTCTCGGAGTAACAGGTGATTCCGCTTCCAATTGCAGCAATAATGACGAGCCCTGTGATGACTGTGGCAGCGCTGATGGCAGTGATGCCTGTACCTAGTCACCAGCATTTCTGACGAGCGGCTTGACTGGTGATACGCCATCGAAGATTGGCGTTGCTCAGAACTGTCGGATTTGGCGGCAGAGGTGGCCATGTCGTCTTCGATCACCAGGCGGCCCTCAGGATTCGTGCAATGGCAGCAGTGCTGCCACGGCGACCCACTCCGGGCAGAGGGCAAAGCGGCGTTCCGTGTGAAGGTATGCCGCGATCTGTCGCAGCAACCGCGCTTCCGTCCGAAAGCGCGTGATTGTCTTGCGAAACCGCTGCTCATGCGGATCGGGTTCAACACCCTTCCTATCGCAGCAGCGCCAGCCGTGGGGGGGTGTTGCCTATAAACTCCAACCTGGCGCGCTTGAGCTTGCTGTCTCGAAGATAAACAGTCCGGTCCGTGTAACTGTGGTTGAGCGGGTCCGTTGGGGCCAGTGGACCGATAGCGGTATTGTCGGGATCTTGCCCCAATCGGCGTTCGAGGAAGCTTCGCCGGATCGCTCCCGTCAGGTCCGCCCCCCTCAAGTTGCCGCGAAACGCCCATTCCGGAGACTGACCCGTTAGCGAGTTTTCGTTGGTGTTCCGCCGAGCGCACCCATGGCCAGATTCCAAACCGTCATCCGCCGCGCCCGCTTCGTGTACTCGCCCTACACCGCGACAGAGATGCAGGGCTTCGCTCAGGTGCTGGCGGATTTGATCCGGGCACGCATTCAGAGCGGGCGGAACATCTACGACCAAGCGGCGGCGCCGCTGAAGCCGGGACAGTCTGGCCGCCGCGGTTATCCGGATTACAAAGCGGCGCGCGGTCTCCAGCCCATCCGCGATTGGACGTGGAGCGGGCACACTCTGCGATGCCTCAAGGTACTGACGGCGAACGAAAACCGCGCGGCGATCGGGTTCCTGGACGAAGCCCTTCCTGGCCGGCGGCAGACGGCTTCGCAGATTGCCTTCTACAACAACCGGCGCGAGGCGCAGTGGGGTGTATCGCCGCGCGACCGCCAGGCCGTGCTCGCGGCATTTCAGGCGCGCCCCTTCGTGATGCTCAAGGCAGCGTAAATGGCAGACCAAGCGGAACGCGTAATTCTC
>Ga0187848_10000602_pt1 | contig 32414 bp, 24 predicted proteins | sample June2016WEW_4_40_FD_132424 | JGI IMG/M metagenome (GOLD analysis project Ga0187848, IMG submission 132424) | Peatland microbial communities from SPRUCE experiment site at the Marcell Experimental Forest, Minnesota, USA - June2016WEW_4_40 | ecosystem: Environmental > Terrestrial > Soil >... | reverse complement strand
CTGGTAGGTCTTCAAACTCGGGTGGTCAACCCGCACGCTCGTGCAACCGCAACTGGCGCGGGCACCCTGGACGTGGACCTCCTCCATGTAGATGTTCGAGAAAACGAAGTCGTACTCGGCCTTGGCGCCCCGGGCGACGGTGCCGAAGTCATGCTCGCTCGCCGGAAACATCTTTGCGGCCCACTCCTGGGCCACCGCAGGCGATGCCGCCAGGACCAACATCATCAATCCGTAGGTAACTCTCCCCACCATGGCTTTTCTCCCCTCGAAATGCTGCTGTAACGCGGTGTCGTAGGAACTCTAGACCCCTGGTGTGCACGAGTCAACTTTGTCCCATTTATTGGGTTGAGACAGGCGGGCTGGGGATTCTCTGCCGGCCAACGGCCTGGCAAAGGGTACCGCGTGCCCGGCTTCTTCCCGTGCCGGCGGGCCTGGGGGCGGCATTTTGCCGATTCCGCCCCGGAACAGGTGCAGACCAGGACGCGGAAGTCTATGAGTCGTTATAGTTTGCGCAATCTACGGAACCGGCCGGAGGGGATTCACTTGTCGGGGGGACTTGCCTTATAATCTTCTATGGCAGCCGGTGGTCACGGGCCCTGTCCTTGGAGACCAGCCGCCGTGCCGAGGGCGCCCCCAGGGCATGCGGCTCCTGTTTTTCCTGATGTCCAGCGGACATATGTCCGGCTGAGAATAGCGGGCAGTGGAGAAGGGAGTCAGAGTTTAGCGGGCGACCACGCTTCGCGCGGTGCCCTGCCCGCCGTGGGCTGTTGGTGGCAGGCAGTTGGCGGTGGACGGGGCAAGGCAGGTGGGAAGCCCCGGCGGGGGTTGCCAGCGGGCGGCGGCATTGGTTATATTGAGGGATTCCGCGCGTCCGCCGCGCCCGCGAGGGGGTGCTGTGGGCGGCTGTGAGCAGCAGACATGTTCGAATCGCTTCAAGAAAACATCGGCTCGGCCATCCGCACCCTTCGTGGCCGCGGTCGCTTGACCGAGTCTAATATGCGCGAGGGGCTGGCCCTCGTGCAGCGGGCCCTGTTGGAGGCCGATGTCAGCGTCTCCGTCGCCAAGGACTTCACCGCTCGGGTCTCCGAGCAGGCCCTCGGTGAGCGGGTCCTCAAGGCCCTGAATCCCACCAACCAGTTGATCGGCATCGTACACCAGGAATTGGTCGGCCTGATGGGGCCGGTCGACCATTCGCTGCACCTCCGCACCGGGCTATCGACCCTGATGCTCTGCGGGCTGCAAGGCTCCGGCAAGACGACCACCTGCGGCAAGCTGGGGCGGCTCATCCACGAGCGGGGCCGCAAACCGATGCTCGTGGCCGCCGACCTTCAGCGTCCCGCCGCCATCGAGCAGTTGCAGGTGATCGGCCAGCAGCTCGGGCTGCCGGTCTATGCCGACCTGACGGCGAAGGACCCCGTCGCGCTGTGCCAGGCCGCCGTCCGCGCGGCGGCGGAGGCCGGCGCCGAGGTGCTCATTCTCGACACGGCCGGACGGCTGCACGTCGACGAAGAGCTGATGGCCCAACTCTCGCAGATCGACCGCCGCATCCAGCCGGACCAGGTGTACCTGGTGGTGGACGCGATGACCGGCCAGGACGCGGTGACCAGCGCCAAGGCGTTCAACACGGCCCTGGAACTGGACGGCGCGATCCTCACCAAGCTCGACGGCGACGCCCGCGGCGGCGCGGCCCTGTCGGTCAAGGCGGTCACCGGCGTGCCGATCAAGTTCGTGGGCACGGGCGAGCACCTGGACGCCCTGGAGGAGTTCCACCCGGACCGCATGGCCGGCCGCATCCTGGGCATGGGCGACGTGGTCTCGCTCGTGGAGCAGGCGCAGCAGAAGTTCGACCAGGACGAGATGGCCCAGCAGGAGGCCCGCCTCCGCAAGGGCGAATTCACCCTGGACGACTTCAAGAAGCTCCTGGGCCAGACCAAGAAGCTCGGGCCGATCAACAAGATTATGAGCATGATCCCCGGCATGGGCTCGGCCAGCGAGATGCTCCAGCACATGGACGCCGAGCAGGACCTCCGCCGGCTGGGCGGCATCATCGACTCGATGACCGCCGAGGAGCGCCGCAACCCGTCGAAGACCGTCGACCTGAGCCGCCGCCGCCGCATCGCGAAGGGGGCCGGCGTCGAGCCCCACGAGGTCAACGAGCTGGTGAAACAGTTCGACGCCATGGCCGACATCATGAAGAAGCTCGCCGCCATGCCGCTCTTGGAGCGGATGCGGGCCATGCAGCAGATGGGCTCCAGCGGCATGCTCAACCCCGGCGCCCGCCTGTCCAAGAAGAAGCAGGGCACCGGCAAACGGCTGACCAACCAGGAAAAGGCCAAGCTGCGAAAGCTCCGCGATAAGGCACTCCGCCGCAAGCGGCGGGAAACCAATTAAGAACCCTAGGCGGGAAAAAGGGGACAGTCCCCATTTGTGCGAAGCACCCTCCGGGCCGTTCCGGCAAATGGGGACTGTCCCCTTTTTCTCAAGCAAAACCGTAGAGAGGCAATCCCCGTGGCAGTCCGCATTCGCATGAAGAAGTTGGGCCGCAAGCACCGCCCGTTCTATCGCATCTGTGCGATGGACATCCGGGCGCCGCGCAACGGCCGCGTCCTGGAGGAGCTGGGCACCTACGACCCGATGGTCCCGGAGACCGACGCCCGGGCCTTGTTGAAGGCGGATCGCATCCGCCACTGGCTCGGCAAGGGGGCTCTGCCTTCCGACAAGGTAGGGGTGCTGATCAAGAAGTACGGTCCCGAGGGGACGCACCTGGAGGAGCAGCGGCTGGCGTTGGCCCGCTTGGCGCAGGGGCGGCGGCGGGCGATTCCGCGGCAGGCCTCCGAGGCTGCCGAGCCGGCTGGCGAGTCCTCGCCCGCCGACTCCGCCGAGCCTACAGAGCCCCCCGCCGAGGCTTGAACAACAACGTGTCCGGCACCGGGCACCATGCTTTGCATGGTCCGTGTGCCGTTGCACCAGCGGCACACGGAGTGTGCCGGATACTTTGAACTATGCGCTTCGACGTCCTCAGCCTGTTCCCCGACCTGTTCCAGGGATACCTGGGCCAAAGCCTATTGAAAAAGGCCATCGAGGTCGGACTGATCGAGGTTCGCTTGCACGACATCCGCCGCTGGGCCGAAGGGACGCACAAGAAGGTCGACGATCGCCCGTTCGGCGGCGGGCCGGGCATGATCCTGATGGTTGAGCCGGTCGTCGCGGCCGTGGAGGCGGTGCGGGGGCAAGCCGCCCAGCCGGGGCACCTGGTCATGCTCACCCCGCAAGGCCGCCGCCTCGACCAGGCGGGCGTCGAGCGCCTGGCCGCCCAGCCGCGAATCCTGCTGGTCTGCGGCCGTTACGAGGGCTTCGACGAGCGGATCCGCCTCGTCCTGGAACCCGAGGAAATCTCCATCGGCGACTTTGTCCTCAACGGGGGCGAAGTCGCCGCCATGGTCGTCATCGACGCGGTGATCCGCCTCGTCCCCGGCGTGCTGGGCGACGCCGAGTCGAGCCGGGACGACTCGTTCTCCGCAGCGGAGCGGCTCCTGGAGTACGCCCAGTACACCCGCCCGCGGGCCTATCGCGGCCTGGAGGTCCCCGAGGTTCTGTTGGGCGGCGACCATGGCGCGATCGCCGGCTGGCGCCGGGACAACAGCCGCCAGAGGACCCGCGAGCGCCGCGCCGATTTGCTTACAGAGTTGGAAATGAAAAGGTAGGGTGGGTCGAGCGCAGCGAGCCCCACCACACACGAAACCCTTACAAAGGTCCCAGACCATGAGCGAGCAAGTCCTGACCCTGGTCGAGAAATCGAGCTTGAAGGAAGAAGTCCCGCAGTTCGAGATCGGCGACACGGTGGACGTCCACTGCCGCATTCTCGAAGGGGAAAAAGAGCGGATCCAGGTGTTCAGCGGCGTGGTGATCGCCCGGGCCGGGTCCGGCAGCCGCGAGACGTTCACCGTCCGGCGGATCGTGCAGAGCGAGGGGGTCGAGCGGAAGTTCCCGCTGCACTCGCCGCGGATCGCCAAAGTCGTCGTCGAGCGTTCCGGCGTCGCTCACCGGGCGAAGCTGTACTACCTCCGCGACCGCGTGGGCAAGGCCGTCCGCCTCCGCGAGCGGCGCACCGACACGTCCAAACGCGGCGGGGGCAAGGCGGGCAAGTAATTTTGCAGTGCCAGGTCGTGTCGAACCGTTTAGCGGGCGGGCCTTGCCCGCCGTATCTGCCGCGGGGGCACAACACTACGACGGCGGGCAAGCCCGCCCGCCAAACGGTTCACAACTCCACCGACGACGACTCTTGAGGGGGCGACGCCATGCCGATCGGCCTGGGCAGTTCCCTTTCGTCATGGCTGCGGCGGATCGTGCCGTCCAGGCCGTTGGGCCAGCGGGGCGAGGCCGCGGCCGCACGCTACCTGCGACACTCGGGCTGCAAGGTGCTGGTGCGCAGCAACCGGCTCTGGCCCGGCGAAATCGACCTGGTGGCCCTGGACAACCGCACGATCGTGTTCGTCGAGGTCAAGACGCGGACCTCGCAGGACGCCGGCCACCCCGCGGAGGCGGTCGACCGGCAGAAGCAGCGGCGGTTGACCGTCTTGGCCGTAACCTTCCTGAAGCGTCACGGCCTGCTGGAGTACCCCGCCCGCTTCGACGTGGTCGCCGTCACTTGGCCCTCTGGCCGCGGCCGGCCCGCGATCGAGCACATCAAGAACGCCTTCGACGCGGTCGGCAAGTGGGAGTTCTATTCCTGACGCCGCCTGCGGCGGGGTTTACTTCAGGAGCAGCTTGAACCCTGCTTGCTCAAAATGATGGTCCATCCCGAACACGTCCTCGATCCTCCGGTCCCCTGCCATGACGATGCTGACACAATCCGTCACTCCCCATTCCTTGTCGGCGCGCCTCCCATAGAGGTCCCAGGCGCGGGCTTCGTCATCGGCAGTCGTCTGCAAAACTTCAACGCGAGGTGAGCTAAGCAAGGAAGCCCGGAGTTGGCGTGCCAACTGCCGTGTGCCGATCCGGGCCAGACCGTCGCCGATCTCGATCAAAACCAACGATGTGGTTAGCAGTGTGACGGGCGAGCCGACCAGGGCCAACCAAACCGCCTCGGCACGTGTGTGCCAATGATCATCGACGTTGATCACGGCGATCAGGCCGGACGTGTCCAAGAACACCGGGCTCATGGTCGCCGTCCGAAACGATAATCGTCAAAGCGCTCGGCGAGGTCCGCAATACCCGTGGATACCCGAATACCCGCGAGGGGATCAACAGGTGTCACGGCCGCCGGGTTGGCTGGTTCCGACGGGAGTGATTCAACCGTGACCCGCACCTGCTGGTGTTCCTGTAGATGTAGGGGAGCGAGCGGGCGGAGCATCCCCTCCTCGTAGACCGCGCGGATAACCTGTGACATGCGGCGACTCCTTTGTGCCCGAAGCGCACCTATGCCCCGGCGTGGTGGCTCCGGCGCATCGCTACCCTCCGTATTCTACCTGAATCCGCTCGGGCTCGCCACCAAACTTCGCGCAGGTTGTGCGTACTTTCGCAGGCCCTACCACCGCGCCTCCACGTCGGCCCACTCGTGCGGGCCGAGGGCCACCGCGATGCGGTCGCCTTCGACCGGCAGATCGGTCGGCGGCTCGCTGGGGCGGCCGATCTTTTTGGCCGACTGGACCGCGCGGAAGCTCCGCAGCCCAAGGGCGATCGACCGCCCGTCGGTCTCCAGCAGCCGCACGCGGAAGCCCGCGATGGGGGAGCGGGATTCGCCCAACTCGGCAGAACCCCCGGACGCACTCCGGAGGCTGTTGGCCGCCGGCTGTTCTTCGCCTTCCACCGGGTACCCTCTGGGTGGCCCTCCGCCTTCGATTGCCTCCCAGTGGGTGGCCAACACGCCGCGGGCGTCGAGATGGAAGAGCCAGCCGGCGGCGTTTGCGGGGCGAGCCCAGCCCGCCACGACCGTCCGCGGCGCCAGGAAGCCCATCGCGGCGGCCATCGGCTGCACCAAGTCGATGCCCAGGGCCAGGCGGAACCGCCGTGCCGTTTCGCCCCGGACCAGCAGGAGCGTGTCGAGCTTGCGGGTCCCGTAGCGACGGTGGTACGGCAGTCCGCCGCACAAGAGCGTGGTGCGGAGCTTCTCGCCCCGGATGTCGATCAGGTGGGGCGATTCCATCTGCACCGCGTCGCTGGGCAACACGGCTTGGTTCACGCTGCGATAGAGGCTGGCAGAATCGTCGGCCCAGGCCAACCGGCTGGCGTAGTAGGAGTTCCACGGGTCGGGGCCGAGGGGCTCGTCCGGCTCCAACTCGATCTCCAGTTCGATGATGCGGCTCGCGCGCCACAGGCGGGTCGCCTGCCGGAAGCCGGCCACGCGGCGGCCTTGCCGATCCACCAACCGGCCGCGGACCAGGACCTCGCCCAAGACCGGCCCCGGCGAGGCGATGGTGATCTCGTCGGCCGCCATGATCGAATAGGCGTCGTCGGCATCGCCCGCGGCGCCGGGCAAGCGCAGGGCGATCTGTTGAGCTAGGCGGGGACCGCGGGACTTGTAGTCGAACACGCCGCGGATCGCCCCCGTGTGCGGATCGACGTGGACCTCCAGCAGTTCGTTGCGCAGGACGGCGGCGCTGGGGCCGGTCGCGGTAGGAGCGGCTTTGCCGAGGGATGCGGCACGACTGCCGCCAATCGGGAGCTGGACCACGAGCTGGGCCAGGGGCGGCGGCTCCGGTGCCCGGCGGCGAAAAAGGCCCCAGCGCCGCGCCCCTGGTGCCCGAACCGGCTCGGCCTCGCCGGGGCCGGCTCCGATCCACGCAAAGCCCAGCGGCGGCACGTCGACCACCACCGTCTTCCGCCCGGCCGAGTCCCCCGCCCAGCGGACCGGCTCGACGGCCTGCGGGGCCGCCGCCAGCTCGGGCAGTTCCAGGCATAACCGGTGTGGAAAGCTCCAGGGATTGGCCACCAGCACTCCCGCCGGTTCGCCGCCCACCGGGCGGCCGACCGACCGGCAGAAACCCTCGGTGGCCCGCTGCAATTCCTCGCGGAGCTGATCATCGAGCGCGGAATCGTCGGCAGACTGAGCGGCCAGGGAGTCGTCCACCAAGGATGAAGGATGAAGGATGAAGGATGAAGGGTCAGGATTGCCCATCACCAATTGCGTCAGGGCCGAGAGCGTCTCGATCGCCTCGGCCATCGCCCGGCGGGAGAAGTAGCGGACCCAGCGGGAGATCGGGTCCCGCCGCGCCCCTGCTGCTTGCGATTCCACTGCCTGCAGCAAGTAGGGCGAGCGGTACTCGTCTGCCTTGAACTGCCTCTGCTCACCCAGGTAGCCCCCCCGCTCGAAAAAGTCGGTCACGGTGACGAACGTCCCCAGGACCGTCGTGTAGCGGGCGATTCGCTGGATGTCGCGATACCAGGTGCTCGAGCGGCCGGGCCAGTGGGCGAAGATCGCCGCGGCGGCGTGATCGCCGTAGGTCGTGCCCGAGAGGTTCCCCGCTAGGCGGAGGAACGTGTCCGCCCGGCTGATGTCCCAGGGCACGCGGAGCAACGCCTCGACGGTCGTGCCGTCGATGCCCTCCCAGCGGATGCGGCCCGGCGGGTCGGCGGGAAAACGGCCGTCATCGAGCGTCGCGTGCAGGACGCCAGTGAAGCCCAGCCGATAAACGATCTCGGGCAGGACCGGGGTCATGCCGAAGCGGCGGCGCCCGAATATCACCGGGTGGCGGCCGAGGTGCTGCTGGTAGGCCGCCAACCCTTTTTCCAGCTCGTAGCGGATGGCCTCCGGCGGCAGGAGCGGCAGCTCGAGCTCGTGGAACTCGCCCCCCACGACCGCCGCCGTCCCCGCTTCTACGGCCCGGCGGAGGAGGGCCAGTGAATCGGGTTCCCGCCGGGCCATCTCCTCCAGTACCCGGCCGGAGATCAGCACGTTGATGGGCGGCCGCTTCTCAGCTTTCCCACTGTCGGCACTGCTGGACAAGCCCGCAGTGGCACCCTGTGCCATACAGCCCGCGAGCGCCTCGCGAAGCGTGGCCCCCAGTGTCGTCTCGGCGACCAACGTCAGGTCGAGCAGATGGGACTCGGAGGGGTAGGAGTATTCGCGAGCCGTGTGCAAGAGGTCGAAGGCCGCCTGGAGCTTGGCCCGCGAGGCGTCGGCGTCGCCGCGGCACGCCGCCTCGGCGGCGGCGACCAACTCCCGCTCGAAGGCCGGCTCGTCGAGGTTGGTCATGTACCGCATCTGGAGCGTGACTATTTCGACGATCAGGTGGCAGAACCCCAGGGCCAGGAAGTCGGCCGCCAGGTCAGGGTCGATGGCCGGCGGGCCGCCTTCCAGGTGCTCGAGGGCCGCGGCCACCATCTCGTCGCGGCGGCGGAGATTGCGGAGGACGACCGCGCCGGCCTGCTCGGCCTGGAAGAGCCAGTCGGCCGGCAGGAGTTCTTCCGCCTCCGGGGGGACGAGCAGAAGGTGTCCGCCGGGCTGTTCGGGCGGCGTCTCGGCGGCGGCCCAATGCGGCATGACCCCCGCCACCCCCACCAACGCGGGATGCCACAATGCCGTCCAGGCCGAAAGGATCTGCTCGGCCGTCTCGGCGGTACGGACCCGGGCCACGTCCTCCAGCGTGCGACGTGGCAGCAGGGCGGTCAGGCGAGTAAAATTCACCTATCCACGATAATCTCTGGGGCCCGGGAAGTCGAGGGAAGGCGGGGGCGGCCTTGGGTCTTAGGTCTTGGATTTCGGTCCCAAGGCCCAAGCCACCGGCGACTGGCCACCATCCGCAAGGCGGGAGGCGGGCATTTTGGTTGACACGCGCCGCTTCCCGGCGGTACATTGGGTATTAGTGGGGAACCGTTTCGGGAAGAGGGGGACAGGCACCCTTTAGCCCCGGGTGCATTTCCGGGGTTTGGTCCCCGGATTTACCTCCGGGGCGGTAGCCCGGACAAGCGGCCGTTCGGCCGGCGTCTTTGGGGCTGGCTTTCCTCACGGCGTCTGGAACAGAGCACGAGCGCGATGGCTAGAAGCAATTCGGTCTGGGGAATCGACATTGGGCAGTGTGCGCTGAAGGCCCTGCGGTGCGCGGCGCACGATGAGCCCGGCAAGGTCGTGGTCGAGGCGTTCGACTACATCGAGTACCCCAAGCTCCTGACGCAGCCCGACGCCAACCCGGCCGAACTGGTGGGCGAGGCCCTCAAGCAGTTCTTGTCGCGGAACACGGTCCACGGGGACCGGGTGGCGGTGTCGGTTTCCGGCCAGAGCGGCCTGGCGCGGTTCATCAAGCTCCCGCCGGTCGAGGCCAAGAAGATCCCCGACATCGTCCGCTACGAGGCCCGGCAGCAGATCCCCTTCGACCTGAACGACGTGATCTGGGACTACCAGCGGATGGGCGGCGGGAGCGAGGAAGAGGGTTTCGCGCTGGAGACCGAGATCGGGCTGTTCGCCATCAAGCGCGACGCGGTGTTCCGCGCGCTGGAGCCGTTTCGGGTTGCGGGCATCGAGGTCGACCTGGTGCAGCTCACCCCGCTGGCCCTGTACAACTTCGTGCTTTTCGACCAGCTCCGCGACCTGCCGAGCCTGGAGGACTACGATCCGGAGAACCCGCCGGATTCGATCGTCGTGGTGTCCTTGGGCACCGACGCCGCGGACCTGGTGGTGACCAACGGTTTTCGCGTGTGGCAGCGGAGCGTGCCGCTGGGCGGGAGCCACTTCACCAAGGCCCTGACCAAGGACCTGAAGCTGACCTTCGCCAAGGCGGAGCACCTGAAGCGCAACGCCACGACCGCCCAGGACCCCAAGGCGGTCTTCCAGGCGATGCGGCCGGTGTTCAACGACCTGCAGACCGAATTGCAGCGCTCGCTGGGGTATTTCACCAACATCGACCGGGCGGCCAAGATCGGCCGCGTGGTGGCCCTGGGCAACGCGTTCAAGCTGCCCGGACTCCGCCGCTACCTGTCGCAGAGCCTGGGTTACGACATCGAGCGGGTAGACGCCTTCCGCACGATGGTCGGCCCCGAGGTCATGGCCAATCCCGCCTTCAAGGAGAACCTGCTCTCCTTCGGCGTGTGCTACGGCCTGGCGCTGCAAGGGCTGGGGCTGGGCGGCCTGCGGACGAACCTCCTGCCCCGCGAGATCGTCCGCGACCGGCTGATCCGCGAGAAGAAGCCCTGGGCCCTGGCCGTGGCCGCGGTGCTCATGCTGGCCGCCAGCATCAGCTTCACGTCTTTCGCCCTCCAGCTCAGCACGGCCGACGACGAGTTGTGGAAGGGCGCGGAACAGAACGCCACGCAGGTGGTCGGCAAGTCCAAGAAGCTCAAGAGCGACGCCGACGCGGCCATCGCCAACTTCCGCAAGACCGAAGAGATCGGAAAGCACCTCGTCAGCAACGTCGAGGGGCGGACGCGCTGGCTGGCGCTGTTGCAGAAGATCGACGGCTGCCTGCCGCGCGACGAGGGGCCGGTGCCCGAGGACGTCGCCGAGTGGAAGCAGTTGCAAGTCACCAGCGTCGACTGCCAGCAGGTGGACGACGTGGCGAAGTGGTTTGCCGCGGTGAACAAGTATTGGCAGGCGACCGGGGGCGGGACCGCAGCCGCGCCGGCTACGGGCCCGGCGGCCACGGCGGGCGCGACACCCGCACCCCCGCCGGCCGCGGCGGGTGGAATGCCGGCGCCGCCAGGCAGTGACCTCGGCCCCACCGGCCCCGGCATGATCGTCCAGATCATGGGACACCATTACCACAACAAGACCAACCAGGCCGCCGTCGGGAACGAGTTCGTCCGGCGGACCCTCATAGACAAGCTCGCCGGCCCGGAACTGGCCCAATTGGGCGTCTCCTGGCCCATCTTGGTCAGGCCGCAGAGAAACGAGACCGTGGAGTTCATGCGGCACCGGCCGGTGACCAAGGCCGGTGCGGGGGAGGCGGTCGTTCGCGGCGGCCAACCGCACCCGGCGGCGGTGCCGGGCGAGAAGCCCGAGGACAAGATCGTCTTGTCGCAGACGAACTTCCGCGTGCAATTCGTGTGGAAGCCCGGCGGGCCCGCCGGGGTACCCGCCGCGGGCGGGTCCGCAAGCCCGCCGGCCGCCGTCAGCGGGGTACCCGCGGTCCCGGCGGGTCCGCCTGCCGGGGTACCCGCCACAGGCAGGCCCGCCGGTCCGCCGGCACCCAAGCCGGCCCCGCCGCGGCCGTAGCAAACGACACTAGAGCTCGAAGACGCGATGGAGAAGATCCGACCCATCCTGGCGGCCCTCAAGAAGCACCTTTTTTGGGTGTTGTCGGGGATCCTTGTCCTCGTGTGCCTGACCACTTGGCTCATGGCCACGAGCCAATTGTCAACGAAGTTCGAGGCCCGCAGCCGGCAGCTCAACAGCCGGTTCAACGAGGTCCGCTCCACGATCACCGACAATCATCCCAACGAAGAGGGGATCAGGAAGGTCCGGGATCTGCACGGGAAGCTGGGGGAGGACGTCTTCGCGGCCTGGGGCTACCTTTACGAGCAGCAGCGCCGCCAGAACCCGCTGCCCGCCGTGGTCAAGCAGATGCCGGGGTTCGAGGAGGAGTTCGAGAAGCGGTGGGGTCCGCTGGAGAAGTTCGATCCGAACGATCCGAAGAACGAGATGGAGCCGAAATACCGCGACGGGTATGCCAACCGGATCAAGGAGCACTTCCCCACGCTCACGGCGATGATCGACCGCCGCTACGTGCCCGAGGACACCGGAGGGGGCGCGAAGCCGCCGGGTCCGCGCGGGACCCCGGAAAAGGCCCCGGCCGTCCAACCGGTCGGTACCGTGTGGTGGGAAGATGCGGACTGGAAAAAGACGGAGGAACGCTTCACCCGCGGGACGACCACCCCCAGCACGATCGAGGTCCTCTTGGCCCAGGAAGACCTGTGGGTGTACGAGGCCCTGTTGCGGGTCATCCGCAACAGCAACAACAGCAGTGCCGATCCGGCCAATTACGTGAAGCCGGCCAATCACAAGATGGCCCCCGTGAAGCGGATCATGGCGATGCAGATCGGCCAGGACGCCGTGGCCAGTTGGCAGGCATCGGACCAGTCGGTGATCCGGTTGCCGGCCGCCGGGGCGGAAGGCGGCGCCAAGGGCGGGCCGGCCGCGGGCGGTGTGCCCCCCGGGCCCTCCGGGCCGCGCTCCGGCACCCAACGCGGCGGGCCGATGGGAACCGCCGCCGGCTCCGGGCGTCCCGGGGCGCTGGCCGGCCGCTACGTCGACGACCAGGGCAAGCCCCTGACCGATCCCACCCAACAGCCCTACGCCGAGTTCCGCATGATGCCCATCAATCTCCGCGTAGTCATCGAGCAGAACCAGATCCCCAAACTCCTGGCCGAGTGCGCCAACTCGAACATGCCGATCGAGGTGCGGAAGGTTCGGCTCCTGGAGGCCGAGTTCCCGCCGTTCGAGCCGGCGGCCGAAGCCGGCACGACACCCGGCACCGGGCCGGCAGCGGCTCCGGGCAAACACATGCTCCAAGGCCCGGGCCCCGGCGCGTTCCACCCGCAGCAGCCCGGAACTGGGGCCGGCCCCCGCGGAAAGACCGAGACCCTCTCCGGCGAGGAAGAGGACGAGGCCATCAATCCGATGGAGCCCCCGGTCCTCGTGGAGGTGCAGGGGATCATTTACATCTACAATCCGCCGGTCCGCGAGAACCTGGGCAAGGGGACGGCCGGCGGGGCGGTGGCGACTCCCACCGGCCCGGGGGTCCCTCCGGGGCCAGCGACCGTACCGCCGGGTCCGGCCGCGCCGGTGCCCAAGCCCGCGGTCCCCGCCAAGCCCGCTCCCACACCGCCGGTCGGGCCCGGCCTCGGGGTATCGCCTCCGCCTCCGCTGGGGCCAGCGACGCCCAAGCCCCCGGCCGGCGGGCCGGCAGTGCCGCCGCGCGGACCCGTTCCGCCCAAAGGAGGTCCAGGATGAAGCTCCGGTTGAAATTCGACAAGAAGGCCGTCTCGCAGTTCTTCATCGACCACAGCGAGAAGATCGTGTTGGCCGGGGTGGCCCTGTGCTTCCTCGTCGTCGCTTACCACGCGATCACCCGGCAAGGCTTCACGGTGCAGGGCAAGAGCCGGCAGGAATCCACGCCCGAGAACCTCAAGCTGGCAGTGGACGCCGCGGAGAAGAACCTCCATCAGGACTATGATTTGAAGCGGGCGTTCAACAATCCGCAAATCGGAGACTTCAAGTTCGAGCAGACCGTGAACGGGGGTTGGAAAACGATCAACCCCAAGGACTACGAGGTCGCCACTGCGTTCTTCCGGCCCGTCAGCCCATCGACCGTCTTGCGGGGCATGCCGACGGTGCTGCCCGTCGAGCGGCTCGTGGCCACGGTGGGGCGCGGGCCGGTGGCCGCCGACAGGGATGTCAGGGCGGGGGCCGGCCAGGCGGGCGGCGACACGGTCCACGGCCAGCGCTGGGTCCTTCTGAAGGGTCTCGTGCCGATAAGAAAACAGGCGGAGTTGTACCAGGGCCTCTACGGAAACGCCACGTACCAGGAGCCGGCCCGCGATCACCCCGTCTACGCCGGCTTCATCGTCCAACGGGCGGAGGTCACACCGGGCAGTTCCGCCGCGGAGAAGTGGGACAAGCGATTCCCCTGGGCGCCCCAGACGACGGAGGAGGGGGGGCATGCGAAGGCGATAGGGCGGCAAGGCGGGGATGTCGTCGACGGCAAGTTCTACGACGAGGCGCTGTGCTGCCCCCTGCCCGGCGTGACTGACCGGACCTGGGGCCCCGAGGCGGCCTACCTGCCCGAGATCCCGCTCGCGGAGCCAGAGGGAAAGGACGGCCGCCGGCCGCCGCTGGGGAAGGAACCACTCCCCAAGCCCTTTCCGGTAGACGACCCCTTCCACGCGAGGACCCCTGGCAAGTCAAGGCTGCCCGCGGGACAGCCCCAGGCCGAGGAGGACAAGGGGCCGGAGTATAAGTTGCTACGTTTCCTCGATTATGAAGCCGAGCCGGGCAAGCAATACCGATACCGCGTCTTCCTCGTGCTGAAGAATCCTAACTATGACATGGACGACCGAGTCCTCAAGGACCCGGACTCGGCCAAGAAGGAGTTCATTGGGCTGGACAGCGCTGGGGGCCTGGCCGACTGGTCCGCGCCCAGTCCCGTGGTCGCCATGCCCAACGACGTCCAATTGCTGGCCTTCGGGGTCCAGACGCCGCGGCCCGGGCAGGAGCCCACCGGCTTGATCCGCGTGGTCTCGTGGAGCAAGAACCTGGGCATCAATGCCTGGCACGAGTTCTCCGTGGTCCGCGGCAAGATCGCGGATTTCTCCCATATCGAGAGCGACACACTGGACGGGCGCATCCCCGTGGATTACCTCAGCGGCGATTTGATCGTGGACTTGGCCGCGGACAGGATCGCGCCGAAGGATTACCGGGTGCCCGTGCGGGCCAGCCAGATCCTCGTGCTGGAGTCCGGACGGCTCGTGATCCGCGACAAGGACGCCGACGAGGAGCGGTTCAATGTTCTCGTTCCCAAGCAGATCAAGCTCCCGCCCAATACCCCGCCCGGGAAGACTGAGAAAGAAATCAAGCCGAAGCGGAAGACGCAAGAGGGGGGATTCGAGGACCTTGACAACTCCGGAATCTTCGGGAAGGACAAGCCGTCGGGCAAGCCGCCGAAGCGCTAAATGCCCACGTTTCACGTGCGTATCGCCGGCGACGACCTGGGGTTCAGCGCCGCCCATTTCCTGGCGTTTACCGACGGCCGCTGCGAGCCGTTGCACGGGCACAACTACCGCGTGGCGGCCGAGGTTTCCGGCCCGCTGGACGAGAACCAGTGCGTGGTGGATTTCGTCGTGCTGGCCGAGCGGCTCCGCGCAGTGCTGGCCCAGTTGGACCACGCCGTGCTGTTGCCGGCCGAGCACCCGGCGCTTCGCGTGACGGTGGGCCAGGCGGAGGTGGAGGTTCTGCTGGGCCCGCGGCGTTGGCTGCTGCCGCGGGCGGATTGCCGCGTGTTGCCCTTGACGGCCACCACGGCGGAACTCCTGGCCGAGCACGTGGGGCACCGCTTGTGGGAAGACGTGCGGTCGCGCACGGGCTGGCAGCCGGAGCGGCTGCGGGTGGAGATCGAAGAGACGCCCGGCCGCTGGGCGGCGTGGGAGGGAGTGGGATTGGGGATTGGGGATTAGGGATTGGCGGTTGAAGAACAGCCGCTTCCCTAATCCCTAATCCCTAATCCCTTTCCCGGCCGATACTACACGAGGCATGCCAGACGCTGCGCCGGGGAGGGCGCCTCGTGGGAAGCAACGAGATCCGTAAAGCCGCCATCCTGCTGATGAGCCTGCCGGACGAGCAGGCGGCGCAATTGCTGGGCAAACTCGAGCCGAAGCAGGTCGAGGCGGTGTCGATCGAGATCGCCCGGCTGGGGGCCGTCAACGGCGAGGAGCAGGAGACGGTCATCCAGGACTTCGCCTCGGCCAACCCGGGCGGCCTGACGGTCAAGGCCGGCGGCCTGGAGGTGGCCAAGCAGTTGGTCGAGCGGGCGTTGGGCAAGAGCGCCGGGGCCACGCTGGACAACGTCCGCCAGTCGATCGAGGCCCTGCCCTTCGGCTTCCTACAGAAGGTCGACAGCCAGAACCTGCTGACCTTCATCATGGACGAGCACCCGCAGACCATTGCCCTGATCGTCTCGCACCTGCCGCCGCAGCAAGCCTCGGAGATCCTCAGCGGCCTGCCCGCCGAGCGGCAACTGTCCGTCATCCGCCGCATCGCCACGATGGGGCAGACCAGCCCCGAGATCATCAAGGAGGTGGAGCGGGGACTGGAGCACCGCATGTCGAGCGTGATGAGCCAGCAGTTCGAGAACGCCGGCGGGGTCTCCAGCGTGGCCGAGATCCTCAACGTCATCGACCGCTCGACCGAGCGGAGCCTGCTGGACAACCTCTCCCGCGAGGACCCCGACCTGGTGGAGGAGATCCGCCGCTTGATGTTCGTCTTCGAGGACATCAGCAAGCTGGGCAACCGCGAGATCCAGACGCTGCTGAAGAACGTGGAGAGCCCGCAGTGGGCCATGGCGCTGAAGGGGGCCAGCGCCGAGCTGAAGGACAAGATCCTCGGCAACATGTCGAAGCGGGCCGCCGACCTGCTGCGCGAGGAGATGGAGTACCTCGGACCGGTCCGCCTCTCGGCCGTCGAACAGACTCAGCAGCAAATCGTCGACGTCGTCCGCCGCCTGGAGGACGCCGGCGAGATCACCACCCACAGCGAAGAGCAGGAAGAACAGTTCATCCAGTAAGTGGCCCGTTGTCAGTGGTCGGTTGTCCGTGGTTATCTCCGGCAACTGACAACTAACAACGGACAACTGGCAACGAACGGCCTACCGCACCTTCAGCGCGTAGGGCATCCACAACAGCGTCGGCTCGCGGAGCAACTGCCGCCAGAGCCGCGTCTGGCGGAGGATTTTCATCACTTCCGGCATGGCCGAGTCCAGGCCGGCCAACTTCTGAAAATCCGGCAAGGCGGCATCCATGTCTCCGCTCAGCGAGGAATCGCCGAAAAGCTGCTCGAAGAGCGTCTTGGGCTGCGGCAGGATCAGGAGATCCACTTCGGCGTCGGGTTTCAGCCCGGCGGCCCGCTTGGCCTCGACCACCGCGTCCTGCAGAGTGCCCAGTTCATCGACCAGCCCCAGGCCCTTGGCCATCCGGCCGGTATAAACGCGGCCTTGGGCGAGCTCGTCCAGCCGGCTGCGGCTCATCTTGCGGCCCTGGGCCGCCTTGCTGACGAACTGGCCGTACATGTCCGCCAGCATTTCGGTGAGGACCTTGCGCTCGTCGGGCGTGAAGGGCTGGTTGGAAGAGAACGCCCCGCTGAGCTTCCCGCGGCTGAGGACCTCGCTGGTAAGCCCGATCTTGTCGTACAGCCCGCGGGTGACCAGCTTGCCGCCGATCACGCCGATCGAGCCGGTCAACGTGCCCGGCTCGGCGACGATCTTGCGGGCCCCCATGGCGATGTAGTAGCCGCCGCTGCCGGCCACGTCGCCCATGCTGGCCACCAGGGGCTTCTTGATTCGCACGGTCTCGCGCCAGATCAGGTCGCTGGCGGTGGCGGAGCCGCCGGGGCTGTCGATCCGCAGGACGACGGCCACGACCTTGGGGTTTTCGGCGGCCTTGCGGAGGTTTTCGATCATGGTCGTCGAGCCGATGGCCTCCTCGCCGAAGAGATCGCCGCCGCTCTTGCCCTCGACGATCGGCCCGACGGCGTAGACCACGGCGATCTTGGGTTTCGTGCCCGCTTTCTCGGAGGCCTTGCCGCCGGAGAACAGCTCCATGAGCTTCATCAGGCCGCCCAGGCCGGAGAAATCGGTGTCGACCTGCTTTTTCTTGTAGTTCGTCACGAGGTCGATCTTGTCCGCGCCCAGCCGCTTGGCCAGCGACTGCTCGAACTGGTCGGCGTAGAGCACTTCGTCCACCAGGCCGGCTTTCTTGGCCGCGGCGGCGGTGAACAGGCCCTGGTCGATGAGCGTCTTGACCTGGTAGTCCTTCAGGTGGCGGTCGGCGGCGATGGTGGCCGTCAGTTGCTCGTAGACGTCGTCCACGATGGCCTCCAGGCTCTCGCGCAAGGGCGGGCTCATTTGCTTGCGGGTCAGCGGCTCGGCCGCCCCCTTGTACTTGCCCATCTGCAAGGCGTCGAACTCCAGCCCGAGCTTGTCCAGCAGACCCTTGTAGAACGTAACCTCCGCGCGGACGCCGGGCAGGATGAGGACGCCGGCGGAGGGCATGAACACCTGGTCGCAGGCCGCGGCCAGCAGGTAGGGGCTGCTCTCGGCCGTGGTCAACTCGGCGTAGACCGGCTTGCTGGCCTTGCGGATGCGGGCGATGGCCCCGCGGAGCTCGTGGATCTTGCCCCGCCCCAGCTCCAGGTCCTCGATCCGCAACCAGACGGCGGCAACGGCCTTGTCGGCGGCCGCCTCGTCCAGCCGCTCGATCAGCTTGCCCAGCGAGGTCTGCAATTCGCCGAACAGGCCCGGCTGGACCGGTCCCTCGGGGAAATCGCCTTTGATCGTCAGGCGGACGACCTTGAGCGTCTTGGGTTCCTTGGCTTTGGCTTCCTTCTTCGCCGGTTTCTCAGCCGGCTTGGCCGGCACCGCGGCCGGCTTGGTCGTGGCTGGCTTCTCGGCCGGCGTGGATTGCGATTTCTCGGTCTTGGCCTTCTTCCCCGACTTGCCCCGCTCGGCCTTCTTCTCAGAGGGAGCCGGGGAGTTGCCGTCGATACGGGCGGGAGGGGTGGCCTCTGCGCCGTGCGTAGCGACGTGCTTCTCCTTCGGCGGTTCGTCCGCCCGAGTTGAAAGCACCAGCCCCACCGCCGCCCAAACCGCCACCGTGGCAATCGCCAGATACTTCTTCATGTTCTAGACTCCTGCGAGTGTGATTTCCCGGTCCGTCTAATAGTGTACCTTCGCCGCGGGGTAATGTCAGGGGGGCGGGGGAAAGTCTGCCGGTTGGGCAGAATCGAACGGGCAGGGTGGAAAGAGCCGCTCGGCGTCCAACGCCCGAATACCCCCCTGACGTGGGTGCAGTGTGAAGCCGCAAGTGGCTCACCCTTCATCCTTTCATCCTTCCACCTCACTCCGCGTTGGCCCGAGCGAGCAAACCTTGCCAGAAATCCCGCGCCTTGCGGTGCCAGGCCAGGACCGCGCTCTGCCGTAGGGGATCGTCCAGGACGATTTGCCGGGCCCGCTGGTAGACCCAATCGAGGAAGAACCGCGCCGCCTGTTTGCTCACGCGCCGTTGGCCGCCGAACTCGACGTACCAGGGGCCGGTGATCGCGAAACGGTACGTCTGCGGCACGTCGGTCACCACGCGGAGCAGGAACCAGCCGCTGTGCTGGAACTCGAGCTTCGGCAACCGGCCAGCCTTGGCATACTCGTCGAAGCGGAGCGAATGCCGTACCCGGCCGTCCTGGATGATGTCCAGGTAGCTCACCGGGTCGCGGGTCGAGAGGGTCAGGGCGATCTCCAGCTCCAGTTTCTTGCCCGGCTCGGCCTGGAAGACGTGGCCGGGCAGTTGGCCCTCGACGGTGGGCCGCAGCAGGGGGCCGTTGGTCGCCACCACTTGTCCCCGGCGGAGATTCTCCCACCACTGCCGGTAGTCGAACTGGCCGTCCAGGTGGACGTAGACACGGTTGTAGCCGACCGGGTTGGGCGTCATGCCGGAGCCGCTGCCGGCCGTCGGCGGTATCCGCAGCCCGCACTCCAGCAAGTTGAAGTAAATGTCCTGCCCCCATCGGGCGTAACCGGTCGGGCCGGGATAGAGTTTGCGATCCGGCGGCTTGCCGCCCTCGGGGTCGGTCAGGACGCTGGCGCGGCAGAAATGGCGGTTGAGGACCTGGATGCTTTGGACTTGGCCGTGGGCCACCAAGAGCGGCAGATCCCAGCCCAACGGCGACGCCAGATCGACCCACAGGTCGGGGTATTGCCGGCGGAGCTGGACTAGGTGCTCGACCAGGGGCGGGTCCTCGACGGGCCCGCCCGGCCGGAGCGCGGGGGCCGGCAGATTGAAGCACAGGACTTCCGTGCCGGCTTGATCGTATCCCCCCGCCAGGACGTGGTACCAGCGGTTCTTGTCGAAGTGGGCCAGCGGGGTGCGCGGCCGGGCACCACCGGGCACCGTCGCGCAGCGATGGTCGGCGGGGTCGCTGCCTTTCCAGTCGCTCTTCTGGTTCCACCAAGTGACCACTTGGGCCACGTGGAGGTCGTCGGCCGCCATCAGCAGTTGCGCGTCTTTTTGCGGCCGGCGGACGAGGAGGTCGCCGGACCACCAGCCTTCCGCCGACATATCGACGAAGCGCCCCAGGTCGACTTGCTTCGTGTCATCGGCGGAGCGATTGATCGTGAAGTGGCCTTCGCGGTTATGGTACTCGGGGCCCCGCTCCAGCTCGAAGGTGTACTCTCCCAGCGGCAGCTTGAGGGTGATGTCGCCGGGAAAGACGAAGTGGTCGGCCCAGTAGGGCGTCGCCGTGTCGGGCCGGCGGGGCCGCTGGTTGTTGGGGCCCAGCAGGTGCATGCGGCAGGGGATCGGCTGCCGGGTCTTTTCGTCCACTACGCTGACGGCCAGTTGCTCGTTGCCGGCCCGGACCGGCCGAGTCGGGCCGGCCGCCAGGACGGCCAGGCCCAGTAACAGCCATAGCGTGCGGTTTGGAACCACTGGATCGTACCTTCCTTCCATAACGCTAGCATACGCCGCTGGCGGAAAGAAAAGATAGGTCCGATGACTCGCATAGCCGCATGGGTCCTATGCCAAGAGCCGGGCTTGACCGCCCCTGACCTGCGGCGGACGGGGATGTATAATTCAGGCTGACCTAGCGCGGGTATGCTTCCACGGGAGGGGAGGTAGCCATGGGATGCATTGTGATACAACTGAAGCTGGCGAATTTTTCGAACCCCGAAAAATCGCTCACGATTAGCGCCCTGGTCGACACGGGTGCTGCGTACATTACCTTGCCCAGCGCGTGGCGCGCGGCCCTGGGCGGCGTGGAGCAACTTGCCGAGGTCGGGGTCGAGATGGCCGACCAATCGGCCAGGACCGGATTTCTCTGTGGACCAGTGCGGGCGATGATCGGGGAGTTTCGGCCGATCATTGCAGAAGTCCTGTTCCTCGACATGGAGCCGGGTGAGGATGGCCAATACGAGGCCCTGCTTGGCTACATCCCCCTCGAGCAGGCAGGCGCAGCCGTCGATATGCTGGGCCACAGGCTGCTCCATGTGAATCGCGTGGACCTGAAGTAAGAGCCATGGCCGACGATTACTACAAGACTCTGGGCGTATCCCGGAATGCCTCGCAGGCCGACATTACCAAGGCCTACCGCGAGGCGGCGCGGAAGTATCACCCCGACATGAACCCGGAGGACCCCTCGGCCACGAAGAAGTTCCAGAAGATCCAGGCCGCCTTCGACGTGCTGGGCAACTCCGAGAAGCGGGAGATGTACGACCGCTACGGCAGCTCGTTCGAGACGCAAGGGGCCGGGGGGCCGCATGCCGAACGGGCCTGGAGCGCCGCCGGGCCGGGTGCGGAGTTCGGCGGCTTCTCGGCCGAGGACGTGGACTTCGGCCAGTTCTTCGGCGACCGGTTCGGCGGGGAAGTGCCCGGCGGGCTGGGTGACATCTTCGCCCAATTCCGCCGCGCCGCCTCGCAGCGGGGCCAGCAGGGCCGCAGCCGCTCCGCCGGCCGCCGACAGGCGGCAGACATCACCTCCGAGGTGGAAATCCCCTTCGCCACGGCGATTACCGGCGGCCAGGTGGAGTTGACCCTCCACCGCCCCTCCGGGAAGGCGGACGCGATCGTGGTCAAGATCCCGGCGGGCATTGAAGACGGCAAGACCATCCGCCTCCGCGGCCAGGGGGAGAAGCCCTCCGGCCGCGGAACAGCCGGCGGAGCGGCCGGCAACCTCCTCCTGACGGTCCGCGTCCGGCCGCACCCGTTCTTCGCCCGGCGGGGCAATAACCTGTACGTCCGCCTCCCACTGACGCTGGGCGAGGCCGTGGCCGGGGCCAAGATCGACGTGCCGACCCCCACCGGCACCGTCGCCCTGCGAATCCCCCCGTGTACCTCTGGCGGGACGAAGTTTCGCATCAAGGGACACGGCGTCGCCTTGAAGAACGCCCCACCCGGCGACCTGTTGGTTGAAGTCCAGATCGTCCTGCCCCCGAAACTCAGCGAAGCCCGGCTCAACCAGATCCGCCAGATCGACCTGGAACACCCCATCAGCCCTCGCAAAGACCTCCGGTGGTAGCCGATGGGCCTCCAGCGATTCCCCAGGGCGCACCGCCTGTCCCGACGCAGCCACTTCCAGCGGGCCTTCCGCCTGCGGTGTACCGCAGCCGACCAAACACTGCTGGTCTTCGGCCATCCCAACGATCTACAGGTGACGCGGCTCGGGCTATCGGTCTCCCGCAAATTGGGGGGCGCGGTGCAGCGGAACCGCTGGAAACGTTGCATCCGCGAGGCATTCCGCCTGTCCGGCGGGCAGTTGCCCCAGGGAATCGACCTGGTGGTCGTCCCGAGGGCCGGGCAAGAGCCGCAACTTGGCCAGATCCGGCAATCGCTGGTCCGGCTGGCCGGCCGTGTCGCGCGGAAGCTCCAAACGTAGAATTCGATGTATGCGCACACCTTGGACGGGGAAAATCTGGCGTGGATTGATCCGCCTGCCGGGCTGGGGCCTGATCTTGTTGGTCAAACTCTACCAGTGCGCGCTGAGCCCGATCTTGGGTCGGCATTGTCGCTTCGAGCCATCGTGTAGCGCGTATTTCATCGGGGCGGTGCGGAAGGATGGGCTCATTCGGGGGGGATGGCGGGGAATCTGCCGCATCTGCCGCTGCCATCCCTGGAACCCCGGTGGGCATGATCCACCGTAGGGGTGGGGCGGCATTGGGGGTTAGTGCCCCAATTTCCCAAATCCCCAAACCCCAGGACGCAGTCCGCGGGCTTGTGGCTCCCAACTTGCGAGTTGCGCCCTCAAATCCCTAAGTCCCTAATCTTGACCCCTCGCCGGCAAATCAGTATTGTTCCCCCTCGGCTTGCTCCGCCTCGACGTGGCACGGAGCCGCTCTCGGCTTATCTGCTCCCTATTCTTGTTCCAACCACTGGACCATTCATTGGTGCATGGAAGCATGAAACGTCCACAGATCGTCGTTCACCTCTGCCTTGCCGCGGCGCTCTTGTGCGGCTGCACGGTGTGGGACCTCAATGGCTCCCGGCCCAAGAAGGCCGCTGAGCCGCAGGCGCCCCCGCAGTCCAAGTTGGTCGGCGATCTGGCCGTTCCGTTCGGCCTGTTTCCCGTGAACCTGGAGGCGGTAAGCCTGGTGGTGGGGCTGCCGGGGACGGGCAGCGACCCCGAGCCGTCGCCGCAGCGGGCGATGCTGCTGGACGAAATGCACCGCCGCGGGGTCACTGGCTGCAATGAGCTCTTGGCCTCCCGCAACGTGGCCTTGGTGCTGGTCCGCGGCATTCTGCCGCCCGGCGTCCAAAAGGGGGACCACTTCGACGTCGAACTCCGCATCCCCAACCGCAGCGAGACCACCAGCCTCCGCGGCGGCACGCTGCTGGAGACCCCGCTTAGCGACACGGCGTTTATCGACAACCGACTGTTCAACGGCAAGGTCCGCGGCGTGGCCCAAGGATCGGTCCTGGTCGATCCCACGGCCACGGACAAGAGCGACCGGGTGCTGCTGGGCCGCGGGCGGGTGCTCGGCGGGGGCGTGTCCAGGGAATCGCGGTCGTTGGGCCTGTTGCTCAAGTGCGGCGACGAGACCCAGATGACCCCCGAGCAGCTCCGCGACGCCACCGTCACCAGCGCGCGGGTCGCCAACGCCATCAACCGCCGCTTCCACTGGTTCCAGAGGGGCCAAAAGATCGGCGTCGCCACCGCCAAGACCGGCAAGTACGTCGATCTGGCGGTCGATCCGCGGTACAAAGACAACATCGGCCGGTACATGCAGGCGGTTCGGGCCGTCGCCCTGCAGGAGTCCCCCGCCGAGACCAACCAGCGGATCGTCAGCCTGGAGGGACGGCTGGCCGATCCGGCCACCACGGCCCAGGCTGCCCTCCAACTGGAGGCCATCGGGACGCTGGCCGTGCCGGCCCTGATGAAGGGGCTCCAGTGCTCGGACCCGGAGGTCCGCTTCCGCTCGGCCGAGGCGCTGGCGTACCTCGATCGTCCGGAGGCGGCCGGGCCGCTGGCGGAGGTCGCCCGGCAAGAGCCGGCCTTTCGGGCTCAGGCGCTGGCGGCCCTGGCCGCGATGGACGAGCTGGCCGCCGGCGACCAGCTCCGCCAGTTGCTGACCGTCTCCAGCGTCGAGACCCGCTACGGGGCCTTCCGCGCCCTGTGGACGCTCAATCCCAGGGACCCCTTGGTGCAAGGCGAGCTACTGGGCGGCCAGTTCAGCCACCACGTCCTGGATGTCCAGGGGCCCCCGCTGGTCCACGTCACGCGCAGCCGCCGGGCGGAAGTGGTCTTGTTCGGCCGGGAGCAACGCTTCCTCGCGCCGCTGGCCGCCATCAACGCCGGCCCGCGGATCATGGTCACCAGCACCGGTCCGGAACAGCTCACGGTCAGCCGCTTCGCCCCCAACGAGCCGGACCAGAAGCGGATCGTCTCGACCCGCGTGGACGACGTGGTGCGGGCGATCGTGGCCGTGGGCGGAACCTATCCGGACGTGGTGCAGGCGTTGCAGGAGGCCAAGGCGGGCGGTGCGCTGGAAGGCCGCTTCGAGGTCGACGCCCTGCCCGACGCCACCCGCGCCTACGACCGGCCGACACAGCTCGAACAGCACGCCGACGCCCAAGCAAGCCGCGTCCTGCCGCTCCCCGGCCAGGACCTGCCAAGTGACCAGGACCAGGGCGGCTGGAAGACCGCCGGCACGTCCTCCCCTGCCGACAAGACCATCGCAAAGTGAGGTTATAATACGTAGCTGGACACCGCGGTACCGAATTCTCGCCCAGCGTTTGCTGCCATGCTCAAGGCCCTGGAACTCGCCGGCTTCAAGAGCTTCGCCGACAAGACGCGGTTCGAGTTCCCCCCCGGGATTACGGTCATCGTCGGGCCGAACGGCTCCGGGAAGTCGAACATCGTAGACGCGATCAAGTGGGTGCTGGGAGAACAGAGCGTCAAGAGCCTCCGCGGAAAGGAGATGGCCGACGTCATCTTCAACGGCTCCCCGAGCCGGCGGGCGGTCAACTCCGCGGAAATCACGCTGACTTTCAGCAACGCCACGCACCTGTTCGCCATCGACGCCCCCGAGGTCCATATCACCCGCCGCGTCTACCGCAGCGGCGAGGGCGAGTACCTGATCAACCGCAACCCCTGCCGGCTGCGGGACATCCGTGACCTGTTGGTGGGCACCGGCCTGGGAACCCAGGCCTACAGTGTCATCGAGCAGGGCAAGGTGGACGTGCTCCTGCAGGCCTCGCCCAAGGACCGGCGGATGATCTTCGAGGAGGCGGCCGGCATCAGCCGATTCAAGCTCAAGAAGATCGAGGCCCTCCGCCGCCTGGAGCGGGTCGAGCAAAACCTGCTTCGCCTATCGGACATCGTCGATGAGGTGGACAGCCGGCTGCGGAGCGTCCGCGCGCAGGCCGGCAAGGCCCGCCGCTACCAGGAATACACCAACCGCCTGCAGGAGCTCCGCACGCAGGTCGGGCTGGTCGACTGGCAGCGGCTCAGCGGGCGGCTCGCCGAGTCCGAGGGCCAGACCACCGCGCTGGGGTCCGAGCGGGATGCCGCGGCGGCCGCTGCCGAATCGCTCGACGCCCGCCTGCTGGACCTCGACGCGAAGGTCGCCGAGATCCACGAGGCCATCCGCCGGGGCGAGGCCCAGATCGCCGCCAACCGCGAGCGGATCGCCGCCCAGGAATCCACGATCGAGGCCGAGCGGACCCGCTCGCGAGACCTCGAGCAGGAGATCGCCCGGCACCGCCGTCAGGTCGTCGCGCTGGCAGCCCGCGCCGACGACCTCCAACAGCAGTTGCACGAGACCGGCTCCACTGCCGCCGCCGCCGAGCAGGAGCACCGCGGCATCGCCCAGCGGCTGGCCGAAGGGGAGCGGGGTCTGACCGAGGTGATCGGCCGGCTCGACCACCTTCGCGGCGAGAACGAACAGCACCGCGCGGCGCAACTGGACGAGATGCGAGCCGCAGCCGCCCTGGGCAACGAAATCAGTGCCGTGGCCAGCCAGGCCGCCGCCACCCAGTCCGCCCAGGAACAAACCCGCGGGCGGATCCGGGACCTGGATCGGCAGCTTGCCGCGCTGGCCGGCGAACTGGCGGTGCTCCGCCGGCAGCGGGACGAGCTCGCCGCGACACTTTCCGAGCAGGCCGAGGCCCTGGCTGCCGCCGGCCGCCAACTGGCCGAGAGCAAGGAACGGCTGGCCGCCCAGCACCACGACTTGGCCGCGCTGGGCCAGCGGCACAGCGGCGTGGCCGAGCGGGTGGCGGTTCTCGAAGAGCTCGAGCGCCGCCAGGAAGGGCTGACCGCCGGCGTCAAAGAAGTGCTCGCGCAGGCGGCCGGACCCGATAGCGGACCGCTCGGGACCGTCTGCGGCCTAGTGGCCGACCTCCTGACCGCCAGCGTCGAGGTGGCGCCGCTGGTGGAGGTCGCCCTGGGGGCGGCCGCCCAGCACGTCGTGGCCGTGCCCACGCCCGAGCTGTTGGACTACCTCCGCGACCACGCCCAGCGGCTGTCGGGCCGGGTCGGCTTCGTCTGGTTGGACAATGCGGTGGAGGCGGCCGCGTGGGGCTCCGACCTGGAGGGCCAGCCCGGCGTCCTGGGGCGCGCCGACCAGTTCGTCGAGACCGCACCCCGCTTCGCCCCGCTGGCCACGCGGCTCTTGGGCCGCACATGGTTCGTCGAGAAACTCGCGCACGCCATGCAACTGGCCGAGTCGCTGGGCGATCCCCATGCCGATGGGTCCGGCCCTTCCTGCCCGAACTTTGTCACCTTGGCCGGCGAGTTCCGCGCCGCCGACGGCACGCTGGTAGTTGGCCCCCGCGAGGCCGCCGCCGGGCTGATCTCGCGCCGCAGCCAGTTGCGGGCCCTGCGGACGCAACGCGACGAGCTGGAGGCCAGGATCCGGCAGGAGCAGGTGGGCATCGAGGGGCTCGCCGCCCTGATCGCCCGGCAGCAGGAGGAACTCGACGGCCGCGGGTCGGGGCACCGCCAGGCCGCCGAGGCCCTGGCCGAGCACCGCCTCCGGCTCACCGCTGCCGAAGAGCGCCGGCTGCAGTTCGACCAGCAGCGGGGGCAGTTGCAGGATCAGCTTCAGTCCGCGGGACAGGAGCACGACCAGGCGGTGGCGCTGCTGGCCGAGGCCCACCAAAAACGCCAGGAGATCGAGGCCCGCCTGGCCGAGATGGAAAGCCGCCTGGCCGGGTTGGCCCAGGAGATCGCCCGGCTGGAGGCCCAGCGCCAGGCCCGTAACCGCGAAACCACCGAAACCAAGGTCGACTTGGCCAAGAGCGAAGAACGCCTTCAAAACCTGCATGCCCGCCTCCGCCAACTCGAAGAGAGCCGCCAGGAGCGAGCCCGGGCCATCGCCGAGGCCCGCGAGCAGTTGACCCAGTGCCTCCAGCGGGCCGATGCGTCGCGGCAGGCGATCCTTTGCGCCGAGGCCACCGTCGCCGACCTCTACCTCCGCAAGGAATCCTTCGCCGCGGAAACGCTCCGCGAGGTCAACCGCCGCGAGGCCCTGCAGTCCGAGCGGGCCGAGCTCGGCGGCGAGGTGCAACACCTCCGCGCGAAGCTCCGCAAGCTCGAAGAGCGAATCCACGCCCAGGACCTGGCCGCCAACGAAGTGCGGCACCAGCGCGAGGACCTGGCCGCCCGGCTCCGCGAAGATTACGGCATCGAGCTGGCCCGGCTTGCCCACACCCCCACCGGGGAGGAGGGACAACAAAGCGGCCAGGTGCAACAGGAGATCGACCAGCTCCGCGGGAAGATCGCCAGCATCGGCAACGTGAACCTCGAGGCCCTCGAAGAACTCCAGTCGCTGGAGACCCGCCACAAGACCCTTTCCGACCAGTACCAGGACCTGACCAGCGCGAAAGCGGCCCTGGAGAAGATCATCGAGAAGATCAACGCCGACAGCCGGCGGCTGTTCGCCGAGACGCTCCAGACGGTGCGGGAGCATTTCCAGAAGCTGTTCTGCGACCTGTTCGGCGGCGGCCAGGGCAACATCGTCCTGGAGGAGGGGGTGGATATCCTGGAAAGTGGGATCGAGATCGTGGCCCGGCCGCCCGGCAAGGAGCCCAGGAGCATCTCGCTGTTGAGCGGGGGCGAGAAGACGCTGACGTGCGTGGCGCTGTTGTTGGCGATGTTCCGCAGCCGTCCCAGCCCCTTCTGCGTCCTGGATGAGGTCGACGCCGCCCTGGACGAGGCCAACATCGATCGCTTCACCAAGGTGCTCCGCGACTTTCTCACCTGGACCCAGTTCCTCATCGTGACCCACTCCAAGAACACGATGACCTGCGCCAACACGCTCTATGGGGTGACCATGCAGGAGTCGGGGGTCTCGAAGCAGGTCTCGGTCCGCTTCGAGGACGTCACCGAGGACGGCCAGATCCTCCCGGAGCGGCTTGCGGAAGCCGAGCGGGAAACAATGGCCCAGAAAGACGCGGAATCTGGGAAGGAAGTGGAGGCCGCGTAGCCTAGACGACGGGTCGCGAAGATATTGCCTGGGATTGTCCCGCTTCGGCGCGAATCCCGGACGGGGGAAATGCGAGGCGACGTGATGAGCGACGACTCCGACATCCCCAAGACCGCCGCAGCGCCGACCCCGCCGTTGGATGGGGCTCCGCGGGTTCGCCCGTACCGGCCGGGACACGTCTACGCGCAGTTCGCGATTTGGCTGGCCGGCCTCGTTATGCTGGCGAGCGTGGTTGGTGCGGGCTTGGCCTGCGTGCGGCTTGGCCTGCTCAAGCAGGTAACTTTTCAGGTATCCCCCCCGCGCAATGGGACGTCGGTGCTGTTTGGGAGCAGGCCCTCTTGCACTTCCACACGGTGGTCAGCGTTGCGAGCCCGATCTTCTTTATAGTGTGGTGGCACCTCGCGTTCCAAAACCTGCCGGCGTTGGGGAATTCCGATCTGCGCTTCTCGCCCACCTGGACCATTGCGGCATGGTTAATCCCTGTTGCGAACGTGATCGTGCCGTATTACGTGATGGTCGAGGTTTGGCAGGGTAGCCATCCGGGCAATCTTACCGCGCGGGAGGGCCGGGGGGCCGCCGGGGCATCCATCGTCGGCCTTTGGTGGGGGCTCTTTCTCATTTCGCACTTCTGCGCGCTGGTCGTGTGGCCACCGGGCGGCTTGCAGTGGGAGGACGCCGGCCTAACTGCCTTCGCGAATTGGGTCGAAATCGTCGGTGCCGTGCTGATTGTCCTTAGCGGCTTGGTGACGATCCGGTTGGTCAATGCCATCGATAGAAATCAGCACCGGCGAGCGCAACTTGTCGCCGGGCAGGGGCCCCTGGGGCCGTGTTGCGACGGCGAGGGCTCGGCGAGGGGTTAAGAACGATTGGTTCCCGGTCCAATAGGTCCTATAGGTCCTATCGGACATATCTGACGGCCCCGGCCGCCCACTGTGGGCACTCTTCCCACTCTTCCCACGCGCTCGCGGATGAACATCGGCGGCTATCTGCCCACCGCCCGTACCCTCGGCGGTCTTCGCAAAGAGATTGACCGCCCGCAAAACCCCCGGACGCAGTCCGGGGGCCTGTTCACTGCCCGCTGCCCGCAAGCCTTGCCCAGACTGCAAGGAGCCCGCTGGCCGTCAAGCTCGGTTCGACCGCTGGGACCGTTTCCAGGCGTAGAAGCCCTTTCCTCGCTACGACTGGAGAAAGTTTCTAAAGTCCTACCCTGGGTAAAGGCGAATCTAATCATCGGAAGGCTTGTTCCGCACGGGCGGCATCTACCGGGTGCAGCTCGCGGGGGGCGGGCCGCAGGGGGGAACCTGCCTTGAAGGCCATGCCTTGGCGATCCGCGTTTGACTCTCCATGGCGGATCGTTCGCTTGTCTCGCCCCTACCAACTGTAGTTCGCCGGAGGATTGTGTTGGGAAGCGGAGGGATTCGTAATGTGGTGAGTGGGACACGGCTTTCCTATTTTACGGATTTTCTCTGGCTTCCGGATGGCAAGGTTGCCGATGTAATTTTTGCGGCGAGGGTCAGAGGGAGCTGAACCACTGCCACAGCAGCGAATTACGGATGGCCCCGACCCAAATGCTTGCGGGCCCGCTGGCCAACGTGCGGCCAGTTGACGGAGCGCATGAAGGGCGAGATCCGCGGGCAAGGGGCGAAAGGTTTCGTCAAGACGAGGGGTCAACGGCGAAACGCAACTCAAACCAACGTGAGAGATATCGGAGAGCCTGCGATGAAGGTCTTCACAACAGGTCAGGTCGCCAAGATATGTAAGGTCGCCCCGCGGACCGTCAGCAAGTGGTTCGACTCGGGACGGCTGAGGGGATACCGCATTCCCGGCTCGCAAGATCGGCGGATTCCCCGGGAATACCTGATCAAGTTCCTCAAGGAGCATGGGATGCCCCTGGGCGACTTGGAGGACGAGGCCATGGCAAAGGTCCTGATCGTGGCGCAGGACCAGGTCCTGGTCGAGAACGTCAAGCGGGAGCTGCCGCTGGAGCGTTCGTTCAAGCTCGCCGTGGCTGCCAGCGGTTTCGACGCCGGCATCCAGGCCGAGAGTTTCCATCCGGACTGCATTATCGTGGATTTCTCGATCGGCCGGACGGAGGCGCTCCAGATCTGCCAGAACCTGCGGCGGAACACCGAGTTCGCCGACGTCATCCTGATCGCCCTGCTGCCCGACGACGGCAGCTCGATCAGCTTCGATCGCTCCAGCATCAACGAGACGTTCAAGAAGCCGTTCGATGCGGCCCTGTTGGCCGAGCGGCTGCGGACGCTGATCGGGGCGAAGAAAGAACTCGTTTGACCCGGCTGCCCAGCGCCGGCCCGATGCGGCGCCGGCCATAGTCCCATTCGCCGATTCACTTAACCCGTCGCGGCAGACCCCCGCGACGGATATTTTTTTCTTGCCACTGAGAGGGTTTGCGTCGCGCGCACACCCTCCTTCGTCTGGTCGCCACCGTCCCCGCGCAGAAAGCCCGGGGCAACGAATTCGATCGTCGCGTTGGGGAGCAGCTTACGGAGCTTCGCCTTCAACTCCGGTGGAAGGCGGTTACCACCGACACGGAGGCTCCGAAGGCAACTCAAATTGGCGATCTCGCTGGGGAGGTCGGCCAGTTCGTTGTTGGAGAGGTCGAGGACCTGAAGGCGACTGAGCTTGCCAATCTCGGGCGGGACGCGCGCCAACCTGTTGTTGTCCAGCAAGAGGCGCTCCAGGCTCCCAAGGTCGCCGATCTCGGCCGGCAGCCTGGCGAGCCTGTTTCCGCGCAGATCGAGCGTTTCGAGTGACGTCATCCTGCCGACAGCCGGGGGCAGTTCAGGGATCGCGTTGCCGTCCAATTCCAGCGTACAAAGCTTCGCCATTTCGGCCAGTTCCGGCGGGAACCGCGTGAGCGCGTTGCGGCCGAGCGACAGCGAGGTGATCCTCGGGTTGCGGGTCACCCAGTCCGGCACCCGCCGAATCCGGTTGCCGGCGAGATAAAGCGCGAAAAGGTTGGGGAAGGTCCTAAGCTGCTCGGGGATCTCGACAAGGCCCTGGTCCTCAAGGCGCAACTTCCGCACGGACCTCGGCGAGGCCGAGGCGCCTTCCAGTGAGCGGTAAGTGCGGGGATTGCCGGGCTCCCGCGAGTAGAACGCCACCAGCGCAATCGCCGGAATGGCGAGCGTGGCCCCCCCGATGATTATCGCTCGCGCCTTCACGCCTGTGCGAAGCGCCTCCTCTCCAGCATGGCGCGGCCTCGTGCCCCTGCGCGGCGGCTTCTAGTCGTCCGCCGGCGCGTTTTCAGGCTGCCGGTGCGGCTATTCCCACGGGTACGGGTAGTCGCCGACAAGCGGGAAGTCGGAAAAAAACTGGGACGCTTCAATCGGGTCGACGGCCGAGTTCTTGTTGTCATAGCCCCAAAAGGGGCTCATGAACCACGCCTGCCCGAACGGATTTGTGCGTTTATTCGACGTTACCCTGACCAGGTTCCAGACCTCGTGAAAGGAGCACCGTCCATCGAAGTGGGCGGGATTACACGTCCACCGCCTGCGGTTGTAAAGATCGAGGCGCCAGTACTTAAAATGGTACGGCTGCATTGCCTTTAGAAGATCGACTGCCTGCTCCTCGCACATGCAGTCGGGCGCTGACGACTTTCGAATCCTGCCGTTGTCCTTCATCCATTGTGCAATCGTCAACATCTGTTGCCGCTCAGCCTCCGGGCTGGTAGCGTTGGGCTGCGGTGGCGGCCCCGGTGGCGTAATGAAGGGCGGCTCGCCGATCGCGGGCAGGACAAGCGGGGGGACCGCCAACCCGCCGAACGATACCGGCACGTCCGCTAAGGATTCGCCGCGCTGCTGCGCCAACAGCGGCGTCGCCTCCCCGGTGGGGTCGGTCGTGTTCGCCGGGCCGTTGCCGCAGTAACGGTACAGATTCGCGTCGCCCCCCGCGTACCCCAACGGCGCAACGGTCGTGAAAGACTCCGAGAAACCTCCCTCATCCGGGCTCGCCGTAGATCTGCTGGACAGCGGCGCCAACGCAGCGGCTGACATGGGACTCCTCTTTTGGATTGGTTACCGGCTCGTCCGCCGGCCAGCGGCGCGCCGCCGTGTTTAGCACATTAGCGCGCCCCCGATGACCGCGCCGAGCACGGCACCCCAGAAAACCACCCGACCCGGTTTCTCCGCCCTAATCGCGGCGAGCCCTGCGAGCAGGCCGCCGATGGCGGAGAAGTGCGCAAAGTAAAGGAACAGGCCGAGTACCTTGACGGGCCACGGCTCATGTACGACCCGGCACGCGCCGAGGATGAGTGGCAAGGCCCAATAGCCCGCGACGGCCGCCAGG
>Ga0187848_10000600_pt1 | contig 32445 bp, 29 predicted proteins | sample June2016WEW_4_40_FD_132424 | JGI IMG/M metagenome (GOLD analysis project Ga0187848, IMG submission 132424) | Peatland microbial communities from SPRUCE experiment site at the Marcell Experimental Forest, Minnesota, USA - June2016WEW_4_40 | ecosystem: Environmental > Terrestrial > Soil >... | reverse complement strand
TCATGAACGGCCGCGGCTTTCCCCCCTGTCCGGGGATATCCTGCGGGAAGGAAACGTGGTGACCATCGAACCGGGAATCTATCTGCCGGGCTTCGGCGGCGTGCGGATAGAGGATATGACGGTACTGCGGACACATGGATCGTCCCCCCTCACCGCATCCCCCTGCGAACTCATTGAGCTTTAGCGGCCCTCCCGGTTGCGGGCAACAGTTGTCCCTCCCGGCCCGCGACGCCTCATAACCGCCTCAAATACCGCGAGTTGGAATGATTCCCGTCAGTAAAAAAACCCGAAAAGGCCCGCGTTTCCTTTCGTTTAATGATCGTATAAAATATATTCATTAATTATCAGTGAATTACCCTTGCAATGCGGCTGGGTGCCGCCGACGGGGGAAAGGTGTATCCGGCCATGAATCATGCGCGCTTCCAGGCGCGAACGGGACAATGCATCGGGTCGTAAGAATAGGGATCATCGCCGTTGCCTCGGCATCGGTTTTTATCCTTAGCGGGAGCTATGCCTTTACTCATTCCGGCAATTTCCTGCTCAGGCGCGATCCTTTGCCGGATACGCTGGATGTCATCGTCACCTTTGCCGAAGAGGGGGTGCGGATGCAATACTCGCGGCAACTTTACGATCGCTACCCGACGGCGCACTGGATCGTGAGTTATCAGGATCTTTCAATTATTAAACCGTATCTTCCCCTGCCGTTCGATTCGACGCGCATCACCACGGTTAATTTCTGCAGACACACCCGCGACGAAATCAATTTTGTCAAAAAGTGGCTTGGTGCGAATAAGGGCCGTTTTTCCGGCCGTTGCCGCCGGCCGGCGATAGGCTTCGTAAGCTGCCCCTATCATGAGCGGCGGATCTATTGGCTTGCATGGAGGGCCGGGTTGACGGCGGATTATTCGCTTTTCTCGCTTCCCGTGCCCCGGTCATGGTATGGCTGGCCGAAGGATTTTTACGCACGGTGGTGGAAGTACGGGTCGGCGCGAAAGCTGGTGCTGAGCGAATATGAGAAGATGGCGGCGGATTGAAACGTTGGCCGAATCTGATAAGAATAATAGTGTGGTCTTAAAGGGAAATGAAAAAAGTAACGAACGCATGATATCAACGGAACAGTTTCATTCGAATTATCAGACACCCATAATGCCGGAATCAGTAGTAGATTTTTCCCAACTCAAAAAAAATCTTAAAAAGGATTTCTCCGGTCTGACGCGAATAAAAGTCGCCTTATTAGGTGATACGGCGACGCAGTTTTTATCGCAGGCAATTCGCGGAATGGGCTATCGGCATGGTTATAATATTGATTTATGGGAGGCTGAATTTAACCAGATTAGCCGACAAATTCTGGATTATTCTTCCGAGTTATATCAGTTTAGCCCTGAAATAGTCATTTTATTTGAATCGTCCCATAAATTGCTTAATAAATTTAACAGGCTTAATCCCATAGATAGATTAAGTTTTGCCCAACAATGTATCGACAATTTGAATTTATTGACTAATACACTTCTGGAACGATGCAACTCAAAAATTATTTATTTCAATTTTTCTGAAATTAATGACATGGTGTTTGGTAATTATGCGAATAAAATTCCATCCTCATTTATATGCCAGCTTCGCAAATTGAATTATTTGTTGATTGAAAAGGCTTCAAATACTCCGCATCTCTTTATTTGCGATGTAGCTTCCATTCAAAACCGATTTGGCAAACAGAAGATATTCTCGCCGGCAATGTATGTAACGGCTGAAATGGTAGTAAGTTTAGATATTCTTCCCGAGATAGCCAACGCGGTGGTAAGCATTATTGCCGCAATGAATGGGAAGTTTAAAAAGTGTATCATTTTTGATTTGGACGACACGATTTGGGGAGGAGTCATCGGTGATGATGGAATGGAAAATATCCAGCTGGGGAATTTGGGAATAGGGAAGGCATTTTCAGAGTTTCAATACTGGATAAAATCATTGCAGCAACGAGGTATCATTCTGGCGGTATGCAGCAAGAACAGTGAAGACATAGCCAAAAAGCCTTTCGAAAATCACCCCGATATGGTGCTACGGCTGAATGATATCGCAGTCTTTGTCGCTAATTGGGAAAACAAAGTTGATAATATTTACCGAATTCAGAAAATTCTGAAAATCGGATTTGATTCAATGGTCTTTATAGACGATAACCCCTTTGAGCGAAACGTCGTCCGGGATAATATTCCTGAAATCTGCGTGCCTGAGCTCCCCGAAGATCCCGCGGAATATCTCGAATATCTTTACGGTCTTAATTTATTTGAGACGGCTTCCTCTTCTTTGGAAGATGGAGATCGCACCAGGCAATATCAGGTAGAAACGGAACGGGCCATCGCGCTGGAAAGCTTCGTTAATGTCGATGACTTTCTTAAAAGTTTAAACATGCTTTCTGTGGTAACATCGTTTAATGCATTTAATACACCGCGCATAGCCCAATTATCGCTACGCTCCAACCAATTTAATTTACGCACGATTCGTTATTCCGAAGAAGATATTAGAAAAATATCCGAATCGAATGACTACCAAACTTTTGCATTTACTCTTCAAGATAAATACGGTGACAATGGAATAATTTGCGCCATTATTCTTAAAAAAGAGAACGACGATACCTTTTTCATCGATACGTGGTTCATGAGTTGCCGCGTATTGAAACGCGGCATGGAAGGTTTCGTTCTCAACACGATAATTAAAAAAGCTAAAGAAGCTGGTATTAAATTTTTGAAAGGCGAATATATTCCTACGGCAAAAAACGGATTGGTAAAAAACCATTTTAAAAACCTCGGATTTTTTCAGACCGGCAATTTTTGGACGCTGAGGGTTGAAAAGTATCAGGAAAAAGAATGTTTCATAATGGCGCAATAGATTCAAAAGTACAGGAGTAAATTATGGATCGAAACGAAATTTTATTGAAATTAACCGAAATCGCCAGAGATATTTTTGAAAATGAGGATACTGTTTTGACTGATGCAACTAATGCTAATGATGTGGATGGCTGGGATTCATTGACAAATATTCAATTTGTAATAGCAATTGAAAAGGCTTTTTCAATACGATTGGCTTCCAGAGAAATACAGAGCTGGGAAAGCGTCGGAGAAATTATCAGCTCGATTGCTTCAAGAAATAGATGACGCCATGGCATTAACTAAGCTTGACCGCTATGTTCTTTTGGGCTCTGAGGTTGAGGTAAAGCAGTTGCTCACTGTTCTGCAATCTGAGGGATATACAGTTGAATTTTGCATTATTCAGGAGACACAAGCGGCTCAGATAGCCGGGATACCGGTTTACCGGCTTTTTGACGAAGCAATTCGAACGAAGCCTAAAAATAATCTTACACTGATTATTTCATATTTTGGCTATAAGATTGATTATGAAAAAATAAATATTTCTTTCGCTGAACTTGGATTCACCCGCTTCATCACCTACTGGGATGTGTATTCATTATTGTATGAGCGAATGGGCGCCAATTATTGGCTGACCGATCCGCATTTTTATGACGATAAGCGCCCTGCAATAGAGGAAGTAGGAACATTATTTGCCGATGAAACCAGCGGGAAGTTGTTTAAAAACCTGATTAGCGGGAGAAAGAACCTTGATTTTAGCAAGATCATTAGAACCAATTCGATGAAGGATCAATATTTCCCGGGCGATGTGCCTGAATTGCTATTCAGTAATTTTATCGATTGCGGCGCATACACCGGCGACACCTATCTTGAATGTTTAAAACGAAACAAACCGCTTTTAACTTACATAGCTTTTGAGCCTGACGAAAATAATTATAAAAAATTAAAAACTGCAATAACGCGCCATTCGTCCCCGAGCAGTATTGCGCTGGCTTTTCCCTGCGGTGTTTGGTCATCGACCCGAAAATTGTGTTTTTCGGAGAACGGAGAATTGGACAGCAAGGTCAATGAAAATGGAAAATCGATTATCCAATGTGTTGCAATAGATGAGGCGGTAGCCGGACTTCGTGTCGATTCGCTAAAAATGGATATAGAAGGAGCTGAATACGAAGCGCTTTTAGGCGCGAAAGATACTATAATCGCCAACAAATCTTCCCTCGCTATCAGTATATATCATAAGCCAGAAGATATATTTGCAATCCCGCTCTTGATCCATTCATGGTTCTCGAAGAAAAAAATGTATATGCGCGCCCATGCATTATGTGGCTTTGAGCTTGTCCTGTATGTTTTCCCGGAATAGGTATTGCGATAGTTATGATATTTAACTCTTTGGAATTTTTAGCATTTTTTGGAGTTTTTTTTGCTTTGTACTGGGTTGTATTTGCAAGAAACTTAAAGATTCAAAATCTTTTTTTGCTCATTTCAAGCTATTTATTTTACGCCTTTGCCGATTGGCGCTTTCTGATAGTGCTGCTTTTAAATTCCGCAGCAAATTATTATCTTGGGCTGGCCATATATAATGGCGACTCTGAAAGAAAACAAAAAACACTTCTGCGGATAGGGCTTTTTTTGGGTGTAGGTACGCTTATCTACTTTAAATACACCAATTTTTTTATTCATGGTTTTACTAATCTATCTAATGCGATCCATCTGCATACCAACCTTCGAACGATAAATCTTATACTGCCCCTCGGCATAAGTTTCTATACCTTCCGGACCCTGAGTTATCTATTGGATATTTATTATAAAAAAATGCAACCGACGCGTAATTGGGTGGATTTTTTCTGCTACGCATCGTTTTTCCCAGAGATCCTCTCAGGCCCGATAGACAGGGCGCGTACCTTTATACCTCAATTGCAAAAAGTAAGAACATTTGATTATGTCAAAGCGGTGGACGGAATGAGGCAAATCCTCTGGGGGTTATTTCAAAAGGTGGTAATTGCGGATAATTGCGCTCCATTGGTCACGTATATATTCAATAATTATAAGCAGCAAACAGGAATCACCTTATTATTGGGCGCTTTCTATTATGCTTTTCAGCTATACGCGGATTTTTCCGGTTATTCCGACATGGCCATTGGTATAGGAAAACTTTTAGGCTTTGACTTAACCCGGAACTTTAATTTTCCTTTTTTTTCAAAGAACATATCGGATTTTTGGCGCAAATGGCACATTTCTTTAACACAATGGCTAACGGATTATGTTTTTACGGCTTTGACCGTTCGGTGGCGTAATGCAGGGAAAACCGGTATCGTGTTTTCCATCATCGTGACTTTTATCATTATCGGGGCCTGGCATAACGCCAACTGGACATGGATTGTTTTTGGAGGTTTAAATGGATTACTATTTATTCCGCTGATATTAAAAGGCAATATATTGAAAGGTGGCGTAATTGCCAAAGGGCGCTCATTTCCAAATTTCAAAGAATTTTTATCAATGTTGGGCACTTTTACTGCTGTGATGCTCCTCATGGTTATCACCAGGTCGTCAACGATTTGGCAGGCATGCGATTACTTGGGAAGAATCTTTTCCGTTTCATTATTTACGTTTCCAAAAGTTTTAAGTATTAAAACGATTTCAATTATTTTTATCTTTATCTTTATCGAATGGCTTCAACGGGATAAAATGCATGGCTTGCAATTATCAAAAGTTAAATCACCGATTGCGCGACTTATTATCTATTACATATTGATATTTGCCATTATTTTATTAAACCCCGGACCCGCACAGGAAACGTTCATTTATTTCAAATTCTAGGAACCATGTTGCGGCAATTCATAAAACGTCTACTGATATTTTTTGTTTTTCCTGCATTGGCCATTTGCTCAATTCTGGAAATAGGCGTTCGCTCCATCCCCAATAATTATTCCTATCAAAGTCGATATCTGGCAAGGCACGCCCATGAAATCCAAACCCTAATATTAGGGGGATCAAACGGCTTTTATTCAATAGTGCCGGAGAAAGTCGATGGCTTTGCTTTTAATGCTGCTGCCGTTTCTCAGACATTTAAATACGATTTGTTTATTTTAAAAAAATACCTGCCCCGAATGAATAATTTAAAATTTGTAGTGCTGCCGGTATCGCCTTGTTCCTTTTATTACAGGCTGGAAGATGTGGAACCATACAGGATAAAGAATTACTGCATTTACTATGAATGTAATTACTATCCGATGTCATTGAAGAAGCATTTTGAAATCCTGAACGAAAAACCATTTGAAATTGTCAAACGCATAATAAAATATCACTTAACCGGAGACTACGGGCATTTAACGTATCGCAGCTCAGGTTTTGGAACCGCCTGCTCGAAATCCGCAAAAAGCCGTGACGATCTTGATGAATCAGGCATTATACGGGCACAAACCCATTCTTTCATAAACGATTCGACAAATATTGATGAAAACAAAGCATTTTTCGACACGATAATTAATCTTTGCAGCCGACACAAAATCGGAATCCTAATAGTAACACCTCCCGTATGGCCTACCTATTTAAATCATATTTCAAAGCGCCAAACGTCTCGAATAATTAGTATATGCGAAAATGCCGCAAAAGACGATTGTAATATACGTTATATTAATTATCTGACTGACAAGAGGTTGCTATCGGTAGAATATTTTCATGACGGCGATCATTTGAGCGAAATTGGCGCAGTTAAAATGACGGGATATTTAAACGATTCCATAAGGGCATATGCGACAATGCGTAAAATCTTATAATATCCGAGCATAGTATTACATACAACTTATGGATAATATTAAAACCATGCGATGAACCAAAGTGTATCGTATGCACATTGTATATATTGAATCACGATAAATGCAGGTCGCGGAAGATGTCCGGGAAATTTGACCCGAAGCGATCGCAAAAACTTTAGAGAGCGAACACCGCTGAAAACCATGGAATCGCAACCTACCCTTACCATCGAAGCCGGCAAACTGGAACGTCAGTACTTCAGCGACCTGTGGCGTTTCCGGGAACTCTTTCTGTTCCTTTCGTGGCGCGATATCCTGGTCCGTTACAAGCAGACCGTCATCGGCATTTTGTGGGCGGTTCTGCGGCCGTTTCTGACCATGGCGGTTTTTGTCTTTATTTTTGGAAAACTCGGCCGTTTTCCCAGCGAAGGCGGGGCGCCCTATCCGATCATGGTTTTCGCCGGAATGCTGCCCTGGCAGTTTTTCGCCACCTCTTTTTCCGAAAGCAGTTCAAGTCTGCTTGCCAACAGCAATATGATCTCGAAAATTTACTTCCCCCGCATAATCCTGCCGTTCAGTTCAATTGTAACGAGTTTCGTCGATCTCCTCTTTTCATTCGCCGTACTGATTATTCTCATGGTTTGGTACGGGTACGCGCCGAGCGTCCGGATCGTCACCCTCCCGCTCTTTATCGCCCTCGCCTTTCTTGCCGCGCTGGGGCCGGGCGTGCTGATCGCAGCCCTCAATGTCAAGTACCGCGATTTCCGGTATGTCATTCCCTTTATCGTGCAGATCGGGCTGTATGTGACGCCGGTGGGCTTCAGCAGCCGGATCATTCCGCACAACTACCAGCTCCTCTATTCGCTCAACCCGATGGTGGGAATAATCAACGGTTTCCGGTGGGCGATTATCGGGGGAAAAACCGCGATCTACCTGCCCGGATTTTTCCTGTCGCTGATCCTTGTCGCCGCGTTGCTCGCGGTGGGGATCCGGTATTTCCGGAAAACCGAAAAATATTTCGCCGACCTCATTTAACAATCCGATTTTCCACTATGTCTGATAGAGCAATAATCGTCGAAGGCCTTTCAAAATCATATCTGATTAACCGTGCCGGCCGGGAGCGATACACGACGCTGCGGGATGTCATGGCGCAAAAGACGAAACAGCTGCTGAAAAGAATTACGCGGCCATTTGCCTCGTCAAAGGCGGCAGGCGTCGGCGGGCGCGAGGAGTTCTGGGCGCTCAGGGATATTTCGTTCGAAGTCAGGCAAGGCGAGCGGATCGGCATCATCGGCCGGAACGGGGCGGGAAAATCGACCCTCCTGAAGATCCTTTCCCGGATAACCTCGCCGACAAAAGGTTCCATAAAAATTCATGGCCGGGTCGGCAGCCTGCTTGAAGTCGGTACGGGTTTTCATCCCGAACTTTCCGGCAGGGAGAATATCTTTCTGAACGGCGCCATTATCGGCATGCGCAACGCCGAAATCAGGAAGAAATTCGACGAAATCGTCGCCTTCGCCGAGGTTGAAAAATTTCTTGATACGCCGGTAAAGCACTACTCGAGCGGCATGTACGTACGGCTGGCGTTTGCCGTGGCCGCGCACCTGGAACCGGAGATACTCATCGTCGACGAGGTGCTGGCGGTCGGGGATAGCCAGTTCCAGAAAAAATGCCTGGGAAAGATGGGGGACGTAAGCAAAAATCAAGGAAGAACGGTGCTGTTTGTGAGTCATAACATGACGGCAATAAAAAGTCTTTGCAACAGCGCGCTTTTGCTGGAAAAAGGAATGCTTATTGAAAATGGAAATTCGGATGATGTAGTAACAAGTTATATTAAAAAGGGAAATAAATCTTCATCTGCAATTGAATGGAATGATCCTCTTAACGCACCGGGTAACGAAAATGCATATCTTAAATCGGTAAAATTACTCAATGCGGAAAATATATCAATAGGAATGTGTGATATAAGCGAGCCGGTGCTTCTTGAAATTGAATATTGCGTTCAAAAATCGGATACGATCCTCAATCTTTCCATTTCAATATTCAATCAGGAGGATATTTACATCCTGGCTTCGCCTTCGGTAACCGATCATAATTGGTTCTTAAAAAAACATCCCGTCGGACTTTTCAAGAGTAAATGCATTATTCCGGCGAATCTTTTAAACGCGGGGTGTTACGGCATAAGCGTTCTTCTTGTTGATAACGGCAGGCATATTATCGGCCAGGCTGATCGCATAGTGTCAATAGAGATGGTCGATTCAGGTTTAAACAGGGGGGGGTTTTTCGGTCCTTGGAGTGGAGTCGTGAGACCAAGCCTCGCCTGGAATACGACGTTGGTCGATAAAAAATCGGGCTAAGTGGAAGAGAAGGATGAAAGCCGCATGTTTCAAAACTCTCGAAACCATTATCGCTATATTTCGAAGATCAACCTTCGCGATTACCGTTATATCGCCTGGCTAGGATCTAAGGTTTGCAATTGCATCAGGGATATGCGGGCGATTGCAGAAAATCTTCTGTATAGCGTTAAATCAAAACGCGATTTGATTATTATCGACGATATTTTTCCGCATTTACTTTCAGCATTTAAAATTGCGGAATTTAATTGTTACCTCGGGCATTTTAAAAATGTAATAATCCGGTCTACGGGAAAATCTTTCCCTGCAATTAAAGAAAAGAGGAGTTTCAGAAAAATCGTGAAAGAATATGAAAACATCTATCCCCAATTCAAGGGTAAGGCGCGAAGGTACAACCGCTTTAACAAGTTGAAGTGCAAATTGGTCTATGTGATATTTCTTAAAAATGCGTACGATGCAATAGATAAAATTGATGAGTCAAAAACGCCATTTGTTTTCACGCTGTATCCCGGCTCGTTTTTTGAATTGCATCAAATTAATTCCGATAAAATGCTGTCCAGGGTTCTATCTTCGCCGAATCTTAAGAAGATAATCGTTACTCAAAAAATAACCCATCAGTACCTTACCCAAAACAATGGATGCCCTGAAGAAAAAATCAAGTTTATTTATGGAGCAGTAATACCGATGGATAAATTAGTACAAAAACCGTTTCCGAAAAAATATTATCCTAAAAATAAAGATTCATTTGATATCTGTTTTGTCGCCATGAAATACATGCCGGAAGGCCGCGATAAGGGGTATAATATTTTTATTGAAGTCGCGAAGAGATTGGCCGTTCTCAATAAAAGAATGCGATTCCATGTCGTAGGACCTTGGACCGGAGATGATATCGATATATCCCCTATTCAAGATAGGCTGGAATTTTATGGATCGCGATTTACGGATTTTTTCCCAGAGTTTTATTCGCGAATGGACATCATTCTATCGCCAAATGCGCCATTTATTCTTCTCCCGGGCGCCTTCGATGGATTTCCAACTGCAAGCTGTATTGAAGCCGGGGTCTGTGGAGTTGCCGTTTTCTGCACTGATATTTTAAACTTAAATATGGTATTTAGGGATCGGGAAGAAATTGTCATTATCCCCAAAGATGCGTCGTCCATTGCCGATATCATTCTGGAATATTTCGATAACCTTAATGAATTGTATGGATTGGCGAATATGGGTAAAAATGCGTTCAGGAGATATTTCGGTTACGACTATCAAATGAAACCGAGAATAGAATTGCTATCTCAATGTATGTCCAATTGATACGTGGATTACGAATTTAATAAGTTGATCCAACAAATTAAATCATTCTTTCCGCTTTGGGATTATAAACAGTATAGAGGATATTGTATGAAGCTTACTTCGTTTCTATCTGACAAAGAATTGAAAACGAGGGGATTTAAATCCATAGGAAAAAATGTTAAAATCAGCAAATATGCGCGTTTTTATGATACCGCTTCGATTTCCATCGGAAACAATGTCCGGATAGATGATTTCTGCATATTGTCCGGCGCTATAAATCTAGGCTCGAATATTCATATCTCAGCATACTCGGCTCTTTATGGTCAGTATGGAATAGAGATGCAGGATTTTTCCGGCGTGAGTCCCCGATGCACGATATTAAGCGCTTCGGATGATTTTTCTGGGGAGTATATGGTAGGTCCCATGGTACCCGAAGATATTCGAGGCGTTAATAAAGGGAAAGTGATGATCGAAAAATATGTGCAGGTGGGTGCAGGGTCTATTATCATGCCCGGCGTCATACTGGCGGAAGGATCCGCAATAGGCGCAATGAGTCTCGTAAAGGGCAATGCCGACTCTTGGAGCATCTACGCAGGAGTTCCAGCCCGCTTTCTGAAAAAAAGAATGAAAACAATAAAAAAAACGGCGGATACGTTTCTGCATAACTCAGAATCATGACAAAGGAAGAAATGAAAAAGAAATTGGAAGTGAGTAAACTTGCGATATTTGGCGGTTCTCCGGCATTTCCTGAAAAGCTCCATGTCGGCCGCCCCAATATAGGCGACCGCGAAGTCCTTGTACGCCGCCTTAACGAAGCGCTTGACAGGAAATGGCTCACCAATAGAGGTCCCCTGGTGCAGGAGTTTGAACGCACCATTGCGCGATATACTGGCGTCAAACACTGCATTGCCATGTGCAATGGCACTATCGCCCTGGAAATCGCAATACGCGCGCTGGGGTTAAAAGGCGAGGTTATCGTCCCATCGTTTACCTTCATCGCCACGGCCCATGCCCTGCAATGGCAGGAAATCACCCCCGTATTTTGCGATGTAAGGACTTCGGATTTTACACTGGATCCATCGCGAATAGAGGAACTGATAACTCCCCGAACCACCGGGATCGTCGGGGTGCATCTGTGGGGTAGACCGTGCGATATACTTCATATTGAACAGATAGCCCGCAAGCGGAATTTGAAAATTCTCTATGATGCGGCGCATTCGTTCGGCTGTTCCTATAATGGGCGCATGATTGGCTGCTTCGGCGATGCGGAGGTATTCAGCTTTCACGGGACAAAATTTCTTAACTCCCTCGAAGGCGGGGCGGTGGTAACCAACGATGACGATCTTGCAAAAAAAATCCGCCTTATGAAAAATTTCGGATTCGATGGTTACGATACTGTCATTTACATAGGTACTAACGGCAAGATGAATGAATTCTCAGCGGCAACAGGACTGACCAATTTTGAAGCAATTGATCAATTCGTCGAGGTAAACAGGCGCAATTATCATGTATATAAGCGGGAGCTTGCCGGAATTCCCGGAGTACATTTTGTTGAGTACAATGAACGGGAAAAATGCAATTATCAATATATCGTCATTATCATTGACGAAACGAAGACTGGTCTGGATTGCAACAGCCTGGTCAAAATATTCCATGCCGAAAATGTGCTGGTCAGGCGCTATTTTTATCCAGGGTGCCACCAGATGGAACCATACCGGTCATTTTTCCCTCATGCAAAAATGCTCCTGCCGAATACCGAACGATATTCCCCGCGCGTCATGTCACTTCCCACCGGAACATCGGTGCAACCGGAACAGATTGTCGCCATGACTTCCCTTTTAAAATATTTGTTACGGAATGCGGATTCGATTAAAAGCACTTTGAAGAAGGCATGATAAAAAAAGGCGCCGGCAATGAGTGAAAATCCTAAAGTCAGCGTATGCATGATGACCTATAACCACGAGCGGTTTATCGCTCAGGCCATAGAAAGTGTTCTTGAACAGAAAACCGTATTTGACTTTGAATTGGTTATTGGCGAGGATTGTTCAACCGATGGAACACGGAAAATTGTCGCTGAATATGCCCGGAAATACCCTGAAAAAATAAGGGCGATGTTCAGGAAAACAAATCTGGGAATGACAGCAAATTTTCTTCAAACATTGAGCGAGTGTCGAGGGCACTATATCGCACTGCTTGAAGGCGACGATTACTGGACCGCCCCGCTCAAGCTGCAAAAACAGGTGGATTTTTTAGACGTACATCCCTTGTACAGCTTGTGCTGCCACTGTTACAAAATATACGATGAGGAAAGTAAGAACTGGGATCCCGATGACGGCAACCAGACATTATTCGCCGATGCGGGAGAAGGGAAAGACATTACCGTTGATATTTTTTTCAACTACCGTATCGATTGGTTGATACATCCGTTAACCGTTGTTTTTAGAAAAGAAATGCTTGATATCGGCATAAGTGCCAAATATAAACATTTCAGTGATGTACCTCTGTTTTACCATCTGATAGCTAAAGGGAAAGGCCGCCGTTTTAATTTCATCGGCGGAGTTTACCGGAGGCATCGTGGCGGTATATTCAGCAAGAAAAGTGCAATTGAAAAAGCGGAATGGATATATTTGGCTTACAAGGAATTATATGAAACAGGTACAACGCCGCTGATTAAAAAAGCCTATCTTGCCGCCTATACCAATTTCATCTATTGCACCATACGAAATACAAAGAGGCCTTATTTAAAAAAAAGCCTGTACTATAATATGGCTAAACTTTTTCTTCTTTCACCCGGACGCTTCATTATGAAAGCAATGAAATTCGGTTATTACTCATTTCATCTTGATGCTGTGGTGAAAAAGTGGGAATAAATATGTTTTTCCGGACAGTGAAAATTGTTATCAAAAAAAGTATCATATGAAAATGCCATACATTGACAGCATCGAAAACACAAAAATCGAAACAATCGACGAATGTCCCTGGTGTAACTCAAACGATAAAAAACATCTTTTTACAGAAAATGGCTTCCCATATGTGCAATGCATGCGTTGCAGTTTAATATATCTTCGAAAAAGAATACGTGAATCAAACATTCACGAAATATATGATGATTTATCCTATTCAGGCGGCATTGACCGTACATGGGCCCTGGAAAATGCGCGTAAAAGATTTATACTGCTCAATATCCGGGGAGGGAAAAAGCGCATACATGAGGATGCCGCCGGCATAGGCGCATTTGTTCGAACCTGCCAAGACCACGGACACGAAATATCGGGGTCCGATATTGGTTTGCATTCCATTATTAATGCTAAAAAATATTTTGGAGTAGATGTTAAGCATGGGACGTTAGCCCAGGCGGGGATAGACATGCACTGCCTTGATATTCTTGCTTCCTTCAACTTGTTATCACATCTCTACCATCCATTTGATTATATGAAGCTTGCGCATAGTCTTTTGAAAAAAGATGGAAGGTGGATTATCAGAACGGGAGACCGTACGGGAATAATGAAGTATTTATTCCGTGGAAGCTGGGGCGCGCCGGAGCATGTTCATCATTATAATAGAAAACTGCTGGGAAGAATGTTGGATGAAGCCGGGTTTGCTATTTTGAAAATACAACCGTCGATGGATTCTGAATTTCCCTATTTCTTATATAGTTTTTGTATACAGGGGAATTTCTTTTACCACAAGATAGCGCGTCTGATATGCGGATATAGCGGCCTTCTGTGGACCGCATTACGATTACCTAAGGATGATGTCTATATTATAGCGACGCCACATGGAAATTAAGTCGATAAAAAAGGCCGATCCGAAGGTAGTGATACTACATATCATCGATGAGTTCAAAATCGGCGGAGCCCAGACGCATCTGGTTTGCATGCTGAAATCGGCGAGACGTCAATTCCCGGATGTTTCGCATTTTGTGGTGAGCATTTTCAACGACGGCCCGATAAAGACCATGCTCGAGGAAACCGGTATTCCTGCCGTTGTATTAAAAATCCCGGATACGAAGTTATTCGTTAAATCGTTGTCGATTGTCGGACAATTATGCCGGATAATCAAGACCTGCCGCCCCTGCTGCGTGGAAGCCCACCTCACCTGGAGCAGGACGCTCGGGCTCTTGGCGGCCCGGCTGTGCGGAGCGCCCCTACGAATCGGGTTCGAGCATGGAGATACGTATTTAAAATCCGCGCCGTGGCGGGTAGTCAACTACTGCAGTCAGTTTAACGCTCACCATACCATAGTTTGCAGTAATGCACTGAAGAATTGGGCGCATTCAACGCATCATATCGCAAAAAAACGCATGAAGGTTTTTTACAATGCCGTCGATCTTAATCGATTCGATCGGGACGGAACGCGGGCCGCTTTTTCAAAAAAAGAGCTTGGCTTGAACGAAACGACGATGCTTTTCTGTTCCGTCGGGATATTGGGAAGCGGAATAAATAAACGGGTCGATATCCTTATACAGGCCGTAGCCCTGGCAAGAAAAAATAATAATGATGTCGCTCTCATTGTATGCGGCGATGGGGATCTGCGACCGGGCCTCGAAACCCTCGCGAAAAAGCTGAAAGTGGAAAACCGCGTAAAATTCCTCGGGATGCGAAATGACATTCCGGAAATCCTCGCGGCATGTGATGCGTTTTGTCATGCCGCGCCATTCGAGGCGTTCGGTATCGTTGCCGTCGAAGCCATGGCAATGGCGTTGCCGATAATCGTGCCGGATTCCGGAGGCATACGGGAAATTGTTATTACTGATAATGGTACGGGTTTGTTGTATGAACCGCTCGATGTGTGTTCATTGGCGGATAAGATGGCCCTCCTGGCGGCAAAAACGGCAGAAGCCCGCGCCATGGGTCTTGCTGGTCGCGAAACGGCCAATCGGAGATACAACATTGATAACTACGTAAAGGAACTATATTCGCTTTATGCTTTTCCGGCGTCGAGTATGAAAAATGGATAAGAAAATCCTCATCATAACGCCCTATTTCGCCCCCCAGTGTCACGCAGCCGTATTCAGGGCCTATAAACTCGCCAAGTACCTCCCTCAATTCGGCTGGAAACCCTATGTTTTGACTGTGGATAAAAATTATCTCTATCCCGAAGACCCCGAACTTCTGGGAGATTTACCGAAGGAAGTTGAAGTCCATACGGCGCGCTATGTCGAGCCGACCTTGCGCGGTCTTCGCATGGCGTTGGGCGGCAGAGATCGATCATTCAAGGAAATATCGAAAAGAGCCGATTTTTCGGCGTCATCGCCGGATAAAAACCAATCGGGTGGGATTTTGGCGCGGTTATACAATTATTTGCTTCAAAAATGGATCCTTGTCCCCGACGCTTACTGGACATGGGAGCGATCGGCGATACACGCTGCAAAGGCGCTGATCAGGGAAAATGGCATCGGACTCGTTTTTACCTCGGCGGATCCTTATACGAGCCATGCAATCGGTTTTACTTTAAAAAAAGCAGGCTGCACGTGGGTTGCCGATCTGCGGGACCCCCATACGCATTGCCACTACATGCATTCGAAGTTTAAACGGGTTTTCTGGCGACAGCGGGAAGCGGAGTATAACGCCGTTTTAAACGCCGACGCGGTAACCGTCGCTTCCTCGGCGATCGGATTGATTCTTACCGATATGTATGGCGTGGCGCGGCACGACAAGATTCATTTTATCCCGACCGGACTGGATTTCGCCCTCGTTGGAAACGTTCACGATGCCGATACTCACCCGGACCTGAATGTTCCCTATCTGATCTTTACCGGGGAGTACCTGTCGGACTATGGGGATATTTTTCTGCGCTGTTTCGCCGATGCGATGAAAGAGGCGGATGCTGCGACAAAATACAAATTGGTTTTCGCGGGGAGAAAAGAGGTCAATGAACCGATTCTGCGGCCATATATAAAAGCTTTGAATCTTGAAAAGTATATAGTACTGATGGATCAACTTCCGCAGCGCGAGCTTTACGCATTAATTCAAAGATCGGCCGCGACGATCGTGTGTTCGGGCCCTCATGCACGGTGGTGGTGTCTCCCCGCAAAGATGGTCGATTATATCGCCTTGAAAAAGCCGGTGCTTGCCCTGGTGCCCGATCCGAGCGAAGCGCGGACACGGCTGCATGAAACCGGCCTCGGCATATTTCTTGACGGGAGCGATAATGCCCGCGCCCGCACATTAGCGCTGTTTATTGACAATAAATTGCCGCCCGTTGTTCCGAATGAGGAGGCATGCGGTCGTTATACCGCTCCAAGGCAAACGGAAGAATTCGTTAAAATATTCGAGCGCCTGTAATTTCCCCGGCGAACTTCCGATTCAATGATCCTTTTTTCCTTTGACTATCCGCCCTGCGATGGAGGCATATCCCGCCTGTGCGCCGGAATAGTCGGGCAGTTGCGGCTGAGCGGTGCGGACCTGACCGTTCTTACGCAACGCCCCCCCCGGTATCCGCAGGTTGATTCATACGATATCCAGAGAGTTTTCGGCAACAGGCCGTTACGGGAGGTCCTTGCGTTATTCCGATTGAAACGGCTGGAAAAGTCTGATAGCGCCGTTCTCTGCGGTATCTGGTATCCGGAAGGCGTTATTGCCGTTCTATCCGGGTGCAAAAATATAGTGATTCTCGGCCATGGAAATGAGCTAATGGCCTATAATCGGGGCTGGCGCAAAATAATATGGGATGCCTTGCGCCGATGGGTGCTGAAACGGGCCTCTTGCATAATCGCAAACAGTTCCTACACCGCGGGTCTGGCCGCGCACGCAGCGCCCGGAGCGGTCGTACAGGTCCTTCCCCCGGCAGTCGACCATGTCCGGTTCAAGCCGGGTGACCGGGACGCGGCCCGTGATCGCCTTGGATTGGACAAAAGCGCATTTATCATCGGAACGGTTTCCCGGCTTGTCCGTTACAAGGGGTTCGAAACCGTGTTCCGGGCGATTGATTTGATTCCGCCGGCACAGCGCCGGAATGTCAGATATGTAATTGCCGGCAGGGGCGGAGACGAAGTTTTTCTTCGCCGGCGGGCCGAAGAGCTCGGCATCGGGACGTGCGTACAATGGCGGGGATTTCTTGCGGAAGAAACATTGCCCCTGTTTTATCAGGCGCTTGACATTTTTGCCCTTTGCACGATAGAAGACCGTTCTTCGCGCAGCGTCGAAGGGTTCGGTCTCAGCCTTTTGGAGGCGCAGGCGTGCGGCATACCGGCGGTCGGCGCGCGGTGCGGCGGCATACCCGAGGCGATCGATGAGAAATGCGGGTTTCTGATCGAGCAGAGTGATCATGCGGCCCTTGCGGGCATTTTTCAAACATTGCTTGAGAATAAGGCAATCGGACGAACGGTCGGCATCGCGGCGCGAAAAAGAGTGGAAAACGAATGCGCCTGGAAGAACTATGCGGAAAAGTTAACGGCTATTATTGGGAAAGAAACGATCTCGCCGGCGCGACATCTCCGGCAACTGTCGCAAACGAAATAAAGGCTTATCCTTATGCTTGACAGGATCATAAAGCGATACGACCTTTCGTTCAGAAATATTTTGTATTTCATCGCGGCCATGCCTCTGGCAACCACGCTCAAAGTCAATATCGGCGTGCTCGAGGTTTCCGATTTTGCAATATCCGCGATTATACTGATCTGGTTTTCCCGTCGGTGGAAGCCCCGGTCGGAGAAAAGGCTTTTTCATTATTTTTCGCCGCTGATTATGCCTTTTTGCGTTTTCATGGCATGGGCGCTTTTTACGTCGTTAATGGCGTATGAACATGTGGCTGCCGATGGCCTGTTGGGGATGTTTCTGCGCATCATCAAAATGACGGCCTATATGTTCATCTTCTGGATAATGGCGACTGAAAGCATTTTAAAGAAGCGCGCGCATAGATACATTTTCTGGGGTTTTGTCGCGGGGTTGGCTTTGAACGGCCTGGCAATACTTAGAGGTTATGAGGGCGATGGCAATATAGAAAATATTTTGAATCCGGGATCGAGCGTCGCAATGAATGAAGACAACGAGTATACAGGACCTCAACACCACGGAGGTCTTGGCATGGCAAATCCGCTCGGGTCGGTATTGGCATGCTATTTAATCTATCTGATAGCGCTGTTCATGCGTAAAAAAACAGTTATCGTGGGCGGCATCCTGCTGTCGCTGTTATATTCACTTGTAATAGGCGTGTCGCGGGGAGCATGGGCGACCTTTTTATTCGGGCTGATACTGTTTTATGGAGGAGGCAAATATAGAGTAGTGGGGCTGCTTTCGCTATTGATTGTTTTAATAATTGTTTCCCAGGCGTCTATTTTTCAAGAACGTCTTTTTACCCCGCAGGAAGGGTCGTACGATGGCCAAAGGCTGGAAATCGCGGCGATTTATTTAAAAAGATCTCTTGATGATCCGGTCTTCGGAAAAGGGTTTTATTCCCGCTTTTACCGGTCGGATTCACCTCAATCCGGTACGCATAATCAGTATATCCAGACGCTTTTTGAAACCGGATTTATCGGACTGGTTTTGTATGTCTTTGCATTAATGCAAATGAGGAAATTCATAAACAGGATTTTCGATCGCCCGGCGAGAAAATTATTAGTGGTGGTTTTTATTACACAGTTATTTTCGGTGTTATCCGGGGAATACTGGTACGCGGATTCGATATTTTGCGCGCAAATAATCCTTTACGCCTATATCTTCTTGGAAAGCAACCGTGAAAAAGTGGCCGAAATCACCCTTGCGCCCCAGAGGTCGCCGCGCCGCTATTTTAATGAATTTCCGGATTCTCCGGCGATTCCGGTTTGATTGAAGGCGATGATGCGGATATCCGGTGCGACAATTGCGGTACCGACGCTTGATCGGACGGATTGCCTGATCGATACTCTTGACGATCTGTGTGCGCAGTCGCTGACGCCCATCGAGATTCTCGTCATAGACCAATCGTCCGCTCCCGACAGCCGTGTTTTACACTATGTGAAACAACACGATGACGTAATCCGGTATTTTAACGTACCCTTCAAGGGCCTTCCCGAAGCGCGGAATTACGCATGGCAAATGGCAAAATATCCGGTCATTATCTATGTGGATGACGATATCCGATGCGGAAAGAATTTCGCTGAAGAGCATTTAAAAACATATTCCGATGAGGTAATCGGAGCGGTTGCCGGCGGCATAGACGAAAAAAATGGCAATAATTATGGGAATAAAAAGAAAGCCGCCTATAATGCATGGACCGCCACGGGCTCGCGGGCATATTACCTGACCGGAATATTTGAAGCGGACCATGTTCCCGGCGGAAACTTTTCAGTAAAGAAAAGCGCGTTAAAGCTGGCGGGAGGATTCGATGAACGGCTTAACCATGGCGCCGCCCTGTACGAAGAAACCGAATTTTCACTCCGACTCCGAAAAACCGGAAGTAAAATAATGTTTAACGGAAATGCCCGCATAACCCATCTGGCGGTTCAAAAGGGAGGGTGCCGCGTCTCCGATATCGTTAAATATGTCAATGCGCTCGTGCATAACCGGTGCGTAGTAATATTCCGTTACAGCGCATGGTACCAGACCCCGGTCGCGGTTATCCGATTAATTATTCTCGTACTATCGTATGCACGAGCTTACAAAAACCTGCGAATGCTGTTGAATATGCCGCGGCACATACATGAGGGAATACAGGATGCATATAAGATGCCATTGGTAACTCCGGCCCCGAAAACTACTCAATAAAAAGATTCACGGAATATTTTTATTCCGCTTTAAACCCCAGTTTCGCAGGTGAAATATCCCCTGTCGACGCATTACCCGAAGAAAATGCTCGCTTTTATAACCTCCGCGTATGGCTCATCAAAACCTCTGTCGAGGTTCTTGGAATTTGCAGAAATAGACCGGGTTAAACGGCATCATCTGGTGAACTCTCCCGAGAAAGCGGATATAATCCTTTTTATAGAAATTGTATGGGAAGATTTCGCCTACAAGCAATTACTGATGCATAGTATCGTCAAAAAGTTCCGTGAAAAATGTTTCATGTACAACGAGTGGGACGAGCCGTGGTGCGTGTTCCCGGGATTGTATTGCGCCATGCCGTCCTTGTATTTTGACCGGACGCGTCAAAGAGCGGTGCCTTATTTCCAGCCGGTGAATAAAAACATCAAAAATGCCGGATACGCTGAAAACTCCATTCGTAATGCAAAATATTTGTTTTCATTTATGGGGTCCCGTCGGAGAAATTATAGAAAAAGAGTTTTTTCGTTCAAAGAAAGACGCGAAGCGTATATCGAAGATACCACGGCATTGAATATGTTTGGTATCTATAAAGATGATCATGATCTTTACCAGAGAAGATATATTGAGGTTATTCAGAATAGTAAATTTATTTTATGCCCGAGGGGTTTAGGAACATCGTCGCACAGAATTTATGAGGCGATGGAACTGGGCCGTATTCCCGTAATCATTTCAGACCAATGGGTTGCGCCGGAAGGGCCCGACTGGGAAAATTTTTCAGTACGAGTGCGGCAGAAAAACATCGCAGAAGTGCCGGAATTATTAGAAGGAATGCAGAGCGCCGCCGAAGAAATGGGATTCAACGCGCGCCAGGCATGGGAAGAGTGGTTCAGCCCGGAAAAGATGTTTGATTATTGCATTGAACAATGCGCGGCGATATTAAAATCAAATCGCGCATTAAATCCGCTTCGCGATGTGCGGCAATTGATCCCCTCGCTTGAAATACGCATGAGAAGATTATTATATCCACTGAAGCGCATAACGATGACACGGAGTTGATATGCGTCTCGTAATAAAAGATTTTGTCAAAATATGTTCTGAATGTCTTCCGCTTAAAGAGCCAATCTATGAATTTGGATCATTTCAGGTGCCTTTAGATGGAAAATTCGCGGACTTACGACCTCTCTTTCCGGGTCGAAAATATGTCGGTGCGGATATGCGAATGGGGCCCGGTGTTGATGTCGTTCTTGACCTTCATCGCATAGATCTGCCAGATAACACCGTCGGTACGGTTTTGACATTAGAAACATTTGAGCATGTTCGCGATGTCCAGCAAGCTATGAAAGAATTGAAACGGATCTTAAAAAAAGATGGGACCATCATTATCAGTTCGCTCATGAATTTTCCTATTCATGAACATCCTTCCGACTACTGGCGCTTTACTCCCGAGGCTTTTAAAAGCCTTTTGGATGGATTTGGTTCGATTATCGTCGAATCCGTCGGTGACCAACGGTTTCCCCATACGGTGGTAGGTATAGGTACGAATGAGCAATTATCGGAACATGTTAAAAAACAATTTTTATTGGCATTATCGCTTTGGAAGAAATCGTATAGTAATCCCTTTAAGGGGGGTGGAATAAAATACGTTCTTTTCCAAATGTGCCCTCCTGCTATCCTGTATTACATCAGGAAAATCCGACATGCCAAAAGATAATCATTGGTTGGAAATGGTAAATAAGCTGCGGCGACGAATGGAACAGGTCACCGATTATCTTGCCATTCGGACTTTCTACAAACCTTGCGGTGTGGAACATTACGACGGCGATCCGCGAATTGCTATTGTCATTGTTAATTTCAACACCGTGCATTACCTGAAATTGTTGCTGATAACTTTGTCGGAATCACTTTATGAATATCGCCGGTTAATAAAACAAATCGTCATTGTCGATAACGCATCCAGGGATGGCAGCAAGGATTTTTTAAACCAGTTTGAATCGGTTCAGGGAATCAGCATAGTAAATAATGGGAAGGGCCTGAATCATGCAAACGGGCTGAGAATTGGTATCCGTCATATCGATGAAACTGAAAAGGATATTCCAAAAAGCGGAAAAAGCAATTACTACCTTACCATAGATTCCGACGTCATCATCATTCGAAACGATCTATGGGCGGATATCCAGGAGGTTATTTATCAAAGGAGCCCTGATCTGCTGGGAGAAATCCAACATGATGTAGGTTTTCCCTATGTACATCCTTCCTTTATGCTGATTAAAAAATGGGCCTACCATCGCGAAGGTATCATACCTTTTATAAATAACGGGGCTCCGGCGCTGTATTTGCAGCAATCGCTGCGAGCAAGGAGAGCTGAAATTGTCGATTTCCCGGTTCGAAAGGACGGCTATATCGTGCATCGCGGAAGGGGCGCTATCCAGGGAGTACAACGATATCGCCGATTCCATTCTTACGCAACGGTATCCGGCCAGGAGCATTTTCACGGTAACAACCAAGGCGGGATAATTTGGGATGCGGTAGAAAAAAAACATGCCGAAATTATTGGAGAACCTGACGGTAAAAAATGCGCTCAATACATTGCATCACAATGGTCCTCATGCGCTCATCGCCAATCATTGAACGATAAGTAATCAAATGCCACGATGCGCGTCTATATAGTTTCAGCTTATGCCGATACGGCGCTGAAAAACCGATTTGAACGGCTGGCAAAAGCGGACCGGATGAAAAGGCATGGTCCCGCACATAGTGCCGAAGAGGCGGATATAATTCTTTTTATGGAAAGTTCGCATTATGATGATGATTTCTACTTTAGTACACTACGTAAACATATACTCGTTCGTCGATACCGGGAAAAAAGTTTCATGTACAATGAACAGGACCGGCCGTGGTGCGCGCTTCCCGGCTTATATTGTTCCATGCCGTCGCCGTTTTTCGACCGATTTCGGCAGAGAGCAGTACCCTTTATCGGGGTCATGAATAAATATGTAGAAACCGCGGCGCAGAAGGCCACAAGATTTGCCGATACGCGCTATCTGTTTTCTTTCATGGGTTCGAACCGGGGAAAATTCCGGAAAGAGGTGTTTCTATTGAAAAACGAGTCAACGGGGTATATCAAGGATACGACGAAGTTGAATATGTTCGATTTCTCCCCCGATAGCCTTGATGGTGCCCTGCGGAAGTACGTTGAAATAATGCAGGACAGCAAATTCATTTTATGTCCGCGAGGATCCGGGACGTCAACGTATAGAATATTTGAGGCCATGGAACTTGGCAGGGCGCCGGTGATCATTGCCGACCAATGGGTTCCGCCCAAGGGACCCGATTGGGATACATTTGCCTTGCGCATTCCGGAGAGGCGTGTAGCCGATATACCGGAAATATTGGATTCGTGCAAAGATTCCGCGGAAGAGAGAGGACGCCTGGCGCGCATGGCATGGGAACAATGGTTCGGCCCGGAAAACATATTTGATTACTGCACGGAACAATGCGTGGAAATATTAAAAAACAGACAAGTTCCTGAGCGAATAGCTCATTATCAACTCTCGATCCCCTATTTTACATTACGCCTTAAAGGAATGGGAAGGCCGGTTATTACGATGCTGAGAAACATGATCACGACCATGACAAACAAATAATAGAAATGGTGCGCTCCCGCGATGCCCCCGGTAGTTTCGATAATAATTCCCTGTTATAACAGCGCCGCCACTCTTTCCCTGGCAATCTCCTCGGTGATTGCGCAGACCTATCCCAATTGGGAATGCATCATCATTGATGACGGGTCGAGCGACGATTCCCCTACGGTAATTTCACCGCTGCATGACCAGAGAATTCAATACTTCAAATTCAATGAAAACAGGGGACGAGGTGCGGCGAGACAATACGGGCTTGAGCAGGCGAACGGGGAATATCTTGCGATGGTGGATGCGGACGACTGGATATACCCGGAAAAACTTGAAAGGCAGATCAAAATCATGGCATCAGAACCGCATGCCGCCCTGGTAGCCGGGCCATTGGCTATAACCGATGGGAAAAATGAAATCGTCGGCGTTCGATCGGGTATCACGGTAAAAACGCCCTATTGTCTGCAATATCCCTCTCGATCGACGATCAAACCCCTGTTTACCCATGCGCCTTCCATGCTCAGGACTGAGGTCGTTCGGAAGGAAGGGTATAGCGTGAACATGAAAGTCGGTGAAGATGCCGAATTCCTGATGAGGGTAATACATCATTATCCCATTGCCATAATGAAGGATATTACCTATGTATATTCAGAATATTCCTCGGCCGGCGCATCAAAATCCATCATGAGCCTTATTAATGAAAATAGAGCTCTATTACAGCATTTCCGGCGCAATAGTTATGCGGTAGCACGTGGCTGCCTGCTGAATTTAATGAAGATTCCCTGTATTGCGGCGGCGTTTTCCCTGGGCCTTGGCAATGCGTTGGTTGCGCGACGCTCCCGATTGCCGACTCTCGCCGAAATCGAAGTTTTCAGGGCCGCGAAATTGACCGTCGGCAATACTTTGGAAAAATATTTTTCCGGTAGAGTACGGTAACCTATACATGAAAAAACCGGACCCTGAGGAAAAGATTCCCGGCCCATCCATTGCCATCGTTACCACCATCCCTGCCACCCTTTATCACCTTTGGGCTAACCAGATTCCGTATTTCGTCGCTAAAGGGTTCCGGATCACGCTGATTTCTTCCGACGGCGAATGGATATCCGCTCTTGATGTTGAAAAACGTTACGGTATAAAACCGCACACGGTTGAATTTACAAGGGAATATTCAATCCTACGCGATATCATAGCTTTGTGGCGGCTATGCCTGCTTCTCAAAAGGGTCAGGCCCGATATAGTCCATTACTGCACTCCCAAGGCGGCGTTTCTCTGCTCTCTGGCCGGCGTTTTTACCGGTATACGAAAACGTATTTACAGCATATTCGGCACCGTTTACTATGGTAAAAAATGGCCGGCGAGAACGATCCTCGAAGCGGTCGAATGGGTTACTTGCTTTTTATCAACCGTGGTTCTTGCGGTCAGCGATTCGAACAGGGATTATATCATTGAAAAAAAGCTCTGCCCCGCCAAAAAGATCCGAATATTGGCAAAAGGATCGAGCCAGGGCGTCGACGCGCAAAAGCGGTTCAATCCGCTGAATCTCGATGCCGGAAAACTGGAAAGCATAAAAAAGGAACTGGCGATTGCTCCCGGAGCCGTCGTTGTCGGCTACGTCGGCAGAATTGCCGAAGACAAGGGAATCGGAGAACTCCTTGCTGCATGGGAAAAGGTACAAGGCGATATTCCCGGCGGCCGCCTGCTGCTTATCGGGCCGCTCATTGAAAAACGCAACAGGGTTTCGAAACCATTGCTCCGGGAATTATCGTCGGAGCCTTCCATTGTGTTGGCGCCGCCTGCTGATGCCATCGAATATTATTACCCGTTGATCGATGTCCTGGTCCTGCCGTCGCATCGTGAAGGCTTTCCCAATGTCGTGTTGGAGGCGGGCGCCATGGAGGTTCCGGTCATAACCTACGACACGCCTGGCTGCATCGATTCGGTGGTGGACGATGTCACCGGATTCATCGTTCCGAATAAAAACGTCAACGTCCTGGCGGAAAAAATCCTTCGCCTTGTCGGTGATCCGATTCTGCGAAAAACCTTTGGCCGGAACGCGCGAATCCGGGCATTGGCGGATTTTGACCCCGGGAAAATTAACCGGGAGTTATTGGAAATTTATTATGGAGGGTAAAAGGGTAAATAAAATAAAATCGAAAAATACTTGGATTTGCGGCCTCCTCGGCATCGTCCTTTTGATAAAAACGCTTATTTTAATTAATGCACTTCCTCAACCGGATGTTTTTAAATCATCCGATTCCGAGGCGTACTATTATGCAGCGACATCTTTTCTTAAGACGGGCGACTTTTTGCAGCGCAGTGATCCGGTCACGTTCCCTAGTACCGATGCCCTGAAAATTTCCTTCCCGACAACGGAGCGACTCCACCATTTTTCCATAGGATTTCCATTCTACCTGGCATTGATTTTTTTCATCTTTGGCAGCGGGACATTCGGACAATTCATGGCGCTTTTCATTCTAACGGCCTTGGGAACGATTGCACTTCCTTTGCTTGCGGGAGATCTTCTGCGGAAAATGAACGCATCGCCGGTTCTTCAAATATCGGCCATACTTGGAGTGGCCTGCTGGCCTGCGTCGTTCGTCATGTGCACGTACGGATTATCCGAGCAACTGACGATAATACTATTGACGCTCCTGGTATGGCTTATTGCACCGATGACTTTTCAACGCAGAAGCATTGGGTTCATTCGCGCGTCTCTGGCTGGCCTTACCGCAGGCATGCTTAATCTGACAAGAGCGGAGTTCAGGCCGGTTGTTTTTTTAATCATGATGCTCCCGGTCATCGGGTATTTTACTAATCGAAGTAATGATCGTTTTTCGCTGTCGTTGATGGTTAATTTATTTTTCCCGCTGTTCCTTATCGCCATCGCTGCGGCCATACCTGTGGTCCGGAATTATCGCGCTTTCGGCGAAATTATACCATTTACAAGTGCCGGAGGCGAAACCTTATGGCTGGCTACCATACATTCCGATTCATTCGGTTTCTCCGGTCCGAATCGAAATGTGTTTCTTACATGCTATGTTCCTGGAAAGCCCGGCGCTACTGATAAAAAATTCAAAGAAACGGCAATGATGAATGTAATCAAGCGACCGGCATATTATCTGGAGGGAATGGTCCAGAGATTTATCGGGATAAATTGTACGTCATTTGGAGAACCGGCAGTGCGGGGCAGGCCCGTGTACGTTTATTTATGGCGTATGGTGCTCAGGTTAAGCCAACTGCTGGTGATAGTTGGTTTTGCTTTCGGATTATTTATTTATCGGAAAACAGAACCCCTTTTTGCGCTTTGTATTTTCCTCATATATTCTTATAAATATTTATTTTTACATGTGGTATATAATGGAGTACCCCGGATGTTTTACCCCTTTTACCCTCTGGCGCTCGTTTTTGCGCTTTGTGGCGCAGAGGCCCTGGTAATGGGATACCGAAATAAATCATGGAAATCCGCATCACCATAGGGGAACCGAACGAAGAAACAATCGGGCAGGTTGCGCTGCTTCATCAACAGGGCATCGCACGGGGGTTTCTGTCCTCACTGGGAACGGGATTCCTGTCTATTCTTTATAAAGCGATCAGCCGTTCGCCGTATTCCGGCGTGGCGGTGGCCATGGATGGCGATACCGTCGCCGGATTCGCCGCCGTAACATTGTCAACAAAAAAAATGTATTCCTGGATCTTCAGGCGATATTGGTTCAGGCTCGGCTTTCCTTTTATCATTAAATGCCTGTCGCCTGAAAAATTGATGAAAGCGCTTCAAACCATAGGCTATGGTTTACTCAGGAAACAATACGGCGTTACGATGCGTCCGTGCGCTGAATTATTGTCGATTGTTGTTGCAAAAAACTGCCGGAAAAAAGGGGTGGGGAGAAAATTGATCGACGTCGTGGATGAGTTTTTTCTGCGGAAGAAGGTCGAGGCCTATTGCGTTGTCACGAATGCCGCCGATTCGGTCTCGAATAGTTTTTATCTCTCAAACGGATTCAGGCTGAATAAAAAGTTCCATCATCATAAAATTTTGATGAACGAATATCTGAAAGATTTACATCATTTCCCTGGAAAACCGCTCCCAGATCGGAATGCCGCAGAAACGACTCTTTGATATTGCCGTATCCGGGGCGGGTCTCGTCGTGCTGTCGCCGTTATTTGCGGTATTATGCGCATTGGTGAAATACTCATCCCGTGGGCCGGTTTTTTTCAGGCAGAAAAGGGTTGGCCGCGGGGCGCGGCTGTTTACCGCGATCAAGTTCAGGACGATGTACAATGGTACGGAAAAGCACGGCGTCATCACCGCCGCTTCGGACCCGAGGATTACCCGGCTCGGCCGGATCCTTCGTCGCCTGAAAATCGACGAACTGCCACAACTCTGGAACGTCCTGGTCGGCAACATGTCGCTGGTCGGACCGCGTCCCGATGTGCCGGGTTACGCAGACCGTCTTTCCGGCGAGGCGCGGAAGATACTTGACCTGCGGCCGGGCATTACCGGTCCCGCGACGCTGTACTTTCGCTTCGAGGAGCGGCTGCTTGCCGCGGTTCCCGACCCCGCGCGCTTCAACGATGAAGTCCTCTGGCCCATGAAGGTCGCCATGAATCTTAATTATCTGAAATCATGGAGTTTCTGGCGAGATATCGGTTTTATCCTGATAACGCTCGCGCCATTTCTCAATCGTTTTCTGAAACTTATTCCCGATCCTCCCCTCGATCCAGAAGCGTTACGACGCTTATCCACCTTTTCCCCATAGTGAATAGTATGAATCGCCTCTACCTTTCGCCGCCGTATATGTCCGGGCTTGAACTTGAACTGGTCAAAGAAGCTTTTTCCACCAACTGGATCGCGCCGCTCGGCCCCATGGTCGACGCCTTCGAGGCGGAGATCTGCGCTTGCACCGGCGCCCGCCATGCCCTCGCCGTTTCATCGGGCACGGCGGCCATCCACCTGTCGCTCATGCTGCTCGGCGTTACGGCCGGCGACGAGGTGCTCTGCGCGTCGTTTACATTTGCTGGAAGCGCCTTCCCGATCCGCTATCTCGGTGCGACGCCCGTTTTTGTCGATAGCGAGGAGACGTCGTGGAACATGGATTCAGCGATTCTGGAAGAAGCGATCCTCGATCGCATGAAGCGCGGCAAAACGCCGAAGGCCGCCATCGTCGTCCATCTCTACGGACAGAGCGCTGATCTTGACGCCATCATGGAGGTCTGCGCGCGCTACGACATCCCCGTCATAGAGGACGCCGCAGAGTCGCTCGGAACGCTTTACCGGGGAAGACCTACGGGGACGCTGGCGCCGCTTGGCGTTCTGTCGTTCAACGGCAATAAAATCATTACCACTTCGAGCGGCGGCATGCTGCTTTGTCACGATGGGGATCTCGCCGCTCGCGGGAAATCTCTGGCGACCCAGGCGCGCGAACCCTGCCCCTGGTACGAACATCACGCCATAGGATTCAACTACCGGATGAGCAATGTTCTCGCGGCCATTGGCCGGGGTCAGCTCAAAACCCTTGAAGAGCGCGTAGCGCGGCGGAGAGTGATTTTCGATCAGTATACACGAATGCTTGCGCAACTCCCTGGCATCCGTTTTACGAGCGACCCGCCCTGGGGCCGTTCGAATCGCTGGCTCACCTGCATCCGGATCGATTCGGCGCTTTCGGGCGTTACCCCCGAGGAGATCCGTCTCGCGCTTGAGCAGGAAAACATCGAAAGCCGTCCGCTCTGGAAGCCGATGCACCTTCAACCCGTCTTCGGGGAGTGTCCAGCGTATACTAATGGCGTCTCGGAAAATTTGTTCAACGAAGGGTTGTGTCTGCCGTCAGGGAACGGGCTCTCCGATGCCGATCTCAATCGCGTCGTTGACGTCATTAAGAATACCGTGAGGAGCCATTGAACGAAAAAAAGAGGGATGCTTCGCGCCGGGGGGTATTTTATTCGCATGTTATCCTCTCCGGGATGTTGCGTTTCCCCTTCCGGCAGAGTACCATTAGTAGAAGGACTTCCATTAGAAGAACTTCCGCTCCGTCGAACTAATCCGTTTTCAGGAGCCCGCCGCACCGCGATTCACCATAATGCAACCGTTCCGAGCGAATCCGTCAAGGAGTACCGATGCCGATTTTTTTAATTAATGCCATGCTGAAATTTCGATTGCCGATACTTGTCATGCTTCATGCGCTTTTCGCGGCTTTCGCGCTCTGGCTCTCTTTTCTCCTGCGGTTCGATTTCACGCTGGGGGGACACGGCTACCCCGCCCTCTTTTTCATTTCCCTGCCGATCAACGTCGTCATTTTTCTGACTATTTCGGGATTCTTTAACCTTTACCAGGGCGTCTGGCGGTACGTGTCGGTGGACGATCTCGAGGACATCGTCAAGGTGTCTGCCCTTTCGTCGCTCATTTTTTTGGTTGTCATCGTGCTCAGCGGGAGATTCCCCGGGTATCCCCGTTCGATCTATTTTCTTGATTTCACCCTCTTCATCCTGTGCAACGGCGGCACCCGCTTTACCATCCGCGTTTTCCGCGAGACATTTCTTCCAATAAGCGATATGGCGCGTAATGTGCTGATTGTCGGTGCGGGAAGCGGGGGCAATGAGATCGCCAAGAGCTTGAAGACCGGAAAGAACAAACGCTACATTCCCATCGGCTTTATCGACTCCGACCGGAACCTTCTCGGCAAGCGCATACAGGGCATAAAGGTCCTCGGCGATCTTTCATCGATACGGTACCTGATCAAAAAACATCGAATCAACGAGGTGTTTATCGCGATTCCCGAGGCGACGAACAAGGTTGTCAAGGAGATCATGGACGCGGCAAAACTTCCCGATTGGGAGGTCAAGTTCAAGATTATGCCTTCCATGCTCGACATCATGAGCGGGCGTCAAACGGTGAACAAGATCCGCGATGTCTCCATTGATGATCTTCTCTCACGGCCGAACATCCAGCTCGACGACACGCATGTCCGGAAGCAGCTTGCGGGCAGAACGGTGCTCATCACCGGGGCGGGAGGATCGATCGGTTCCGAGCTCTGTTTTCAGGTGGCGGCTTACCGGCCGGCACGGATGCTGCTCCTCGATGCAAGCGAGCAGAACGCCTATACGATCGATTCCGAACTCAAACAGCAGTACCGCGACATCAGCATTCACACCATCGTCGGCAGCATTCTTGACAACGGTTTCATGGAGCCGCTCCTCCGGCGCTACCCTCCCGACTTCATCTATCACGCCGCCGCCTATAAGCACGTCCACCTGATGGAATGGAACCCGATCGCCTGCCTGAAAAACAATGTTCTCGGCACGTCGATGCTCGCTTCGCTCGCCGAGCGTCACGGGGTCAGCCAGTTCGTCATGATCTCCACGGACAAGGCGATAAATCCAGGCGGAATCATGGGGCTTTCCAAACGTCTGGCCGAACGGGTCGTCCTCGAACGTTACCCGTCGAAAACGCTGTTCAATGTGGTCCGATTCGGCAACGTACTCGGATCCAGCGGGAGCGTAATACAGCTCTTTCAACGCCAGATCCGCGAGGGAGGGCCGGTCACGGTTACGGACCCGGACGCCAAACGCTTTTTCATGTCCATACCCGAGGCGGTGCAGCTGGTGCTGCAGGCGTCGACCCTTAACGAATCAAGGGCCATTTTCATGCTGGAGATGGGTGAACCGATCAAGATCATCGATCTTGCGCGGAACCTCATCGAGCTGTCGGGACTCAAGGTGGGGGAGGATATCGAAATCAAGATAATCGGCATGCGACCGGGCGAAAAAATCGAGGAGGTGTTGCTTTCCGAAATGGAAAACGTCATTAAAACGCCGTTCAACAAGATCCGGGTTCAGAAAAACCTGAACCTCGATCCGGACCGCATGGAGCGTTTTATCCATGAACTCAAGAGCAACATCGACCTCGGCTCAATCCGCGTTATCTACGAAGACGCCCGGGAGCTCGTCCCCGAAATGGCCGGGCACTCCTTCGATGAATTGACAAATAACATGTTTGCCTGATACCCCCGGTCGACAATCGGCCAATTTTCAGAATGCCCCCAATGGATAAACAATACGATCCCTCACTTGTCGAAGACCGCTGGTACGCCTTCTGGCGGGAACACGGGTTTTTCCATGCGGATGAAACCTCGGCCAGGCCCAAATTTTCTATAGTCATTCCGCCGCCGAACGTGACCGGCGTGCTGCACATGGGCCATGCGCTGAACAACACGCTGCAGGACATCCTCACCCGGTACAAGCGAATGGCGGGGTTCGAGGCACTCTGGATGCCGGGCACCGATCATGCGGGCATCGCCACGCAGAACGTTGTGGAGCGTAAACTTGCCAGAGAGAAGAAGACGCGACACGACCTGGGTCGCGACGCCTTCATCGAGGAGGTCTGGAAGTGGAAGGAGGCCCACCACGCCGTGATTTCGGGTCAGCTCAAGAAGCTCGGCTCCTCGTGCGACTGGGACCGCGAACGGTTCACCATGGACGAAGGGCTTTCGCGCGCCGTGCGCCGGGTATTCGTGCAGCTCTACCGCGAGAAGCTTATCTACAAAGGGAAATATATCATCAACTGGTGCCCGCGTTGCCGCACCGCGCTTTCCGATGAAGAGGCGGAACACCGCGAGGTCGACGGCAAGCTCTATCATTTCCGCTACCCCTTTGCCGACGGTTCAGGCTACGTGACCGTGGCCACCACGCGGCCGGAAACCATGCTCGGCGACACGGCGGTGGCCGTGAACCCGAAGGATGAGCGCTACCTGAACGTTCGCGGCGCGCTGCTCACGCTGCCTATTGCCGGCCGCGAAATCCCCGTCATCGCCGACGACTTCGTCGACCGTGAATTCGGCACCGGCGCGGTCAAGGTCACGCCCGCGCACGATCCGAACGATTTTCTCATG
>Ga0187848_10000593_pt1 | contig 32668 bp, 35 predicted proteins | sample June2016WEW_4_40_FD_132424 | JGI IMG/M metagenome (GOLD analysis project Ga0187848, IMG submission 132424) | Peatland microbial communities from SPRUCE experiment site at the Marcell Experimental Forest, Minnesota, USA - June2016WEW_4_40 | ecosystem: Environmental > Terrestrial > Soil >... | reverse complement strand
TGCCCTATCCTCCGCTCAGGTCCTTCCAGAGTGGACACCATCAACCTCGCCGTGCAATGATTTCTCATCGAACGGCGATTACCCCCTTAACTTCGTGTCTCACTCCAGGGGTTCACTTCAGGGGTTCACTTCAACCCCTTCAGCTACCCCTTCAGCTCCCCCTTCAGCTCCTTTAGGCTGACCCCTTCAGCTCGACCCCTTCAGCTCATGTTTTAGGGTGAATTACTGCAGAATTACCACCGAATTACCACCGAGCTCGCGAACTCCGCGACAGTCGTGTTATACTTTCCGCGGAATCGCCGAGATGCCGACACTGGTGCCCCGCAGGGCGCGAGCAACTCCGCTAGCCGTAAAGCTGAGCCTTGCAATTTCATTGCTCCTCGGGGTGCTTTTGCTAGTATGCTCGGCCCTTAGACTTGGCCATGATATTCCGCAGGTCGGGTTCATCGTTCCGGATCTGTTTCACGATCTAGGAATCGCTCTCATAGTGTCGTTCGCCGTAGCTTGGCTCTTTGAGATATACCGCAGCGTGCGGCACCAGATGGAATCGATGCGCGATGTTATCGACTTCGTGATGGGCGAGCAAATCACGGCAGACGTGTGGATGGAAGTGAAGGAATTAATTGAACATAAATCAGTCATCCGACGCGGCTCAAAGCTCCGCATTGAGTTTGAGCGCAGTCCTGAGCTAGAATCGCACGAGCTCATATTGAAGGTAGAGCACGAATACAATTTATGGTCACTTCGAAACAAGAAAACCAAGCTGGGAATCAAGCATGAGCTGGACTATCAATTCAACAATCGGCCTCTGGGCTTGCCTAGGTGGGAGGCCGTTGTCGTCGACCCACCAACAGCGAAGGTTCGGCCAGAGCCGATCACTCTAGGCAATCCGACGCTGGAGGTTGAAGTATTCTTGCCCGCGAGGCAGGACGAAGAATCCATTTTCGTGCGTACTGAGCGACGCGAGATCGTCCACGTGCCGGGCTCGTACAACTTCTATACTCCCGAGTTCATGAAAGGGCTGCGCCTGAGCGCCGTCGGGTGCCCTGCCGGCGTCCGACTGGAGGTGTGGGTGAGGCCGCATGGCGGAGCGGAGGCGCTGATAGACGAGAATCACACGTGGTCCTACGATCAGCTCATCTTCCCCGGACAGGGGACTGAGATCAAGTTCATTTCCGCGTCGGGCGATTCGCCCCCGACGCGTCCGCGTCCCTAAGGCCCGGCAGGGAGTGCCTCTCTACGGGAGAACCGGGGGGACAGGCCGCATGTACCCATCTCCCCCAAATCCGCACAAGTCTGCACACCCCGTAGCGCCGGCGATCTTGTCGCCGGTGCCTTTCTCCGCCCTCGCCAAAACCCGGTCACAGAAGTTCGAAATATTCTTTAACTGCACTTACCCCTTTCCTTTCATTGCCTCCCAGCTATCCCGCCTATTCCCCTCACCTCGTCCGCGCCCGCTCGCCTGCTATCGTGTTGTCCGGACGAGGTTCTCATGACCGATATCGCACTCACACCCCAACAGCAAGAGGTCACCGATGTGATCCGCTCCGGTGGCGCCATCCACGGCGCCATCGCCATAGCCAACGTTCTCCGCAAGGATGTTCTCGCCTGGCGCCGCGAGCTCCCCCATTTCGCCGCCCGCCCTGGAGCAAGCTTTCTCCGAACGCGAGCTGATGCACCGCGAAAGAGTCATGGCTCTGGTCGACCAGGCCTACCAAACCCTCGGCGACATCCTCCGCGACGACAAAGCTTCCCCCAGCGTCCAGTTCAAAGCCGCCAAATTCATCATCGAGCAAGCCACTCCCCAAATCCCGTCCGAACGGAAACACCCCCGTACTGCCGCTAAACCCGCCCCGGTAGGCGCACAAATGCCGCCCAATTGCACAAAAATGCCCACCGCCGCCGATTTCGCCGGCTTCAATGAAGCGTGCCCCTGCGGCAGCGGCAAGAAATTCACCGATTGTTGCCTCTCCAAGTACCTTTCCGGCGCCGCCTGATCGTGCCCTCCCGAGGATTCCCCGTCCGCCGGCGCTCCCTTAAATTAAATCGGTACCCTGAAGTTGAGTTCCCCCAACAAGCGGATCGCCCCCGGTGAAACGCCGCTCCCGGCGCTGGTCGCCGCGGGGTAGGCCCGAGCTCGCTAGCCCGATCTCGGGCGGGTTGCCGCGAAGATTTCGGGACCGATTTTCAAGGAGATTCGGAACGGCGAGGCGCGATTTAGGGAGATGCGTCAGGGAGCGGTTGTTGAGTATGTGGCTGTAATTGCGAAATTGAGCACTAAGCCCTCGGGGCGGCGCTTCCGAGCAAACCTGGACCGTTCCAGGGCGGTATCGTTCGCTTCGCGAATCTAGGGCAAGCTGAAGCGTGCCCCACCGGCTCGGCGTAATTGACGCAGATACGGGTAGGCTTCGACAGTATCTTCGGCACGCGCCATCGAAGGCCAGGTCTTCGAGGCCTTTTTCGACTCGCGCTGGGCGCGGGCTAGGAGTTTGTGCGGCGCGGGCAGGGGGCAGGTTCCGGCGATCCACGCCGCCACGGCGCGAGCCTGCGCTTCGAGCACCGGGAAAACGGGGCCGATTACAGCCGCGTGGCCCACGAAATACAGGCCAGGCTGCCGGGGCGCTGCCACGCGCAGGTAGCGGTCGCGAAAATGGCCGTTGGCTTCCGCTACGGACTCGGAGAAGAACGGAAACGAGGTGCGGTAACCGGTGGCCCAGATCACCATGTCGGCCTCCGCAGTGGAGCCATCTTCGAAACGAACCAGGCTGCCTTCGAATGCTTCGATGCCGGGACGAACCTGGACGAGATCGGCGTCAACCAGCGGGGCGAGACGGTCGTTGATGATGGGCGGCTTGGACCGAAACTTCGCGCCGGCCTCCAGCGCGGCGACGACTTTGGGAGAGAGGCCGCGCCGGAACAGGCTCCGGGCGGCGAACCAATTGCGGACGGGGCGGGGCAGCAATGAGGCCCAGTCTTGCAGGATCTTGCGCACGCCCCAGCCTTCCGCTCGCAGATCGGCGGGCACGCCGCGACGGTACCGGGCGGAAAGTTGCCCGCCGCCACGGTTCGAAAGAATCACGCTCCGGGCGACGGCGGCGGCGTCTACGGCGATATCCGCTCCGGTGTTCCCGAATCCGGCGACCACCACCCGTTTCCCCGCCAGGATGGCGGGTGTCTTGTAGTCGATCGCATGCATCGTCTGGCCGTGGAATCCGCCGGGGACTTGCGGAACGACGGGATCCCAGTTGCGCCCATTGGCCACCACCACGTGGTTGTAGAACGCGACAAATCCGGCCTCGTGGCGCGGATGTGCCGTGACGCGAAACCCTCCCGAGGCGAGTGGCTCCACGCATTCGATTACCGTCGAGCGGCGGAGGCGAGGCTCCAGGCCGGCGAAACCGAGAAATGACTCCAGGTAGCGGACGACATCGCATGGGCCGAGGTAGTCGCGGCCCATTCCCGGCGCTTCGTAACCGAAGAGGCGCATATTGGGCGCCGAGGTGTTGGTTTTCAGCGACGCATATACGGCCGATTTGCCGCTATCGTTGTTTAAGCGCCACAAGCCGCCCGGCGCGGAGCCGGCTTCAAACCAATCGAAAGGGAGGCCGGCGCTGCTGAGCGCGTAGGCGGTAGCGATCCCCGCGGCTCCCGCACCGACGATGCATGTCCGCTGCGCGGTGGACGGTGCGGTCGCCACCACACGCTCGGACCCTGTGCCCGCCGTCACTTCTGGCTGGCTTGGAGAGCTTAGGATGCCTTTATCGGTCATTCCGGTTTAGTGAATATAAACGGACGCAGGTTGCGGATCCGCGGTTACTGCCTCGACGGCTCGATAATCCGCGAAAATATCGGCTAGCTCAGGGCGGTCGCACGCGCAGCCGCGTGGCGAGGTGAGCAACTCGCGAATCGCCGCCAGCCAGTGCTCTTCGGCCCGCCGCAACCAAGCGGCCGCGCATTCGGCTTGTGCGGTATTGGTGGCCCGCTGGAGTTGGCGCTTCGCCTCCAGGGCATTCTCCTTGGACCTACTATATTGTGCCACCAGCAGGCGGCAAACTTCACACTGTTCCATATCTGGATTGAGCATGACGCAGATGGCCAAGAGACTGAAGTCCTGCGCGTACGTCCGCGGTACCAGCCTGGTATTCCTGTGTTCGCCGAACCGGGAATGGGGATTCAGTTTACCGCCATGCTGAAGCCCGCGGCGCTCGGGGGATCCAACACGTGCGGTTCGTACCCCACCTCCTGCTTCAAGCGATTCCACAGGATAGATTCCGGAAAACTCGGGCGCGGCAACGGCCGGCCAGGCAGCTCGCCCAGGATATCGGAGAGTTCCAGCGCGTGAACATTGGGTGCGGCACGATAACCCAGACCGTGGGCCAGAGCGCAGGCGAGCCGGGAGATCGTGAGCACGTCGTCTTCCAGGGGAGCCTTCTCGCAATGGTGCTTGGAGCAAACCGCCCACAGCTCTAAGGGTAATCCCCAGGTACGAGTGAGCCACAATCCGGCCTCGCAATGATCCAGGCGGAACAGGGAGCGTTCGGCCTCGCGCAGATCGCCTTCCGTCCCGGACGCCGATTCGAGCAGGGAACCGTAGCGCTCCAAATCGATCGCCAGCAGGCCCAACCGGCCGATATCGTGGAGCAATCCCGCCATATAGGCCCGATCGGGGTGGAAACGAAAATACGGCGCCAGCCATTCGCCGATTACACCCGCGGCGCGGCTGTGGGCCCAGGTGTTCTCTACGGCGTGATGCTTGCCGATGCTGCGTTGCATGGCCTCAAGGGAGGCCCGCAATGCAATCGCTTTGGTTTTTTCGATTCCCAGAACCGCGATCGCTTTGGCAACCGTATTCACGGCTCGCTTGGTTCCATACGCTGCCGAATTCGAGGTGATCAGCAGTTCGGCGCACAGGGCGGGATCGGAGCCGACCAGTTCCGCCACGTCGAGCACGCTGGTGCTCTCGTCGTCGAGCACGCGAAGCAACTCCAAGGCAATGGGACGAAACACCGGAATACGGCAAAGCGCGGGTTCCAGCTCTTTGGCAGCCGGATCCTGGGTATTGGACTTCATGTCCAGTCTGATCGGCGGCTCGCGCGGTTTTCTTGACGTTCTCCTTGGTTGGCACCGTTTTCCAGTACTAACCCCTTAGGGCCAGGTGGCGAAATTCCACAGTAGTTCTATGACTGACCCGTTACCCAAGGTGCTAGGCGGTTCCCCCGAAAGATGGTGGAATCGAGTCATGGACTGGGTAGATTTCCTGCTGTTGATGACGTTGGCGGTTGCGGATGCGCTTCTGCTGGTTTATCTACGGCGAAGGCGCCGCCGGCTCATGTGCTTGGCGAGAATGCAGCACAGCCTGGTGCTTGCTATCCGCCAGGTCAACCGGTCGGAACAGGCGCGGCGCAAAGCGGCTACCGGTTCGTTAGCGAAATGCTGACCACGCTGTCATAGTCATATGGATACGCCGTCCGCATCTCCGCCGCCTGAGCCTGGGCCGACTCGATCTGTATCAGCGGCCCATGATCGATGCCGGGGCAAAATCGCGCGGCCTTTTTCCATTCGCGCCGCCGGTCCACCAATTCCGGCCAAAAAGGAAAGATCCGGCACTGGGTAGGCTTGACGGGGTGAATGGCACAGCCAGTGGATTCGAGGAAGGGGCAGCGCGCCGCGGCCGCCACCCGTAGGCGCAGTTTGCGGCTGGTACGGTACACGTATCGCCGCTCAAACTCCTTGGGTTCGACGCCCAGAAATTCGGCGGAGCGGCGGAGATCCTCTTCCGTAAGATACACAAACCCGGGCCGCTCGCAGCAAGCCGTGCAACCCCTCCGGCACTCGAAGCGCAGACCATCCACCATAGGAGATATTCTATGCGAGCCGCGGCGCCGGTGTCGCCGGCGCTACTCACGGCGCGGGAAACCAGGTGGGACAGACGATCGTTTTTTGTCGTCTGTCGAGCGTTGCGGCCTGGCGAGAGCGTGACAGACCACGAAAAACGATGGTCTGTCCGGGTCTGTCCCACTTCTGACCGCTCGGGCTCGACTCAAATTCCACGACTTCAGGAGTCCGGTAAGATGGCTCGGCGGCGTCAAAACGTGAGACGAATACCCATCTGGATGCGCCGGTTGTTGGCGCTCGATCCGCCGCTGCCAAAACCGCCGCCGAAACCGGTATTCACCGAAGTCGGTTCGAGGAAGAGCGGATTGGTAATCGTTCCCTGGTAACCGGCGGGGTTGAAGTGGTTCAGCACGTTTTCGAAGCTCACGGATAAAGTAACGTTGTAGCGATGTTCGGTGGTGTCGCCAAACCCGCCACCGCGGCCACCGCCGCCGCCTCCCATGCGCATGCCACCGCCGCCACGGCCTCCGCCACCGCCCGGGCCACCAAAACCACCACGGCCACCCGGTCCGCCCGAACCGCCCGGCTGCGCCGCATTGCCGCGCAGGGCGCCGAATCCGAACACTCGATAGACGCGCAGGTTAATGGAAAACAAGCCCGGCATGGTGAGGTAATTGCGCGGGACCAGATTCGGGAACGTGTTGGAAGTGCCGACGACATAGCTGGTAAACGTGCCGTAAGGCGAGCACACGTTGTTGCCGGAGCGCACCACACTGGCACAGGTTGCATTGGAGGCGAACTCCGCGCGGGCGTTGGTAAAGTTATCGCCGAACACATCTTCGCCGAGGAGGACGTCGTAGGGCTGGCCGGAGCGCAACGTCACAAAAGGCGCGAAGCGAACGGCGCCGGGCCCCAGAACGTTCCCGACCAACTGGAAGTTGTTCCGGCGGTCCAAGGTGGACCGGCCGTAATCGAGAGCGAAGTCATACGGGTCGGTCGGGGTGGAAGGGAGATCCTTGGCGTAGGTCAACGCGTAGTTTCCGAACAGCGAAACCCTGGGGTTGAAGCGGGTGTTGAAATTGACCATCATGATCTTCTGGCTGAGGTACCCGCCGGATTCATATTCGAAAATGTTGCCGGCCGCGTAGCCGTACGGGAACACGCCATTGCTCGCGCTCAGCGGCAGCAAGGGGTTGAAAGTGCCCGGCATAGGCGTGTTGATGGGAACCGTTTGCCGCAGGTGAACCGCCCGATTGTCGGTAAAAGTCACCGCCATGGTGGTGTTGCGGGGCAACTGGCGTTCCACGCCCACAGCACTCTGCATGCTGTAATCGGCTCGCAGATTCGGAGACACCCGGTCGATCAGGTTTTGGCCCGGGTTCAGGGAAGAGAGCGAGGGGATGGTAGGGTAAAAGGTCGGATTGTAAACCGTATAGTCTACCTGGTTGATGCCATTGTTCAGCGCGGCGTTCTCGAACAGTCCCATGCTGACGCGATCGTAGAAAATGCCGAAGCCCCCGCGGACTACGGTCTTCTGCCGGCCGTTCTTAGCGGTGCCGGGCGCCCAAGCGAATCCCAAGCGCGGCGCCCAATCCCGGCGATCACCGATTAAAGTCTGGTTTTCGTAACGCAGCCCCAGGCTTATGGTGAGATTCGGCCGGAAGCGCCAATCGTCCTGCGCGTAGGGAGCTTCGTCCCACACGTCGCGGCTGATATAGGCTTGTCCGGCCTGGATACCGAAACGCGACGGGCCGCCGCCCAGGGTTTGAATCTGGGTCTCGGTGTAGCCCGCGTTAGCGAGCATCACCTGGCGCTCGTATTGCTGCAGCGAGGTCATGGCAACCGTAAGGGGGTTGCCGCTGGAATCGTACTCGATGTTGTTGTTCGCATCGAGCGCCGGTTCAGGGCCGCCCAGAAACGTGAACGCCCCGTTGAAACCCTGCGGCTGATAGCTTCGGTCGCTGTTGCGGCGCACGCGGATTCCGACCTTGAAGGTATGCGCGCCCCTCAGGAACTGGGTAAAATTCTGCAGCTCGTAATGCGTGCCAAGATCGTGTGTGCCTCCCAACCCGTTGCCGCCGGTGACAAATGATCCGGCGACATTGACCTGTGGAAGCTGGTTGCCGTCGTCAATCGTCCAGTTGCGGGTGTATTGAAAACGCGTTTCGTTCACCGTTTTGGAATTTAGAATGGAGGTCTCGGTCAGCATTACATTCTGGCCGTCTCCATTGGTGTTGTAAGCCAGATTGGAATAGGGCGCCGGCAGATTGGTGCCACCCAGGCCGGCATTTTGCTGTGAGCTGAACCGCTCTTCGACACGCACCGTCAAGGTGTTGTTGGTGTTGATCGCGTAGTCGACGCGCGGCGATATGATCGTGAACGTCGAAGGATTCAGAACGGCGGTATTGATGGCGGACTGGGTGAGCGTGGTGGGACTGTAGTACTGCGCCACTACAATCGCATTGTTCTCGATGTCGCGCCGGTTGAAATCCACAAAAAACGAAGCCTTCTTATTAATCGCGCTGCCCACGTTGGCGGACACCTGGCGATTGGAGTAATCGGGCTTGTTGTTGACTAGCGGGTTGCGCGAATCGAAAACCGAGTCGGTATCGAAAAACGAGATGGCGCCGCGGAGTTTGTCCGTGCCGGGCCTGGTCAGGATCTCGATCCGTCCGAAACCGAGCCTATCGAATTCCGCGGAGAAGGGGTTCTGGTTGATGCGAATTTCGCGGATGGATTCCTTGGGCGGCAACTGGCCGCCGCTGAAGCCATCGATGTAAATCTGCCCGCCGTTGGGGCCGGCGCCGGGGCCGGCCAGGGCTTGGAGCGCATCGGAGAGGTCGTCCGGATCGTCCGGCAACGCTTCCAGATCGGCGCCCTTGATCACCAGCGCGGTGGCATTGTTATCCGGCTCCACGCTCACCGTATTGCTGGATTCCTCCTGTACCGTGACCTCCTGTTTTTCGGCGCTGATGGCGAGTTGGATGGGCATTTGCAAAGCGTTCCCGGCGCTCACCGTCACCTGTTTGGAGAAAGTGGCGAAGCCGGGAAAAGTGACGCTGACCGTGTAGGTCCCCGGAGCCAGCCCGACAAAAGTGTAGCTGCCGTCCGCCTGGGTTTGCGCGATCTTGCTCGCGCCGGCGGCGGTTAGCGACACTTTGGCCGCTGGAATCACGGCGCCGGAATCGTCCATCAGAACGCCTTTTATCGAGCCGCTGGTTTGTTGCCCCCACACGCAGGCGGCCGCCAGAACGATACTAAAACCCCACAGTCGTAGCCTTCGCAAATTCACGATACGTCCCCTGAAAACGGATTTCCCTTGGATCTTTCCAAAAAACGGAGCGCACGGGCGATTTTAGTTGCCCTCGCCACCTTCGCCGCCGCCGAGATTCCAGCCGCTCATGATGTCGCGCGTGGCCGCGGGAGATGCCCTGAGCAGGTCATCCACCCCGGCGAGCAACATGACAGCCGTGGAATGACTGGAATCCGTGCCTTCGGTAGTAGTCACCATGATGGCGTCGCCGGCTTTGAGGCCGGTAAGCGGTACGGCGGGCAGACGATCGAGCATCTGCTTGAGGTCGCCGCGTCCGCCCCGGCCCGGGCCGCCCGGCTGGCCCAAGGCGCCGCCGCCGCGCCCGCCATCTCTACCGCCGGTGTCTTGCGTTCCGGCTCTCTGGTAACGCCGTGCCAGCATGGTGGCCATTTCCTGCGGCAGCTTCCGCATGGTGGTGTCGGCTGTAACCCGTATAAACCTGTTCTTCTTGCTTGCCAGATCCTTTACGACGAGGAGGCCCGCTCCGGCCTCCACCGAAACGACGGTCGCGGCGAGCTGCGGAAACGAGCCCGAAACTACCTTTTCCGCCGCGATCGAGCTCGCGTCCGCGTTCTTGTCTCCCAGCACATTCACCTGGTCGCCAATTTTGATCTGATCGAAAGTCCCGGGCTTGGCATCGCTCATTTTGGCGGATTCCAAAGCGTACCGCTGATATTCCGTCTTGGCGGAAGGCTGGACCGTAACCGTGCGCGTGCCAACTTTGATAGTCAACGACTTGGCGTTAAAGTCGATCGCGGCCACGATCCCGGTCGTACCGCGCTTCTGCCAGTCTTGCTGTTCCTTTTCATGAACCTGGGCAACGTCGGCCCGGGTCAGAATTCCGATTGTGCGGGCCTCGAAGGTCTTCTCGTCCGGCGACGCCGTACCGATAGCCGTGGCGCGGTCTCCCGCGTCAACGTCTTTCAGCTCGATCGGGACGGCCTCCTGCGCTCCGTTTTCGCCGGGCGTCAACCGCCGAACAAAAGACCGCTCCGCCAGCGTAACGGCCACGGTCTCGCCCTTATCCGTTTTCAGCGTGAGTTGCTTGTTCGGCGGGTCTACCGAGACCACCGTACCTGTAATCTGTGCGCGGCCGGCAGCAGGCGGTGTGCCCTGCGCCTGTCCCCAGACGGCGGCTGCGAAAACGAACGCCGCGAGCCCGATTTCAGCAAGCTTCCAACCCCCTGGCGCCGGTGATTTCCTTTGCATTCTCTCGTCGGTAGGGGCGTCGGGCGAAAGTTCAAGGTTACAGCCCGCCATGAATGGAACCCGGTGAACTTCGTTGGGGCTGACGTTTTGGGAAAGACCCGGGAGTCTTCAACAAAGGGAAGGGAGATCCAAAAGGAAAAAGCTTGAGGGGACCAGAAACAAAGAAAGCCGCGCACGGCCCGAGCGCCAGACGCGGCTCCCTAAATCTGCACAGGTGCGGACTGAGCTTAGTGAACGCTGCTCTTCGTGGTATCCGCGGTCTTCTTGGCCTTCTTGGCCTTCTTCGTCTTGCTGCTGGAGGTAGCGGTATCCTGAGCGAAGGTCACGACCACGGTGGTGGTCAGGAAAGCGAGGCCCAGCATCAGCGTCATTAGTTTCTTCATTGCGGTTTCTCCTTTGGACTGCGACGATTTTGCTTCGTCTTGATACCTAGGATAGCGGACGGCACATGAAACATCGCTTAAATGGTAATTAAAATCACTTCATGTGTTTCCGGGGTTGACGGACCGGCCATGCGATTTTCCGCTTCAGGAGCTCCGCCGGTCTGGAAAGCTGTGTTGATCGAATTGTGCTACGGTGGTAGCTTCGTTTTCGAGTTCGATTCAGCAGTTTGGGAGGATCAGATGAATGAAGCCCTCGGCATGATTGAAACCAAGGGGCTGGTGGGGGCGATTGAGGCGGCCGACGCTATGGTGAAGACCGCCAACGTGATCCTGACGGGCAAAGAGTTCGTGGGCGCCGGGCTGGTTTGCATCATCGTCCGCGGGGATGTCGGCGCGGTGAAAGCGGCCACGGATGCGGGCGCCGCGGCAGCGCGCCGGGTGGGAGAACTGGTCGCCGTCCACGTGATTCCGCGGCCCCACGAGGAAGTGGAGAAAGCCCTCCCTACGGCCGGACTCAAGAAGTAGCTTCCCATGCTCGACAAAGACCTTCTATCCATACAGGAGGTCCGAACCAAGGTAGCCAAGGCCCACGCTGCCTGGCAACCGTTCCGCACATTTTCGCAGGCTCAGGTCGACGCCGTGGTGGAGCAAATGGCCGCCGCCGCGCGGGCCAACGCGCGCCGCCTGGCGGAGATGGCCGTGGAGGAGACCGGCTACGGCAACGCCCCCGATAAGTACATCAAGAACCTGCTTGCCAGCGACTTGCTTCCACGCCGTATGCGCGGCATGAAAACCGTGGGCGTGGTGCGCGAGCTGGCGGACGAGAAGATCGTGGAAATCGCCGTTCCCGTGGGAGTCGTCGCGGCGATCCTGCCGACCACCAATCCCACTTCCACCGCGATTTATAAAGTGCTGATTTCGCTCAAAGCGGGTAATGGGGTGGTGGTGAGCCCGCACCCCAGAGCGCACCGATGCACCTGTGCCACCACCGGCGTCCTGGCCCAGGCCGCGGCCGAAGCCGGAGCCCCGGAAGGCATCATTCAATGCGTCGACAACGCCACGCTCGAGGGCACCGGTGCGCTCATGAAACATGAGCTCATCGGCGTGATCCTGGCTACCGGCGGCACCGGCATTGTCAAGGCCGCGTACTCCAGCGGCAAACCGGCCTTCGGAGTCGGCCCGGGCAACGTGCCCGTGCTGATGGACACTTCGGCGGACCTGGACGAAGCCGTTCGCAAAGTGATTGCCGGCAAGTCGTTCGACTACGGCACCGTCTGTTCCAGCGAGCAGGCGCTGGTTGCCGAAACTTCGCTGCGCGAACGCATTCTGGCTTTACTCCGGCAGAATCGCGCTCACCTCTGCACCGAAGCGCAGGCCCTCGCATTGAGCAAGCTGCTGGTCACGGCCAACTGGTCCATCAACCCGCAATGCGTCGGCCAGGCGCCGGCGAAACTGGCGCGCATGGCGGGGTTCGAAGTGCCCGAGAGCACCAGCATTCTGTGCGCCGAGATCGGCGGCGTCGGCAAGCAGCATCCGCTCTCCATGGAAAAGCTCTCGCCGGTGCTGGCCCTGTATTTTGTGAAGGATTTTCCGGCCGCTCTCGACGCCTGCCACGCTCTGCTGAAATTTGGCGGACTGGGCCACACGGCCGCGATTTACGCCCGCGACGACGCTCGCATCCGCGAATACGGGCTGCGCGTCCCAGCCATGCGGGTGCTGGTGAACACGCCCACCCCGCAAGGCTCGACAGGCATCACCACCAACGTTTTTCCGTCCATGACGCTGGGCTGCGGGGCGGCGGCCGGTAACATCACCTCGGACAACATCGGACCGCAGCACCTCATCAACCTGAAGCGCCTGGCCTACGCGGTGCGGGAACCCGAGCAAGCATTCGAGATGCCGCTCCGGATGGCCGCCGCGCCCGTGGATGGCGCCGTAACCGCCGTCGACCGCTCAGCCGTGGCGGCCGCGGTGGAACGGTACCTTGCAGCACGAGGCATCGCGACCGCGCCGAAGGCTTCCCCGGGGCTCTCCTGTAGCTGTTCGGCCGGCAGCGGCGCCGGTTCTTCCCATTCCACGGTCTCCGAACCGATCGCTGTGAATCAGGCCGTGATAGCGAACATAGCCGCGGAGGTCGTGGACCGCTTCCTCGCCAACCGCGGTTCTGCGCGATCGCGTGTTTCTCCGCAGCCGGCGCCCAACGCCGGTTCGGACTCGCCCGGCGGCTACGGCTAGGACGGGGACACCCGTCCGCCGGCTGGTGGGACAGTCGCCTGTAGTAAGTAAGCCCACGGCTGGCGGCTCCGGGAAATAACTGTTGCAACCCGTTCAAGACGGTGATATGCTGGTCCGACCAAGCCAGTACTGAACGGGCTGACTGATCCAGTACTGCGCTAGTCTAAACCTAAGGAGGGGACTGCAATGAGCCAACCTTACGTCGGCGAGTGCCGGCTCGTGGCTTTCAATTTCGCGCCAGCGGGCTGGCTGATGTGCGCCGGCTCGCTCCTGCCCATTTCCGAGTACGACACGCTCTTCAACCTGATTGGCACCACCTACGGCGGCGACGGACAAACGACTTTCGGCTTACCAGATCTACGCGGGCGCACTCCCATTCACCAGGGCTCCGGATTTACGATTGCGCAGAGCGGCGGCCAGGAAACCGTTACGCTCACAACTCCGCAAATGCCGGCCCACACCCATCCACTGCTGGCCTCCGGTTCCGGCGGCAACACCAACAACCTACAAGGTAAGGTTCTGGCGGTTTCCCCATCGCCGGTTTATGTCGCGAACACTCCCCCAACCAAGCCAATGAATAGCAATTCCGTGACGAGTGCTGGCGGCAATCAGTCCCACGACAACCTGCAGCCGTTTCTCGTCATGAACTGGGTCATTTCCCTGTTCGGCGTTTACCCGAGCCAGTCATAAGCAAAGCAATCAGGAGGCACTTATGGGCACACCATACCTTTCCGAACTCAAGCTGGTTTCTTTCTCCTTCGCGCCCAAGGGCTGGACCATGGCGAACGGCCAGCTCATGGCGATCAACCAGAACCAGGCGCTGTTCTCCCTGCTCGGCACTACCTACGGCGGAGATGGACGCATAAACTTTGCGCTGCCGAACCTGCAGGGCCGGGTGCCGATTCATATGGGCAGCGGCTACGCCCTTGGCGAGGTGGGCGGAGAAGTCTCTCATACCCTGTCGGTCAGTGAAATGCCCGCGCACCCGCATGTGCTTCAGGGCGTCAACACCAACCAAAACATCACTCCGGTTCCGGCCAACAACTTGCTGGCCAATACGAGCGGGAATCTGGCGATCTACGGGCCGGAGAACAATCTGGCATCCATGTTTCCCACCGCTCTTGGGAGCGCCGGCGGCAGCCAGCCTCACCCCAACCAGTCGCCGTATCTGGTGATGACCTGGATCATTGCGCTCACGGGCATCTTCCCAAGCCAAAACTGAGAGGAGACTTAAACATGGCTGATCAATTTGTTGGCGAGGTTCGCGTTTTTCCGTTCAATTTTGCCCCCATCGGCTGGGCTTTCTGCAATGGCCAGATTCTGCCGATCTCCCAGAACACAGCGCTTTTTTCGCTGCTGGGAACCTATTACGGCGGCGATGGCAAGTCCAATTTCGCTCTGCCGAACATGCAGGGCAACCTTGTTGTAAGTTCCGGCCAGGGGCCGGGCCTCAGCGTATACGACCTAGGTGAGACTGGCGGCTCCCCAACCGTGCAGTTGCTTGTGTCTCAGCTTCCCTCGCATAGCCACAATTTGCAGGCAATTGAATTTCCGGAAGCGAACAACACATCGCCGATCAACGCCGCGCTCGGTTCTAAGCCCGGCGTCACCAACATATACTCGACTAGCACCAGCCCCCTGGTCGCGATGGATTCGAATGCGATCGCACCCATCGGCGGAAGCCAGCCGCACAACAACATGATGCCGTACCTCACGCTGAACTTCTGCATCGCTTTGCAAGGCATCTTCCCGCCTCGCTCGTAGGAAACTGGAATGCCGGGGACCGCGTCCCCGGCTCTACTATGTCCACTTTGGCCGTTCGTCCCGCCCTGCCCCAAGATGAGATTTTCCTGTATGAGCTGTATGTGGCCATACGCGGGCCGCTGTTCGAACTGGCGCCGATTACGGCGGCGCAGCGGGAGCACCTGCTGCGGCTACAATTCCGGGCGCAGATCTCGTCCTATACACAGCAGTTTCCCAACTCGTGTTATCACGTGGTGCTGCTCGACTCGAAGCCGGTCGGCCGCCTGTGGGTTGCGCCCGCGGGCGACGCCTTCATCCTGGTGGACATCGCCATCCATCCCAGCGTGCAGAGCAAGGGACTTGGCACCGTGCTGGTGGAGCGCCTGCAGCAGGAGGCGCAGAATGCCAAGCTGCCCATCCGCTCCATGGTGGATCGATTCAATCCCGGCTCGCTGCGCTTCCATCGGAAGCTAGGCTTCGGAATCGTCCGCGAGGATCTGCTGCAGTACTACATGGAGTGGCGGCCTCCATCGCTGCTATAGCGCGGCGCCGCGGGCGTTATCGGTGCGATTGGCTCCGCCGCCGGCATCGGCGATGGAACGCACCCAGCCTTTGCAGATTTCGATCAGTTGCGTTTTGAGGTTCTCGGATTTGTCGAAACGCAGCACGCGTACATCCTGGCGGTCCTCCAGCTCTTTGCGGAACGTCAGGATCGCGAGATCGGTTTCGTGCGGCGCGTCCTTCAGGCACATGATCGCCTCGCGCATGGGCAGGCTGGCATCGTCCCGGCACTCGGCGGCAAGATGAAACATCTTCCGAAAGAGATTGTTCGGCCCCCAGTCGTCCTCGAATACCTGGATGAAGTAAGTGCACTGGCGAATGTTGTCCGCCACTGCCGACCGGAAACCGACAATTTGACCGTCTTCGCGCAAGCCCACCGAGACGAGCAGGATTTTTAGCGGCATGGCTTCGTTGGCGTTCACCTCGCTGATGGCCGCGCGGCACGCGTCCTGCTCGCGAGCCAAATCGCCTGGAGTCGAGAGATATACGCGGTACATGTCGAAGCCGTGGACAATCATGCCGGTTGAAAGCCAGTGTAGCATCGGCCGGAGGGCGCCATGCTCCCGCCTGGATCGGCCATCCAGGCACCTGCCCCCGCGGAACTATGCCGTAGATCGCGTCCGCGCTCCAGCCCTGTTCAACCGCGCCCTCTGATATTCTATTGTTGCCTGAGGGCTGAGGTCGTACGTGGATTTGAATCTGGATACGCTGAAACGCGAGATGTTGGACTACCTGGCGGGAAGCGGGCTGGCTGTCTTTCACAGCAGCCCGGGCGGCCTGGAAGGCATGCCGATGGTGCTCTGGGACACCGAGCGCCATCCCGATTACCAGATGTTCCTGGAGGTGGCGCGCAAAGCCGGCGCCAGCATGGTTCTGTTTGCCGCGCGCGAATTAGAGACGTCCGATATCGACGACTTGCTGGCGCAGCTCGACGATTGCGGGCTGGAACGCGACGAGCGTCGCGATTACGAAACGCGGCTGCGCGACTTGCGGGCCCACCTCGGGGTTACCTGCTCGATCGAACTGGCTTTCGACTACCACTTGCGCCTGTATGTCTACGAACTGCAGCCCGATTGGTATGAGGAATTCCTCGAGATCGAGGACGAAATCGTGGCGCACGTCTCCGGCGAAAATGAAGACACCGAAGACGACGGCCTGGGCGGCTATTTTTCCAAAAATTAGCCGTGCCGGCCTCCCGTTGGCTGGTACCGCCACCCGAAACCGATAGCAACGCCGCCGGCCTGGCGCACGAGTTGGGGGTCGGCATTCTGGCGGCGCGCGTCCTAGCTCGCCGCGGTTTCCTCAACCCAGCGGCTGCGCGCCGCTTTCTTTCGCCCTCCCTCGGCGACCTCCATTCCCCCGGCCTGCTGCGAGACATCGAGCCGGCCGTGGACCGCCTGCTAGCTGCCATCCGCAATCGGGAGAAGATCCTCATTTACGGCGACTACGATGTGGATGGCACGCTCTCGGTGGTGCTCCTGCTCAAGGCCATCGAGTTGGCCGGCGGCGACGCCACCTACCATGTCCCGCACCGCCTGAAAGACGGTTACGGCATGCGCACGGAGGTGGTGGAGCATGCCGCCGCCGAGGGCGTCCGGCTGATCGTTAGCGTCGATACGGGCATTCGCGCCGCCGTCGTGGTCCAACGAGCGGGCGAGTTGGGCATCGACGTGATCGTTACCGATCATCATTTGCCCGAATCCGTCCTGCCTCCGGCGCTGGCCGTGCTCAACCCCAATCGGCCGGACTGCGCCTACCCGCAGAAGGATCTGTGCGGGGCGGGCGTGGCATTCAAGCTGGCCCAGGCGCTCCTGGAGCGGCTCGGTTGGGCGCCCGCTAAAGTGGAACGCATCGCCGCGTCCCTATTGAAGCTGGTTGCCATTGCCACGGTAGCCGACGTAGTGCCGCTCACGGGTGAAAATCGCGCCATCGTCAAATACGGCCTCGCAGGCCTGAGCGATCCGCGCAATCCCGGTTTGCGCGCGCTCTTCCAGGTTGCCGGCCTCGCCTCCGGCGTGGCGCCTAACACGCATCAAGTTGGGTTCCAAATTGGCCCGCGCGTGAATGCCGCCGGCCGCATGGATACGGCCCGGCAGGCGATCGAGCTGTTCCTCACCGCCGATCCCGCCCGCGCCGCCGCCCTGGCGCGGGATCTCAACGAGCACAATACCGAACGGCAACGCACCGAGGCCACCACACTGGAAGCCTGCCTGGGCGCGCCCGAAGACCGAACGGCTGCTGGGCTGGTGTTTTATGGCGGGGATTGGCACCGGGGCGTGTTGGGCATCGTCGCGAGCCGCCTGGTAGAGCGCTTGCACCGGCCGGTATTCGTGCTCGGTCTGGACCAGGAAAGCGGGACGGCGCAAGGCTCCGGCCGCAGCGTCGATGGTTTTCACCTGCTGGAGGCGCTGGAATCCATGCCGGAGCTCTTTGTGCGTTTCGGCGGCCACCGGCACGCCGCCGGGGTCACCTTGGAAGCCGCGCGCGTGGACGAGTTTCGGAAGCGCTTCGCCGAGTATGCCGCCGTCCGGCTCACGCCCGAGGATTTCGTGCCGAGCTACTCAGTGGACGCCCGCGCCGAACTGCGCGAGCTGAACGACAACGCTGTGGATGGTGTGCTGCGCCTGGCGCCTTTCGGCCATGGCAACCCGGAGCCGCTATTCCTGGCGGCCGGCGTGGAGGTGGCGGCGGCTCCGGTCCTCATGAAGGAGCGGCACTTTCGGGTAGCTATGCGCCAGGCGGGCCGCACACTGACCCTGAAGGCCTGGAATGTGGCTGCGCGAGCGGCGGAATTGCCAGCCGGAGCGCGGATGGACATCCTGTTTAATCTGGAAGAGGATGCCTATTCGGCCAGCCGTGGGTACGCGCCCTGGTGCGCGGTGTTGCGCGACTGGCGGGAGGCGTAACCGTGGGGCAGACCATCGTTGTTTGTGGTCTGCCAGCCAGCGTTTTCTGTTTCGGCTGTTCCGTTCCCGGCGACGGAGTAGGGCAGACCACAAACGACGATGGTCCGCCCCACTTAGTTCTGACGCCGCCGGAGATCGCGCCCTACCCGCCGGCCTGATCGTCTTTTGCGGCGACGTCTTCGTAGATATCCGTCAACGGAATGGTGCAGCCGACCGAGTCCAGACAAACCGCGTCCTCCAGACTGCTCGCTGCCGTCAGCAGCCACTGGCCGGCCGCTTGGCGCTTGAAGCACTCCACCTGGATGCGGTCCTGCGAGACCAGCACGTATTCCTGAAGGGACTCCAACGCTCGGTAATGACTGAACTTCCTGCCGCGGTCGTAGGCTTCGGTCGTCGGGGACAGTACTTCAACGATAAGGTTGGGATTCAGCAAAGTGTCCCGCTTCTCGTCCAGGAATTTACGCTCGCCGCAGACAACCACCAGATCGGGATATGTGTAGAATCCCGTGGCACTCACCTGCACGCGCATGTCGCGGGAGTAGGAGCGGCACGAGCCGCCGCGGAGTTTCAGGCGAAATGCGACGACCAGGTTATCGACGAGGATATTGTGCGCCTCGCTGCCACCCGCCATGGCGAACATTTCACCCTGGTAATACTCGCTGCGGATTTCCGCCTGGCGTTCGATCTCGAGGTATTCCTCGGGTGTGAGGAAAACCTTCGGATGCGTGGACATGGTAACGTCTCAAGACAAACTTACCATGTCCATAAGCCGGGCAATTTCTACACCGTTCGCGACGATTCGTCCGTGGACTGCGCCGGGCAGTTGAGGGTACGCCGCTGGCTGCCAGCCGGCTCGGTGTATGGCGAACTCCGGAGGCGTTCGAAAAACCCGGTGCAGGGGTTACTGTCCCTGGTTTCTCTGGTTTCTCGTCCCTGGTTTCTCCTGGTTTCTCAGGTACGATGGAACGGCAGCGTTGCTCATCTTCAGCCCTTCCATAAGCATAGCGCCGCCCGCTTGTTTCCACAATCACGGGGACCGCCGCTGGCGGCGCAGCCTCAAAGAGCGGCTGCAGGCTGGATTGGCCGCCCCACGGGGCAGCATGATGAGGCAAAGGGCAGACCACAAAAAGCGATGGTCTGCCCCACGGTAAACCCACCTACGCCGTTCGGGACGATTCGCTCCCGTCGCCGGAGATCGCGGCTTGCGCGGCTGCCAGCCTGGCGATCGGTACCCGGTACGGGGAGCACGACACGTAGTCCATGCCAATCCGGTAGCAGAAGCCTACCGAGCTGGGCTCGCCGCCGTGCTCGCCGCAAATGCCGACTTCGAGATCGGGACGAGTGGCCCGCCCGGCATCCACCGCCATCTTCACCAGCTTGCCGACGCCTTCCTGGTCCAGGACGCCGAAAGGATCGCTGGTGAAGATCTTTTTGTCTTCGTACTCGCGCTGGAACTTCGTATAGTCGTCGCGCGACAGGCCCATGGTGGTCTGGGTCAAATCGTTGGTGCCGAAGCTGAAGAATTCGGCTTCCTTGGCCACCTCCCCGGCGGTAAGCGCGGCGCGCGGAATTTCGATCATGGTGCCGACCATGTAGTGCAGCTTCTTCATGCCGGCCTTGGCCAGCACTTCCTTGGCTACCCGGTCCACGATCGCTTTCTGGTTTTCCAGTTCCTTGACGCCGCCGATGAGCGGGATCATCACTTCGGGCAGCACCTTCTTGCCCTTCTTGACCACCTGCACGGCGGCTTCGAAAATGGCGCGGGCCTGCATTTCGGTGATCTCCGGATAGAGCACGCCCAGGCGGCAGCCGCGGAGGCCCAGCATGGGGTTGAATTCGTGCAGTTCTTCCACCCGGTGCAGCAGCGCCGGCAGGACCGTCTTGAGGGTCTTGACGTCCACGCCGAAGTTGGCGTACTTGGAGACCAGTTCCTTCTTCTTCTTAATGTCCGCGTAGGGAAGCACGGCGATGTCCACCATCAACTCTTCGCGCTTGGGCAGGAACTCATGCAGCGGCGGATCGATGGTGCGGATCACGACGGGAAGTCCGTTCATGGCGGTGAACAGGCCGGCAAAATCCCTGCGCTGCATGGGAAGCAGCTTGGCCAGGGCCTTGCGGCGGTCTTTTTCGTTGTTCGCCAGAATCATGGCCTGCATGTGGGCGATGCGGTCTTCGGCAAAGAACATGTGCTCGGTGCGGCACAAACCGATGCCCTCCGCCCCGAATGACACTGCAACTTTGGCGTCACGCGGAATATCGGCATTGGCGCGCACGCCGAACTTGCCGCGGAATTTATCCGCCATTTTCATGAAGGTGGCGAAGGTCGGCGAATTGGGATCCGGATCCTTGGTGTCGGCCTGGCCCAGATAGACCGCGCCGGTGGTGCCGTCCATCGAGATCCAATCGCCTTCGTTGACGGTGACGGTCTTGCCGGCGACGGCGACCGTGGCGATCTTGTTGCGTTCGGAAATCGAGATCGCCCCCGCGCCCACCACGCACGGCCGGCCCATGCCGCGCGCCACCACGGCGGCGTGGCTCGACTTGCCGCCCACCGCGGTCAGAATGCCTTTGGCCACATCCATGCCGTGAATGTCGTCCGGAGTGGTTTCCTTACGCAGCAGAATCACCGGGGCCTTCTCCGACAACACCACCGCGTCATCGGCTGAAAACGCCACCCGTCCCACCGCGGCGCCCGGCGAGGCATCGATGCCGGTGGTCAACTTCACCAGTTTCTTCAGCGAAGCGGGATCGAATACCGGGTGCAGCAACTGGTCGAGCTGGTTGGGGGCCACGCGCAGCACTGCCGTCTTGGCGTCAATCAGACCTTCCTTTTCCATCTCTACCGCAACCCGCACGGCCGCGGGACCGGTCCGCTTGCCGTTGCGGGTCTGCAGCATGTACAGCTTGCCCTCCTGCACCGTGAACTCAAAATCCTGCATGTCCTTGTAGTGCTTTTCGAGCGACGACGTAATGGTGACGAGCTGATCGTAAACCGCGGCGTTCCAGTCTTTGAGCTGCGAAATGGGCTGTGGCGTGCGGATTCCGGACACCACGTCTTCACCCTGCGCGTTCACCAGGAATTCGCCGTAGAACACCTTCTCGCCACTGCCCGGATCGCGTGTGAAGCCGACGCCGGTGCAGCAGTCGTCGCCCATATTGCCGAACACCATAGCCTGCACGTTGGCAGCGGTGCCGATATCGTCCGGAATCTTTTCCATCTTCCGGTAGTAGTTGGCTTTGGGGTTCCACCAGGAGCCGAACACCGCATTGCGCGCCAGCTTGAGCTGTTCCTTGGCGTCCTGCGGAAAGTCCTTCTTGGTTTCTTTCTTTACGATTTTGAGGTACTCGGCAATGATGGCTTTCAGATCTTCCGCCGTCAGGTCCGTGTCCAGCTTTACCTTGGCTTTGTGTTTGCGCGCGTCGAAGGCCTCGTCGAACTTTCCCATATCGATATCCAGCGCCACTTCACCGAACATCTGAATGAACCGGCGATAGCAGTCGTAGGCGAAGCGGGCGTTGCCGGTCTTGGCTACCAGGCCTTCGGTGGTCTTATCGTTCAAACCCAGGTTGAGAATGGTGTTCATCATGCCCGGCATGGAAAACTTCGCGCCGGAGCGCACGCTCAACAGTAGCGGATCGGCGGCATCGCCCAGCTTTTTGCCCAGGCGCGATTCCAGCATCGCCAGCGCCTCGTCCACCTCGGCTTCCACTTCGTCCGGCACGGTGTTTTTGTTTTGGAAGTAGATGTTGCACACCTCCGTCGAAATGGTGAATCCTGGGGGTACAGGCGCGCCGGCCCGCGACATCTCGGCCAGGCCCGCGCCCTTGCCGCCCAGAACGTCCTTCATCTGTCCGTCACCGTCGGCGGTTCCGTTGCCGAACGAGTAGACATACTTGCTCATGCGTAGCTCCTATGAATTGGTAACAATTTCCGAAAGATCCGCCATCGTGGAAAATTCACGAAATAATGCGCTGACGAGCATCAAGCGGTTCAACCGGATTTTAGCATCCGGCGCATTCACCAGTACCTTGTCGAAGAACAGATCGACCTTAGGCCTCAGCCGCGAAATCACCGATTCGATCGGCTGCCCGGCGATGCGCCGGTATTCGTCGTAAAGCTCTCTCTCCGGCCCCGGTTCCAGCAGCGATTCGTCCACCGCGCCGTCACCGGAAAACTTGGCCTGCTCCAGGATATTGCGGATGCGTTTGAACCCTGCCGCCAGCGGCTCGAAATCCGGCGTGGTGCGCAGCGCCGCGAGCCGCTCCAGCCGCGATTCCAGGTCCACCAGGTTGCTCCAGCCCCTGGCCATGGCCGCATTCACTTCGTCGTAGCGGAAGCCGCGCGCATCTTTGAAATAGAACTTCACCCGGTCTTCGAAAAAGGCGCGCAGGGCTTCGTCGCCGCCGATTACGTCGAGCAGCGGAATCTCAATCCGGCCTTCCACCAGGATCTTCACCACGCCCTGCGCCGCTCGCCGAAGCGCGAACGGGTCGCGCGAGCCGGTGGGAATCAGACCGACCCCAAAGCATCCGCGCAAGGTGTCGAGCTTGTCCGCCAGGGCAACCACTCGGCCGGCCTGGCTGCGCGGAATCGAATCCTCCATGCTGACCGGCTTGTAATGGTCGTAGATCGCCTGCCACACTGGTTCGGGTTCGCCCTCCGCGCGGGCGTACAATCCGCCTACCACGCCCTGCAGCTCGGTGAACTCCTTTACCAGCTCGGTGGTCAGGTCGCATTTCGCCAGTTCCGCGGCCCGCAGCGCGTCGGCGTCCCCGCCCAGTTCCCGCGCCAGCGCCACCGTGCGTTCGGTCTTTTCCAGGTACGAGCCGAGCTTGGCCTGGAACGTCACGTGAGCCAGGTCGGCTTTCCGCTCCTCCAGGCTCTTTTTCCGGTCGGTCTCCCAGAAGAACCGCGCATCGTTGAAGCGGGCCCTCAGTACGCGCTCGTTGCCGCGCTTCACGAACCCCTCGCTATCGGTGGGAATGTTCATGACGGCCACAAATTCCGGCGCCAGATTTCCCGCCGCGTCCTCCACCGAGAAGTACTTCTGATGGTGGCGCATCACCGTGATGAGCACTTCTTCGGGCAGTGTCAGGAAATCCCGATCGAAGCTGCCCCGGATGGTGGCCGGATACTCGGTCAGGTACACCAGCGTTTCGAGCAGCGCCGCGTCCGGCTTCACCCGCACGCCCGCCAGTTCGCTGCGGATTTTTTCGCGCCGTTCCGCGGCCGAAAGAGTCACGTGATGGTCGCGCAGCCGCTCCGCGTAGTCGGCCGTCGTCACCACGATCTCCCGCGCGCCCAGCCGGCGATGCCCGCTCGTCAACGCGCCGCTTCTCACGCCGGCAATCTCGAACGGTACGATCTCATCGCCCAGCAGCGCCAGCAGCCATCGAATCGGCCGGATAAAGCGCGGCCCGTTCTTGGCCGTCCAGTACATGGTTTTGGGAAAATAAATTCCCAGAATGACTCCCGGCAGCGCTTCCGCCAGAATGTCTTTCACCGCCCTGCCCGGCACTTTCTTGAGAAAGCTGTAATATTCGCCCTTGGCGGTAGTCTCGATCGAGAGATCCTCGGCCTTCACGCCCTGTTTGCGCGCGAAGCCGGCCACTGCCTTCGACGGCGCCGATTTGGCCGGCCCGGTAACGCGTTCTTCCGTGTCGGCCATACGTGCCGGCAATCCTTCGGCCCGCAGCACCAGCCGCCGCGGCGTGGCATCGAGCGCCACCGATTCGTGCGGTATCTCGAGCTTCTCAAACAGCAGGCGCAGATTTTCCAGAGCGCCCGGAATCATCCAATCGGGGATCTCTTCGGCGCCGATTTCGAGAAGGAAGGGAAGGCTCATTGTGCGGCTGACCTCCTGGAGCACAGCCGAGCGGGGACGTGGGGCAGAGCATCGTCTTTCGTGGTCTGCCCTACAACTGGTCTTCGGTGGATGCAGAGCTTGAGAACATCTGGGTGGCAGACCACAGAAGACGATGGTCTGCCCCACGGAGTCAGACTCATTGGGCCACCGTCTCGCCTTCGTGGGTGGGGCTCTGTTGATCGATCCAGTCGTGTGCGACCTGCACCGCCAGCTTCCGCACCCGCTGGATCACGCCCACGCGCTCAGTCACGCTGATGGCGCCGCGCGCGTCGAGCGTATTAAAAAGGTTGGAGCACTTCAGTACCTGGTCGTAGGCTGCCAGCAGCGGGAAGCGCAATTTGTCGCCTGCCTTCGGATCGTACGCCGCCAGCAGCCGCGCGGCTTCGCCTTCGTGCAGATCGAACAGTTTCCAGAGGGTCGCCACATCGGCCATTTCGAAGTTGTAGACCGAATACTGCAGCTCGTCCAGATAGCGCACGTCGCGGTATTGGAAATCCTTGGTCCAGTCAATGTCGAATACGCTGTCTTTGACCTGCAGGAATGCCGTGAGCCGCTCCAACCCGTAGGTCAGCTCCGCCGGAACCAGGTCCAGGTCGATGCCGCCGCACTGCTGGAAATAGGTGAACTGGGTGATCTCGAGCCCGTCCAGCATCACCTGCCAGCCCACACCCCAGGCGCCAAGCGTGGGCGCCTCCCAGTTATCCTCTTCGAGCTTGATATCGTGCTTGGTCAGGTCGATGCCGATCGCTTCCAGGCTGCCCAGGTACTGTTCGATGACATCTTCCGGCGATGGCTTCAGAATCACCTGGAGTTGCTGGTGCTTGAAAAGGCGGTTGGGATTATCGCCGTACCGCCCGTCGGCCGGCCGCCGGCTCGGCTGCACGTACGCCACCCGGTAGGGCCTTGGCCCCAGCACGCGCAGAAAAGTCTCCGGGCACATCGTGCCGGCGCCCACTTCCACGTCGTAAGGCTCCTGGATGATGCAGCCTCGTTCGGCCCAGTATTGCTTCACCTTGAGTACGATCTCTTGAAACGTTTGCATGCCTTTAAGAGTTATCCTCGAGCAGAGGCGCGGTCACCAGCCGCCGCTCGATGTGCGACTCGATCTGCTCCACCAAAAAGCGCCGCAAATCGGCCGCGGTTTCCCGCTTCCACTCGCGCGGCTGAAGCTGCGCCACCGGTGTGCGCAACATTTCCGCCGCCATCGCCCGCGATTCCACGCTCAACTCCCCAACTCCGCCCACTGCCAAAGTGCGCCGGCAGTGACCGCACAGCAGCCCTTCCCGCCCGCGGCTGAAAAAAGCCCGTTCCGGCGCCTCCGGGTCGTCCAGCAGGCTTCCGCAACCCAGGCAGACATGAAGCTCCGGTAGCCAGCCCGAGAGCCGCACCGCCCAAAGGGAAAAGTACGTCACCGCGCGCCACGGCCCCGCGCGCAGATCGTCCAGAACCGCCGCCAGCAGCCGGTAAAACTTCTCGCTAGGCTCAGCCGACGGCAGCAACTGATCGCTGACTTCGGCTACATAATCGAGCGCCACTCCCGTCCGGTAATCGGAAACTAACCCGAACTGGGAGCGGATCAGCTCGCAGGAATCCAGGTTCACCAGCTCCCTGGTCTCGCGCTGGAAATACGCCATCCGAACTTGGGAAAGACGCTCCAGCCCCGCGCCGAAAGCATTCTTCGGACGCCGCGCCCGCTTCGCCACACCCCGCAGCTTGCCCTGGTCACGGGTAAAAAAACTGACCACCAGGTCCGCTTCCTTAAGCGGGTAAGTTCGCAAAACGAAAGCTTCGCTGACACGCGCCGGCACACGTGGAAAGCTAAGAGTAACACAGGGTGAACGGAGAGCCCCACGAAAGACCCAGCGGCGCCGTCGCGCAATGCTCCGGGCCGTAGGTCCGACGCGATGTGCAGCGCAATCGTGCGGTCGGGAATGCCTCCGTTCCAGCGAAAGTTCCCAAGAGCTTCGCGAGAGCCCAATCGGCCGCAGGGGCCGGAGAACCCGGAGAGAACATTGAGGCTACCCCACCACAACTTGATTTTCTGCTCAATTGTTACGTACAATTAAACGTATAATCATACGCAGAATCGTCGTGTGAAAGAGACGGACGAATGGAAAGAAACCGATCGGCAGTTCGAGACTTTGGACTGTTCAGTGACGAGGTTTTCACCTCGACCGACCTCAACAGACGGTCCGGGGAAGTGCTCAACCGGGCGAGGAGAACGCCGGTCACCATTGCTCGGAATAACGAGCGATTCGCTCTGCTCAGGCGGGATCAGGCAGCCTCGCTTGTCAAAGGTCTAACGCAGCTCGTGGAGGTTGTTCAGTTAGCGCAGAGCGCGGTCGCGCTTCGCAAGAATCGGCCGGATCAAGTCGCCCCTAGCGTGGCGTGGATGCGGGCGTTCGATGAAGAAGACCGTCAGTCGATGCTGGACGAGATATTCACGTCTTGCGTCCAGGCATCGGCGGCGGACGATTGGGACGCTGTGACTGCCCTCATCCATCAATGGCGTGAGAGCGCATCTGTGGCGGAGAGCGGAATACTGCGTCAAGCCATGGATGCTGAATCCGATGAGCAGCCGCTACCTCACCCGAGCGCGATTTCAACCGTGCCAGAGCCGTCTTGCGAGCTTTGAAGTCCGATGGACGAGGTACCGGGCACTGAAGCTGGCGGCCCGCCGGAGGATCTCGGCATCAGCCCGCCGAACGCGGAGCCGGGCGCAGCCCGCTGGATTCTGGTTGCGCACAACCGAAACGTACTGAAGGGGTGGGAATGGCTCTGCCGCAATACTCCAGTGGATGCCCAGCGCTGCTACGCGTGGCTCTCCCAGCACGCGACCCTGCCAAAACCGCGGAGGTGCTATGCCCTCAAAGGGAAACAGTTCGCGGGCTGTTGGGGATATGAGATCGGCTCGGCCAACAGGGTCTATTACAAACCGGATGAGACGGACCGAAAAGCTGTGATCTTTTATGCTGGACCTCACCCGAGTGGGGTTCCAACACCACCCAAGGGCTTATAGCAAAGAGGGTAATGACCTCGCGCGGAAAGACAATCTGTCCCGAAGGCTCCGGGCGGTTTTGCGCGACAGAAAAGCTCGCATTGCCCTGCTTTCATGGAGACCATTGCGCTGAGATTACCCGACGATCTCTTGGCCGAACTCGAAGGCGCGGCCAAGGCCAGGCGCGTGACGAAGTCCTGGCTCGTGCGGGCAAGTCTGAAACTGGCGCTGGGTAAGCAAGCGCCGGCCGGCGCCATCTCGTGTTACGACGCGGCCCGCGACCTTGCTGGCACCGTGAAAGGGTTGCCCAGGGATCTGGCCGAAAATCCAAATTACATCGACGGTTTTGGCGGGGCACCTTGGTCCCCGTTTTGATGCCTGAGCCTGAGTCAAGCGCCATCATCAAGCTTCAGGATGGATTGCTACCGTAAGCCCTTTCCGGTGATAATGAGTATGGAGATGACGGATCTGCAGCTCTATATCGCAATCGGACTGCCGACTATCGCGGTGTTGGCGTCTCTTACCGTGAGCCTGGTCCAGATCAGCGCCATACGGGAGGAGCTGCGTTCGAACATGCAGGCGGTTCGTGAGGACGCTCGCGTCAATATGCAGTCAATCCGTGAGGACATCCGCGAGATCCGTGAGGATATCCGCGAAATCCGCAGCGACATCAAGCTCTTGACCGGTAAAGTCTACGAGCTCATGGGACAGAAGCCCTAACTCGCTGGAAATCCCACACCCTATCGCGCAGTCTTATTGTTGTATACCCGGATCACGTCGCTGGTAATATCGGTAGCGTTTTCGGCGTACAGCAATGGCGCCCGCGACGTGCTCACGTCGAAGACAACCGCGTATCCGCTGGCGCTGGCCACTTCCGCGATCACCGCAACCATCTTCTTGCCGATCACCGCCAGCACCTGCTTTTGAGCCTGCTCCAGATCGCTGTCGTCTTGATCGGTTTCCACGTTGAACAGCACGGTTTGGTCGTTCAGCTCCTTGGTCAGCTTCTTGCGGTCTTCCTCTGTGAGGGACTTGTCCTCGTCCAACCGCTTTTGCATTGCGTCGATGACTTCTTTTTCCTGGTCGAGCTTGGTCTTTCGAGGGCCGAATTCCGCTTCCAGCCGTTTCGCCGCCGCCTGGCCATCGGCGGTGCCCACAATGGCGTCCTGCATATTCACCAGGGCCACCTTGGGCGCCGAGTTGGCTGGGGCCTGCCCCCAACTACACACCACCGCCGCAAGCATCGATGAAAGGGGAAGAAACAGTTTCACGAAGGTCCTCTGAACGGGATGTTAACACGCCGATGCGCCGCGGATCCCTGTGTGTCCTCCGCTACAGCGTCGCCCAAGCTTCACGCAACATGCGCTACTGAAAACTGAAAACTGATTACTGACAACTCACTTCAGCACGCCAGATCTTCGCGTCCTAGCCGGAAACCATTCAGGTTGCCCAGCACAGTCACCGCAATCTGCCGCGGATCGAAGAATCTCTGGGCGATCCGTTGCACATCGTCGGCGGTGACGGATTCGATCGACTCCACCAGCTCGTCCAGGGTGAAGAACTTCCCGAAATACATCTCTTGGCGCGCCAGGTTCGACATTCGGCTGGAGGTCGATTCCAGGCTCAGCATGAGGGAGCCTTTCAGATGATCCTTGGCCCGCCGCAGTTCCTCCGCGCTCACCGGCTCCTGCTTCAGTTCCCGGAACTCGCGCAGAATCGATTCCACCACCCGGCGCGCCGACTCGATCGACGTGCCCGCGTAAATCGAAAGGCACCCCGTATCGCGGTACGGGCTCAGCTCGCTGAACACTGCGTAAGCCAACCCCTGCCGCTCCCTGATGTTTTGGAACAGCCGCGAACTCATCCCGCCGCCCAGCAGCGTGTTGAGCACGTAACACGGGAAACGCTCGGCGTGTGGCAGCGGATAAGACGGCACGCCCAGGCAAACATGCACCTGCTCCAGCGCCTTTTTATTGCGTAGAGCGATGCGCGCGTGCGTGCTCGGCGCCGAATCCGGCCCCAGCGGCGCGCCCGGCGCGGTATTTTCGAAATGCTCTCGCACCAGCCCAACCAGCCGCTCGTGAGTCAGGTTCCCCGCCGCCGTGACGATCAGGTTCGAAGGTACGTATACCGCCGAGTAATATTCCAGAATCGAGTCCCGATCGAAGCGCTTCACCGTCTCGCGCGTGCCCAGAATCGGCTTGCCCAGCGGATGATCCTTCCAGAAATTCGAGGAAAAGATCTCGTGCACCAGGTAATCCGGGCTGTCCGCCTCCATCTTGATCTCTTCCAGAATCACGCCCTTCTCTTTTTCGATGTCCTCCTCGCGAAACGACGGGTGAAGCACCAAGTCGGCCAGCACGTCGAACGCCTGCGAAAGATGCTGGTCGAGCACTTTCGTGTTAAAGCACACCAATTCCTTCGCCGTGAACGCGTCCAAGTTGCCGCCGATCGAATCCACCGACCGCGCGATGTCCTCGGCCGACCGGGAACTGGTCCCCTTGAACAGCATGTGCTCGATAAAATGCGAGATCCCGTTGCGATCCGGCGTTTCCCGCCGCGAACCGGAAGCGATCCACACGCCTACCGAAACCGACCGCACGTGCGGCATCGGCTCCGTGATGACCCGCACTCCGTTAGCCAGCACGGTAGTTTCGATATCGCGCAGAGGACTATGACCGGAACTCATGATTTTGGAGGAAGGAACGTTGGCCTGCCTGCTACCTTTGTAACACTATTTTACCGAGGGCTGGGCGAGGGCGCCCCGGGGGCCATTACCTGGAAGGGACGTCCACCTCGGCGTAACTGCCGGGCGTTGCGGCGTTCACCGCGGCGACGACCCTTTCAACGTGCCGTCGCAGGATGGGCCACTGCGCGTTCCCGAGAACCACGATCGCAATTTTCCTGCCCGTTAAATTCTGTTGATACCGGATGTTTTTGTCGGCTGTCACGAACAGTTCGAAACCCGCGGCCTCGGCCGCATCGAGCAGAACACCATCCACAAGCCTCTCCCATCCCCGTTCAACAGCTTCGACGACTTCATGACCTCTCAGAGCGTATCGCAGCGGGGCTGGCGAGCTGTGGTCAAGCAGGATAAGCATTTACTGTTGATGCCGCGTCATGCTGCGGGTGTGGGGGCGCATCGAGGCTCCGCGCGGCGAATTCGAGCACCGCTATCACTTGTTCCCGGGTTACATGAAACCACTCCACGATTTCGTCAATGGTAGCCCCGGATTCGAGGTTTTCAAACACGATGGAAACCGGCATCCGCGTGTCCTTGAACACCCATGCACCACTGACTTTGCCGGGGATGCTTTCCACGGCGGGGCATTGTGACCAATCGAGAGTCGCCATAGTCGGGCCTCCTCGCTACAGGATAGAACTCTCATTCCATGGTATCAGTTGCCGGAACGCTCTACGCCTGCCGGTCTCTCCACCCCTATCGGTTACACTGAGACTAGGATGTCCCTCCCGCTGGTGGGCATGGACCTTGCCGATCTCGGTGAGGCCGTCGGGCCCGATCAACCGCCATACCGCGCAAAACAACTTTACCAGGCGATCTATCGCGAACCAACCGCCGACTTGGTCCAGATCTCTACCCTGCCGGTCCAAATACGTCATAACTTGAGCACCCGGCACCACTTAGGGCTGCCGGAAGTTGCGCATTGCTACCATTCCGCCGATGGCACCCGCCGCTACCTGCTGCGGCTCGACGACGGCCGCACGGTGGAAACCGTGCTGATGCCGGAGGGGGAACGCGACACCGTCTGCATTTCGAGCCAGGTGGGGTGCCCGGTGGATTGCAAGTTCTGCATGACCGCGCTGCTCGGCCTCGAGCGCAGCCTCACTGCCGGTGAAATCGTGGGCCAGGTGCTGCTGGTGGCGCGCGAAAACGGCCTGCGGCGGGATGGCGGCCGCCTCAACATCGTAATGATGGGCCAGGGCGAGCCGCTTCTGAATTTGCCCAACGTGATCAAGGCCACGCGCATTTTGCTCGACCCCGCCGGCTTCGGCCTTTCCCCCCGCCGCATCACCGTTTCCACCGCCGGCATCGTTCCAAAAATCGAAGAATTGGGACGCGAGCCCGTTCGCCCCAAACTGGCCGTCTCGCTCAACGCCTCCACCGAGGAATCGCGCCAGGAGCTCATGCCGATTACCCGCAAGTATCATCTGCGCGACCTCATCGCCGCTTGCCGCGCCTACCCGCTGCGCCCCTGGGAGAAGCTGACTTTCGAATACGTGCTGCTCAAAGATGTCAACGATAGCGATGCCGACGCGCGCCGCGTGGCGAAGCTGCTGGCCAATCTCAACGCCAAGGTTAACCTGATCGCCCTCAACCCCGGTCCGGAAATCCCCTATAAAACACCCGATCCCGAGCGTGTGGAAAGCTTTCAGCGCATCGTGCGCCGCTCGCTCCCGTGTTTCGTCCGCAAGCCCCGCGGCCTCGATATCTACGCCGCCTGCGGCCAGTTGAAACGCTATAGCGAAGGTAAGGAAAGATGAGCCACAGATGAACACAGATGAACACGGATAAGAAGGAACTTATTTTGCTTTATCCGTGTGCATCCGTGTCCATCCGTGGCCAATTCACATTGCCACTCAGATCTTCTGCACCCGGCGCAACGTATACTGTTCCGGCTTCATGCTGGTCTGCTCCAGCTTTTTCCAATCGTCGTTGGCGTGGATCAGCTTACCGCTGATGTGGTTGGATTTGGCCGAGGCCAGAAACAGCGCAAGCTGAATCTGCTTTTCGGGTGTCACCCCGCCACTCACGCGCAACTCGCGCGCTTCGGCGTATTCCTTCTCTCCGGCCCGTTCTTCGCCCGCATTCAGGATCTCGTCCGTCATGTGTGTATATGCGGCGCCGGGAATCAGGCAATTGACCTGCACGTTGTGGTCGCTCACTTCCTCCGCCAGAGTTTCGGCGAATCGCGCCAGACCGGCCTTGGAGGCTGCGTGCGCGCTGAAATTCCGGCGCGGCGAGTTGGAGCCGCCCCCGGCCAGCAGGATGATTTTTCCCGACCGCTGCTGGATCATGTGAGGCAATACCGCCCGGCAGCAGTTCACCGCCCCGATCAGATTGATCTCGATGGCTTCCTGCCAGCGTTTCGGATCGGTATCCACTAACGGCCCGATCGGCCCCAGCACGCCGGCCGCCGCCACCAGCACGTCTACCCGGCCGAACAGCACTCGCATCCGATCCACCGCCGCGGCTACTTGCTCGCGGTCGCGAACGTCCGCCTCCAGGCGAAGTGCGTTCCCTTTGGCCTGTTCGATCTCGATCTTCGCCAGGTCCAATTCCGCCCGGCTCCGTGCCAGCAAGCCCACTCGCGCCCCCGCGTCGGCGAAACCGATTGCCAGCCGCTTCCCAATCCCTCTTCCCGCTCCGGTTACCAATACGCTCCAGACCCGGTTCACACTGCGATTGTAATCCCGAGCGTTGAATTTCCAGTGAATTACCGGGCAGCGGAAGTTGCGTTCCGCTTCGGCGTCCTAGAACTCGCGGGCCAAGGCCATTTACCCCTATAGCCCCAATGCCGCCCGGCAGGCCTTCAGAATTTGGACCGCGCCGGGCGTATCGCCGTGCACGCAAATCGTGTCGGCGCCGCGCGCTAGCG
>Ga0187848_10000589_pt1 | contig 32709 bp, 35 predicted proteins | sample June2016WEW_4_40_FD_132424 | JGI IMG/M metagenome (GOLD analysis project Ga0187848, IMG submission 132424) | Peatland microbial communities from SPRUCE experiment site at the Marcell Experimental Forest, Minnesota, USA - June2016WEW_4_40 | ecosystem: Environmental > Terrestrial > Soil >... | reverse complement strand
TGGCTCAAAGGCAAAATAGGCGAATACAGAGACTGGTTTAACAATTTACGCTTTCACAGAGGCGTAAAAGCGTTCCCAGCAGACCTCTACGAGTGTAACGTTGGAAAGTTGACATGACACAAACGCTCAAGTGTTCTAAAGTTTGGACAGAAAAATTCCGAAATCACCCTTTCCAGAAGTATTTATCCTTCATAAAATTTTTTTCTCGAACGAGAGTCTTTTACCGTTCGATTGAGATTTTGCTAACTCCTGCCTCTTTTTCCAAAATAACCACGTGTTCAGCTTTTCCCGCGAATGCTTCACTATGAGTAACAGCAATGATTTGTTCAATTGCTTTAAATCGACTTATGGCTTCTGCTAATCGTTCTATGCTACCATCTTCGCTTCCTAAGTTTTCTGTGGGTTCATCAAGCACGAGTATGCTTAAGCCGTGACCAGTTCGTGACTGCATAATCAGTTGTCCTAAACCTAAACGGTAGGCAAAAGCCAAAAGCGTACGTTCTCCGCCTGAAAGGTTAGACGCTTCGCGGTCAACGCCCATTTCGCTTTTCACATAAGGCGTGTAAGTTTCATCAATAACAACGTTAAGCATCGGTCCTTCTCCGCCGACTAAGCCATCAAGCACTTGCTGAACAAAATTGCGCAAAATCTTCACAAACTCACTTCGCAGTTTAGGCTGAATACTCCGGTAAGCATCGCGAATGGCGCCTAAAACTTCGACGGTTCTGCGGATTTTCTCTATGCGCTCAAGCTTTTCCTGCGCAAGATTGATGCGCTCTTTAATTTCATCTAAGCGCTTGAAAAGGTCTTTTTTGCGGTTTTCTTTAGTGCGCAAATCAGACTCCAACATGTAGAACTGCTGAAGAGCCTGTTTTTGCTGCGTTCTTGCCGAATCAAGACCCGATAAATCAAATCTGCTTATTTCAAACTGAACCTGCTCCAGCTGCAAACGCAAATCAGCTTCAAGTTTCTGCTTCGCCTCAAATTCGCTTGAAAGATTATTAAGGTTATTTTCTTCTTCAATTAGGCGATTTTTTAGCTCTTCAGCTCTTGTCAAACAAGTTTGTAGGGCAGAGTATGCTTCAGACGCAACAGTTCTTGTTTTCTGCAGGTTATCAATTTCAATTTTTAATTGATTAATAGTTTTTTCTCGTTCAAAATTTTCTTGCTGGATCCTTGATAGAAGATTAATTTTGTAATCGCCTTCTAATGGCTGCACGCAAAGCGGACATTTACTTTCTTGGGATAAAGAAACAACTCTCTTCTTGTCTGTTTGCAGGTTCCTCGATGTCGCTTCTTGATCAGCCTTTAAACTGCTGATTTTATCATCAAACTCCGCCAAAGAGGAATGCAGTGTTTCAACAGGCTGATTAGTTGATAAACCTGCTTGCTCAAGTTTACTCAAGCACAGTTTAGCTTGAGCATCAATTGAGTTTTGGCGCTGATTCAAATTATCCAAGATTGTTTTTTTGCCTTCAAAACGCTGAGTCAGAGAAGCCAAAGTGTTAGCCATGTTGACAATATCAGCGTGAACTCTTGCTTCTTTTCGCTTAAGGTCTTCAATAGCTTGCTTTTTCTCTTCTAGCTTTTTCAGTTTTGAATCTGCTTCATCTAATACTTTCTTGGCAACAGTTAACTTTTGCGTTGAGTTCTCAAGATCCATTTCTAAAAGCGCGTATTCTTCACTTGCTCTATTGTATTCGTTACTTAGCTTTTCAAGCCCATTAACGTCTGGATCCTTCTCGTAAACCCGCTTTTCCGTCTCATAATCCCGCTGATACTGAGCAATACTGCTCCATGCAACTTCGTAGTCGGACAAACCGAACAATTCATCCAAACGCCTTTGCCTGTCACGCGGCGCAGCATCTAGTAGCTCTTTGAGATGTTCCTGCCTAAACCAAACTATTTCTCGGTAAAGGTCCTTGTCTAAACCAGTGATAGCTTTAAACTGTTCAGCGATGGCATCGGTTTTCATGCTGGCAACAAGCTTCTCATTTTCATAGAGTTTGAGTTCTTCAAAATTTTGGGTAATGCTTTTGCCCTTTCTTTTTAATCCACGTGTAAGCTTGTAGGTGCTTCCGTTTTGCGTGAACTGTACAGTGACCCTGCCTGAATCCGCGCCTTCACGCAGCAAATACTCAAAACTTCTGCCTATTGAGTCACCGAACAAGGCAAAATCAACCGCGTATAAAACGCTGGATTTTCCGCAGCCTAAGCCACCGACAAGACAGTTAAAACCCCGTGTGAACGGCACGGTGGATTTTAAGTGGCTGCGAATGTTTTCCAGTTGAACTATTTCAATTTTCATTTTGCCAGCTCCTCAATGGTTTGCCTGACTTTTTCGTCTTGTTTTTTTGTTAAGGGCTCAATGAGGCTGAGTGCTGAACAAGCGATTTTGTCAGCTTCTTCGCGGCCATAACGTTCGGAGAAAATCTGCAAAAAGTACTCGAAGGCCTTAGTTTTCAAATCTTTAAATTCGCTCTCAAAAATGGAGCGCGCGATTTCGTCTGAAACAGCGGTTTCTTTTAGCAAAACGATTGGGTGAACAAGTAACGCTTTCTCGCCAGCTCTTCGAATTTTACCCATATCGATTTCTCCTCGGCTTGCTTCAGCCGGTAAGGTGCCCTTCAAAACAGGAATTATAACTGCACCTTCAAAGTCAGCGCCTTTTACAAGTTGAGTGGCTAACTCCGTGATCTTTCCTGAAGCCATACCTGTGAAATCTTGCTCAAAAATAACGAATTTACGAGTGGAAGCTAATTCTATAGATTCTGGATTTACTTCTCCTTTCTCGTTTACATTGACGTGGAAAAATCCTTTTTGGTACTTTGCTTCTCTGTAATCTGCTGTTTCAGTGCAGCCGCTATATGCTAGAAAGCCTGTTTTGAACTTGTTCAAGTACTGTTCATGCACGTGACCAGCAGCATAATAGTCAAAGCCATTGGGCAGTTGCTCGGGCGAAATTTCAGCTTCAATGTATGGTGGCTTAACGCTTGGCAAATCTACGGCTCCGTGAAAAACGAAAATGTTGCAAACCCTGTCATCGGGCGTTGGAGGGTTTTCCTCCATGAACTTTGGCAGTGCCTCTTGAGTCTTATGCTTATTGTGAAAGTTTGGTATGCCATAGACGTAGCAGCAGTCTGGTTTGCGCCAGCATGCGCCGCTGTGTCTTGGCAGATGGTGGATTAATCCTGCGCTGTCCAATGGGTATAGTATTGTGCTTGTTATGGTGTTTGGCGCGGAATCGTGTGAGCCGTCAACGGTTAAAACTGGGATGTTGGCGTCTTTTAGCCGCTTAAAACTTCGAATAGTATTCTCTAAAGTGACGTTTGATGGTCTTGCTTGGTGGAATAAGTCGCCTGCGATAATCATGAAGTCAGGTTTTAACTCGATTGTTTTATCCACTACTTCTTTGAATGCGTTATCGAAGTCTTGCCTTCTAGCTTCAAGTCCGTACTGTGCGTAGCCTAAATGCAAGTCTGAAGCGTGAACGAAGCTGCAAGGCTTCAAGTGGCTATACTCCCTTTGTGCTCCCCATTAGCTTTTGATTAGTAGTTTGCCTATTTTAAGCGTTCTTGCACATTGACAATTCAAGCTCCCGCCTTAAATAGGAGTCCTCGACCTACTCCATTTCCTTTATTGAAATTGTGACCTTGCACTTCTTTAACAAATCTGTGTTCTGCGTGACTAATTCCATGTTTTCCTTTTCAGCCAAGTAGGCGTATGAAGCATCGTGAAAAGTAAGGCGTCTTTCTATGGCAACTGCCAAAACATTGGTTATAGAATCAATCTCCATCTTTCTTAGAGGGCGAATTGCTTCAGAAAAAATAGTTGCTACTCTTTTTGGGTCCTTGAGCTTCTTCTGCTGGTTCTCCCTACAGAGGACGTTCCCTATCTCATATTCCGTTAGGGAGCTCACTGCGCATTCCTCGGCGTTGAACGCAACGCCAGAAACCAGTATCGGATAAAGCGCTGAAGTATCTATAAGATACTTACATCTTATGCCTTGTCGCTTTGACGTCATTTACCCACTCCTCAGGCTTAACGTCCATCAGGTCGCTAAGTTCTTTGGCGACTTGTTGCGCTTTTGCCTTCTTCTCAGCCACTAGTTCCTCAAGAAGCTCCTCTACTACCACTTTTAAATCAACGCCTAGCTTCTTAGCTTCATCTTTCAAGCTTTTCTTGATCCTTACAGATAAGACCTCGGTCGTCATATTTCCGCCCTGTATACAGCGAAAGTAAAATGTTTACAAGAAATATATAAGACTATTGGCAATATACAACTCCATCGTCGAATGAAGATTGCATAGGAAAAATTGTTTGATTTTTTGTTTTTGAAAGGGAAAAATTTAAACCACTATGTGTATGTTAATGTGAAAGGCGCCTTAATTAGATGAAATGCCAAGTATGCAATCAAGAGTCTCTTCTTCCGTTTCACTGTCCGTTCTGTGGTGGACAATTTTGTAGTGTTCACCGTTTGCCAGAGAACCATGCATGCCCAAGAATTGATTTTGCTCGTTCACAAAGGCAAGAACAAGTGATTACACCTCAATCGTACAATTCCTATCAGTACAGTTACGCTTTCGGTAAGCAACCTAAGCGTGAGAGGCATGTTTCCTTTAGTCATAAAGAGCTAAACCACATAACCGTTGCAGCGGTGCTCGTTATCAGTATTGGTTTCTCTATTGGATTATATGGAAACTATTTTGGAGGCTTCCTACCCAAATGGACCTGGGATGCAATGGCTGTTTTTGCCGTTATCATGACCGCGTCTTTTTTGGTGCATGAAATAGCGCATAAAATTATGGCTCAAAAAAATGGGTTATGGGCTGAATTCCGCTTAACAGTTTGGGGAGCAGTCTTAACATTTGTTTGTGTGTTTTTGCCTTTCAAAATGATTTCACCAGGCGCAATGATGATTGCTGGTACACCAAACGGCGATGAAATAGTCAAAATTTCCCTTGCTGGGCCAATCACTAACATCATTTTCTCAAGTACACTTGTTGGATTAGCGTTTGCTATACCTTCAAGTTCGATTGTCAGTTCGTATGTCGGTATGCTGTTTTTTGCCGCTTATATCAACGCTTTCATGGCAGTCTTCAATCTGATTCCATTCGGAATTTTGGATGGCTACAAAATTTTCAGTTTTAACAAGAAGGCTTGGGCTTTAGTTTTCATTCCCAGCATTATTCTCACAATAATTACAGTCATTCATATCTTTTAAAAAAATAATATTATCAATCCATATTCTGATTTCTGAAAGCTCATTTATTAGTCAAAACCTTAAGTTGTGACGAGATTTACGGCAACCTTGCAATGAGTAACCCGTATCATAATATTAGCGCTTAATTCGCTATAGGAGAGGAGAAGACGGAATGAGCAAACTCAAAGAACGATTCAAAAAATGGGCATTGCGCTATATAAAATACAATGTTATAGGCTTAACTGTTTTCCTATTAAACATAGTTCTTTATGTGTTTCTCTTCAATTTTTTAGGTGAATGGGCATATATTGCTGTTAGTGTTAATGGTGGAATTATTGAGTTTGCATTAATCAGCTACTTTAACAGGACAAAGAAAGGAGTAATATTTGATAGTTGCTCTTCAATTGATAGCAAATGATTCATTCGGCTTAATGTATTTATGAGCACTTAGAGTGTAGCGTGCAAAGATTAAGTTGTTTTTATTAAAAATTCAAGAACTTGTAAACGGAAAAAGAGGTTAAATCTTTACTTTTAGATGAGTTCGATTGTAACGTGGACTTCTTCTGGTACACGGATGCGCATGATTCTACGCATAACTCGCTCTTCTGAGTCAATATCGATTAATCGTTTGTGAATGCGCATTTCCCACCTGTCCCATGTTGCTGTTCCTTCGCCTGACGGCGCTTTTAGAACTGGTACTTTCAGTCTTTTTGTGGGTAATGGCACTGGACCGTTGATTTTTACGCCTGTTTTTTGAGCGATACTTTTCAACTCTCCGCATACCTCTTCAAGTTTGCCGTAATCTGTGCTTGTGAGGCGTATTCTTGCTTTTCTTACCATTTTGGTCCATCAATCCATTGTTTTGCCGTTTAATATATGTTGGTGACTCCTTAGAGATTTAAGCGGAGCATAAAAACCTATCGACGCGGTTTTTTCTTTATCGTCTAGCCTTTTGTCACCCCACCGAACCGTTTTGGTTTTCGGTAGAAGTGCATCTGGACACCGCTAAACGTTGCTTCATCGTACTTTTGCCAGCCAGCCTTACCTAAAGCTCGAATCTCTTCAGATTTATGCTAAAGATGTTGCCTTTGAGGTCAATCCATTCCGCACGTAGGATCTCGGAAAGGTCAGCGAAAGTCTGTTTTAAACCTCCTAAGAAGGTAGCCATGCCTTTGCCTGATGCTCCACAGGTGGCTACGACCATTAAAAGTTAAAGTGTGAATGAAATGGTCCCCTTGAAGGAAGACGATATTCGAGAGAGGTTAATAGTGATTTCGCTGTTGTTAAGATTTGGAAAGCATTAGTTAGCGGCTTTTGTTGTTTGAGCGGTTGGTTGGGGTTGGGGTTTTTTCGGAAGACTATAATTGAGGTCGATTTCGCTTTTTGTGCTGCACAGATGAGGTCTTCAATTATTAACAGTATTCTGGATAGAAGTGCGAATGCTGCTGCCGCGGCTAATGCTGTTGCTAGTGGCATGCCGAACGTCAAATCTAAGTAAATTCACGTATAATTAGCGTAAGTAAGCGTATATTTCACGTTTAATTCCTTCACAATTTCATAGAACTCTAACCATGTTTCATCGTGCTTAAGCGTTTCTAACCGCTGTTTAAGCCTCTTTTTACTCGCAATTTAGAGTTTTTTGAAGAATTAGCTTCAAATCAAACCTAATTCATTGAGCAAAAAACCTGCAAAACCCCAGACCTGCAAACCAAATAAGCCGTGAAAAACGGTCGCTGACTAAAAACGACCAAAACTAAGTCTTTTTCAAAAAAGGGGATCCCCCCAAAATTACTCAGAATTGAGTAATAGAGAAGTGTGAATTAAGATTTGAGGTAAAAGCAAAATCGATCAAACCGCAAGGATGCATGGTTGGAAAAAAACTGAAGAAAGTGCTTTTCGTTTGATATCTCCGCATAGTTGAGGGTTCAACTATACTCCTGTCTTCAGCAAAGCTTTATGGAAAATTAAAGTATAAGAAAAAGAGGAATTTTTGCGGGAGTTTTCTCTCATCCCGGGAAGATAAAAACCTGTCGACCTACAAAAAAAGTAATGCGTTAATTCTACATTTAAAGATGGTAGACTTAAAGAAAAACAAACTTAAGTTATTATTCGTTTTCTAATAGCTTCATACTGTTCGGGCGTGAACACCTCTTCTTCACATTTTGGGCATTTCAGTGCTTTCACATTATGTAATATGAACCCGTCGACTGCAAAGTCAAACTCGACTTCGACGTATTCAACACAACATGTCGGGCAAAGTAAAGCATTTGCCTTAATGCTTCGGGGTTTATTGGGTGAATTTTTTTCCAAGTTCTTCTGCCCAAGCCTCGACCTTAGCCATGTCTGTATTGTCTACCATGGTTTTTCTTAACATTCTTATTCGTCCACCAAAGGCTTCTGTAGATACAGGATTAAGGTTTGGATATTTAGCGAGAGTATTTTCAACGAATCTGGCTTTCGCGTTTTCATAGCTTCCCGGCGTACCTGCCCAAGAAGAGGAAACGAAAAAAGCCACTCGCTTGCCGCTGAAGTCATTTTTAAGAAACTTTAACGCTTTACCGTAAACTCTGCCACCCCTAACGCCTCCGCCGATAACCACATTTTTGTACTGTGATAGGTCGGGGACCTTTTGCTCTTTAAGGTCAACCAAGTCAACTTCCAATTGATGCTTAGAACGCAAGACGCCGGCAATTTTTCTCGCTGCCTCTTCAGTAGCTCCGCCCTTAGTTTGATACGCTATAAGAGTCTTGTTTCCATCCATTTTTTAACCACTGCCATGTGACTCTTCAATCGGCGCAATTCTAGCTCCACAGCTATTGCAGAAAACTGAGCCAGAAGGATTCTTTGTGCTGCACTTCGTACAAGCAACAGTTTCTACTTGTCTAGGTTTTTGCTGCCAATTCTCTTTTGCTTTCTGGATAGCCGAGTGCGTTTCTCGAGCGGCAATGTTGAATGCTTTCTCAAGCTCTATTCCCACACTGTAAAAAGCATCTCGCAACTCGTCGGAAGGATAAACAGCGTTTGCAACTCTACCTTTCGCGGTCTTAATGCCGCATTTTGGACAAAAATTAGCGTCATCAGCTATTTTTTCGCCACAGTTAGAACAGTTAACCAAACTCATTCACCATAAATATCCATGTTGAATTGATAATTTAAGGTTTTAATGATTTACGAAATTAGATGCTCTGTCTCTGAATATTTTTTTAATAATAAGTTAGGATTATGAACCACTTGATTATGAACTCTCCACCAATTCAGCTTGTGAAACGTTGCCCCTATCTTGAACGCCCACTTATAGTAATTTTCAAGTTAACAGCAACTTAAATCTCACCTTTTTGGGACTTTTTGGACTTTTTCGTACCTTTTAGTCCCTTTTGGTCCCTTTTAGTACTTTTTCGTACGCAACCTGCAACCAATTCAGGGCCAAAATCAAAAAAGCAACCCAAACCAGCCTGAACAAAAATGGCAACACAACTGAAGTTATTCTAACCAAATGATAAAGAGCAATATCAGAGACAGAGGAGCAATTGATAAAAAAGTATACGAAAAAGTTAGGAAAAGAAGGGCTTTAATGGAGTTTTTGTTTTGCTTCTTCAATAAGTTTTATCGTCTGTAATCGCCATGGCTCAAAGTTCTGTGGCGTTACGGGATACGTGTTGTAGTGTACGCCAACCTGCCTCATCATCGTAACCGTCAAACGCAACTTTTTGAGAAATCCGACGCGTCGAATACCTCTGAAAACCCGTTTAGCAGTTTCAGTAATGTTTAGGTGGAAGTCATCGCCCATGCCTGCTTTTAGCACGTCGTCTTCAGTCATGAGTTTCTGGTTCATGCCGTAGTTTAGGTCTTCGTCGCTGCAGGATAAGAGGAACATGCGAAACACGTCTAGGCTTGCTTGTTTTTTGCCGTAAGTTTCAATGTACTTCTTGTTATAACTCCATAATGCTTCTTTAGTAGGTTCGCCCTTTGCTAATGCTTCAACGATTGTTTGTCCAGCAAAGTACCCGCTGAGCATTGAGGGTCCAATGCCGCCGCCGTGAATCGGATTAACCAGCGAAGCAGCATCTCCCGCCAGCATGACGCCGTTGGCAACCATGTTATCCAGCGGTCTTCTTGTCGGATCAAACCACGCACCGGCATTCAAAACAAACGATCCTTCAAACGCTGGTTTTGCGAATGTGTTATCGTATAGCTGCTTTTTGGGACTAGGATATTTGCCCCGCATGCATATGCCTAAACCAACGTTAACTCTGGCTCCTCCTTTGGGAAAAATCCACACGTAACCGCCCGGAGCAACTTTCTGATTGAGGTAAATTTCGCAAAACCTGGTGTTCTCGGTTTCTTGTTTTAGCTGACGGATTTCACGGTAACAAGCTTCAACATCTTCATTTTCTATTTCTTTGTCTATGCCCATTTCCTGTGGAAGTTGATGTCTAACGACACCAAAGAAGCCGCTGGCGTCAACAACAACTTTGCTTCTCAACTGCACAGTTTGACCATTTTTCATGTTTTTAGCTGCTATGCCAACTACTGTGCCCTGCTCAATTATGGGTGAACGGAAATTCATGTTATCCTCAAGAACAGTCCCAATGTCAGTTGCTTTTTTCAGTAGCCATTGCCCAAACAATCGCCTGTTAAGCAAATATCCTACAAAGTCCTTATCCGCTATAGTGAAAACCGTGTTCTCGTCAGGGGAATAAATTTTGATACCGTCAATTCGCGTCTCTAATTCGCCGCCAGTTGGCTTCTCCAACCCCAGAAACTTTAGGTGGTGCTCGCCTAGAGCGTCGCCGCAGATTTTTTCTCCAATTTGGTCGCGATTTTTCTTTTCAATTATGCAAACTTTTAAGCCAGATTCAACCATGGTTTTTGCGGCTAAGCAGCCTGCTGTTCCTGCACCAACAACTACCGCGTCATATTTTTCCAAGAGTTCTCTCCTCCATAACCTGATGTAATTTGTATACCTTGTTGTATTAGTAAACCCTTATAAATTATGAAGTGAGCCAAACTACACCAAGTGTAAAGGCGATGAGTGCTCCATTAACTTTAAGCGCTGAATTCCGAAAAATCGTAGAAGCCCGCATGAACCAAGTCTTAAAGGGCATAGAGGAAACGTTCAACCAAATAATAGAGACCCAGAAGATAACGCCCACCGAACTCAAGGATGAACTTGATAGTCTGCAAGAAAGCTTCAACCTCTTATTCCAGAAATGGAGCCTTGAAATACTCTACACACTACTGCTCAAAAACGCCATCGGTTTTGGCGGAATAAAAAAAATCTTAACCGTCAATTCCCGTACGCTATCCGATAAGCTGAAGATGCTGCAGAAGCATGGTTATATAACAAGGAATGTTACTGCTGGACCGCCACTGCGAGTGGAGTATTCTCTAACGGCTAAGGGAAAAAACACTGTACTGCTTGCATTGCCACTTCTGTACTATTCAAGCTCATCGGAAGTTAAGGCTTAACGGGTTTCTTTTCATTTCGCTTGAATGGTTGGGGCAGGCTTGTTGTTTCTTTTACAGTTTCAAAAACCATGCACGTCAGCGTTTTCTCTAAACCCTTAATCAATCGCAGCTTGTCAACTACAAATTTTCCGATTGCATCCACGTTTTCAGCGCGCAGTTTCACAAGTAAATCCCAATCGCCAGTTATAATATGGACTTCCTGCACTTCGGGAAACCGTGCTATTTCTTCAGCAACCTTTCTCTGAGAAACTGGGGCATCATTGGTTTTTGCTCTGTATGAGACGGAGGCTAAAATGAAGGCGGTTGTGCCTAAATTCAGCTTTTCAGGAGACAGAATTGCCCTGTACTGTTTTATTATGCCTAGTTCTTCTAAGCGTTTTGTTTTTGCGAAAACAGTAGTTATTGGCGAATTGATTTTTTTCGCAATCTGCTTGGCTGTGAGTTTACTGTTCTCTTGGATTAAAACTAAGATAGCTAAGTCTTTTTCGTCGAGTTTTATGCTCATATGTAATTATTACATGTTATAGGTATAAAAGCTTGTGTTTTTTGTAATTTATCTATGTTTTATTATAAAAAATTTATTATCTGCTTTGTACAGTGTAGTTTCCAATGAGCTAACTAACTGAAGTGGCTAATTTGAAAAACAAACAAGAAACTATTCAAATGGCGATTCCAAAACCATTGGACCAACTTTCACCAAGCGAATTAGAAAGAAAAACCTGTATAGGCAAAATAATGACTTACTCGCTAAAAAGCCTTACGTCCACATTCGTAGACCAAGGCTTCCAGTGGCTACTTCCAGTAGCCCTAAGCCAATGCACTGACCCACTCTGGCCAGACCCGGGCGCATCCATTGAAAAAAGGATAGAAGTAGACATCTACGGCAAACCCGTACGCACAACAGCCAGCATGATCATCCATAAACTCGTTGCTTCATCAACCGCATACCCGAAACTGTTCATACTTTCACCCAACATACGCATCGAGAAAGCAGAACGGGCTAAAACAGGCAAGCACACCTATGAGTTCACACAACTTGACTTTGAAGCCAGAGACACTACTTCAAAAGACATAATGTCCTTAGTTGAAGATGCCGTTTGCACGCTAGTTAAAGATTTGAAGCGTGAAATGAAAAGCGAATTAACTACACTTTGCCGCTGTGACACTCTTAAAACCCTAAAGATCCCATTCAAAGTCTACGACCGCGTTGAACTCGAAGCTAAATACGGCGTAGGCGGTTGGGAAGCAGGCATATCCAAAGACATAACAGAACCTGTTTGGGTAACAAACATCCCCAGAGAATTCTACGATTACGAAGACTTCAAAACAGGCAAATGGGACAACTATGACTTGTTCCTGCCGCAGTTCGGCGAAGTGCTGTCAGGTGCCAAACGTGAATGGGAATACTCAAAAATCTCGAAGAAAATTGAGCGCGACCAAGTCAAAAAAGAAAACTATGCGCTGATATTAACAATGGCTAAAGAAGGGCGACTGAAACCCACTGCTGGCGGAGGCATAGGCATGGAACGCTTAGTAGGCTGGATTGCAGGCGTCAAGCATATTGGTGAATGTCAACCGTTTCCAAGAGTACCTGGAACTGTAAATGAACTCTAAGACAGTGTAAAGAAACGCGTCGGCAATCGATACAATCCTCAACTTTTCTTTTTATTGCAAAACGTTTTTAATTTACTTATTCAACTCACTGACAGGAACGCGATTAAATCTCCTAAAAATATTGAAGTGAAAAGAAATGGCTACAATGAATCCATACCTTGAGGCTCTACAGCCGAAACTTAGCGCGTCTAATTTCAAGAAACTAAGCGCTATAGATAACCCTATCGTTCATGAGTTTATAGCGAAAGAAAGCGACCTCTGCCAACCTAAAGAAATATTCATCTGCAGCGACTCCGCGGAAGATATCGCACTTGTTCGGAAACAGGCAATCGCTTCAGGTGAAGAACAAGCAATCTTAAGTTTACCAGGACACACTGTCCATTTTGACGGCGAATATGATCAAGGACGAGATCGTCAAGCTACCAAGTACCTTGTACCCAAAGGCATTTTCCTAAGCAAAGCCCTCAACCAAATGGACCGTCAAGAAGGGTTAGCTGAGGTTAGAGGTTTACTTCGGGATTCCATGCAAGGAAAAACAATGATTGTCCGATTCATCTCGCTGGGTCCACAAGATTCAATCTTTACTATTATAGGGTTGCAATGCACAGACTCATGGTACGTTGCGCACTCTGAAGACCTACTTTACCGCTCTGGATATGAGCAATTCAAAAAAGCAGGACCAAAAAGTGACTTTCTACGTGTTGTGCACTCAGCTGGAAAGCTAAATGAGGACATGGTCAGCATAGGACAGGATAAAAAGCGCGTCTACATTGACAACATGGATAATACCATTTACAGCGTTAATACACAATATGCTGGAAACTCTGTCGGCTTCAAAAAACTCGCTTTCCGCTTGGCTATCCGTAAAGCAAGCAGCGAAGGGTGGCTAGCGGAACACATGCTTCTCATGGGCGTGTTTGGTCCTGGTGGACGTAAAACCTATTTTGCTGGAGCTTTCCCAAGCGCTTGCGGGAAAACCTCGACAGCTATGCTTCCAGGAGAAACAATTCTTGGCGATGACATAGCTTACATTCGCGAAGTGAACTCGGCTGCCTGTGCAGTTAACGTTGAATCAGGCATCTTTGGCATAATACAAGACGTTAACGCCAAGGACGATGCATTAATTTACAAGCTTCTAACCAGCCCAGGCGAAATCATCTTCTCTAACGTGCTGGTTAAGGACGGCAAACCATATTGGCTTGGCATGGGACAAGAGCTTCCCAAAGAAGGCTTAAACTATACTGGGTCATGGTATGAAGGCAAAAAAGACGAGAACGGCAACGAAATTCCGCCTGCCAACAAGAACGCTCGTTACACACTAGAGCTTAAAACATTGGAAAACTGTGACCCTCAACTTCACAATCCCTTGGGTGTTGAATTAGGTGGCATAATGTACGGCGGACGCGATGCTAAAGCTTACGTGCCTGTTCAGCAAAGCTTCAACTGGGAACACGGCATCGTCGCTTACGGCGCATCACTTGAGTCTGAAACCACCTTCGCTACTGTAGGAGAAGAAGGCGTTCCAGAAATTAATATGATGAGCATCCAAGACTTCATCTCAATTCCACTCGGCAAAAACGTTCACAACAACCTGAACTTCGGACGGAAACTCAAAAAGCAACCCGTCATCTTCGGAGTGAACTATTTCCTAAAGGAAGTTGGCAACGGCAAGTACCTAAACAGTCCACAGGATAAGCATGTCTGGTTAAAATGGATGGAACTGAGGGTACATAACGAAGTTGACGCTTCGGAGTCCCCAACAGGGTACCTTCCGAAATACGAAGATTTACGCAAGCTATTCAAGCAGGTACTGGGCAAAAACTATGCTAAAGACGATTACATTAAACAATTCACAATCCGCGTCCCAGAAAACCTGGCAAAGATTGAACGGGTACAACGCTTCTACCAGGAAAACGTTACTGACACGCCGCTAGAACTATTCGGTGTATTGTATCTGCAACGTCAACGCCTGCTTGAAGCTAAAGAAAAATATGGTGCCTACATCTCACCCGAAAATTTCGAAAAAGAAAAAGCAGACTGAGGTAACCCAAACTTGAAAACGCAGACAAGATTTAAACCCTTTCTTTGCGTCAAATTTTTAAATGGATCTTACTTACTGAATAGTGATTCATAACCGTTAATTAAATAAAGGCAGTCATTGGAAATCTGAAGAAAAACAAGGTGGGAAGAGAGTGATGATGAAAAAACCGCAAAAGAAAAACGATTCAGAATACAGAATAAATTTAGTCGCTATTGACGGCGACGGTTCTTTCCCATGCCCCAAATGCGGAATGTCAATTTCACCCGAGGACGAGACAGAGAAAAGCTACAAAATCTTAGAAACTAAAGTTATCAACGAAGAACTTGCTGAATTAGTTATCGCTTGTGGCAAATGCGGAAGCACGATAATACTTACAGGCTTTCAAGGGCTTTGACGCTTAGTTAGGCAAAAAGTTAACTAATTTTCATTTTGCTATAGAAGCTTAGACGTAAACAGCAAAGATGATAAAGAAAAAAATAAAAGTACGGTCAATCACTTCTTAAATTTTAATGAAGTGTTTGCTAGCGAGCATTTTTGCCAAAACTTAAGTTTGGTTTTGGGCAATAGTTTATTTTCTCTTTAACGCTTACTGAATTGTTGGATTTGTATGATTACTGAGACGTTCACGGTTGGCATGTTATCAACAAACTGCTATGTCGTTAACTCGCAGCAAACGAAAGAGGCAATCATTATCGATCCAGGATTGGACGTTTCTTATGAAGCTCAGCAAATTCTCGATTACATAACGCAAGGCGAATTAAAAGTTAAGTTAATCTTGAACACTCATGGGCACTCCGACCACACAAACGGCGATGCCATTTTCCAAGAAAAGTACAATATTCCTATTTACATTCACAAGTATGATGCTTCCTCTATTGAAGGGTTTAACAAAGGCAAGTTTCCAGCAAATGTCCTTTTGGAGAATGGCAGTTTAATCGAGTTCGGGGATGAATCTCTGAAAGTTATCCATACTCCCGGCCACACGCCTGGCAGCATCTGTCTTCTAGGAGAGCGGCTTGTTTTCACTGGCGACACATTGTTTGCTGGAGGGATTGGCAGAACAGATTTTCCAGAAGGCTCGGTCAGTGACATGAGGCTTTCTTTGCAAAAGCTTGTGTGTTTGCCTGATAATTTTTTAATTTACCCTGGGCATGGAGCCGCATCTGTAATGGGTGAAGAAAAAAGGGTTAATCCATTTTTAAACAGCAAAGACAGTTTTCAGTGAGCTTTGGTTGCTGGTTTAGCTTATTTCTTGCAGTGCGCGCAGGCGTTTGATAATGTTTGGGTGTGTTGAGAAGATTTCAACGAAGTTATCCTTGTGTGTCGACTTCTTTGCGAGTGTTTGGTTTAGTAGCTCTTTTTTGTCTGCTATTCCGTTTGCGTGGATCTCTGCTGAGTCTGCGTTTACTCTGTCAGGGTCAGCGATAAATAACGCTTTAAAGGCGGTGTTATTTTTTTGTTGTTGCCTGTTTTGTTTGATGCTGCGTCGGCTTTGTTCAACTATTGTTACTAAGCCTGTTGAGAGTTTTTCTGCGCCGTTCTCAACTATTGAAACGCTGTGTCTGTCCGCATAGTATTCACGGAGTCTGCTTAGTTGAAGTGTGAACAAGGTTAGTACCCACGAGAAAGCCATAAAGCCTAAGCCTAGTAATGCGTTGTTGCCTCCTTTTTTGGCTCCTCCTCCGAAAGCGCCTGAAAGCATAAAGGAGTAACCAATATACAGGAATAATGATGGTATGAAAGAAACTATCATCATGGCCTGCACGTCATGGTGCTTTATGTGGCCAAGTTCATGTCCAATGACGGCTTCAACTTCACCGCTATCAAGAGACTGCAAAAGCCCCGAAGTTACGGCAACGCGGCTACCTGATAGAGGTGAGCCGTAAGCGAACGCGTTTGGAAGTGGAATTTGTGCTAACATTAGTTTTGGTGTTGATATTTCGCTTTTCCTGCTCAGGTTTTCAACTGTCTGGTATAATCCTGGGTTTTCAGCTTGTTTCAGTTCTCTGATTTTGTATATTGCACCTATAAGATATGGCGCCAGCAGCCATTGACCTATGTTCATGGTTACTACAAGTATCCCTATGGTTACTATGGAAAGACCTAATCCAAGGTAAAATAAGACGGCTGTAAATACAAGCGTCGTTAAACCAAAGATTATGGCTAAAGTTGCAGCCATAGAAAGCCCAAGTTTCCAAGCGTTCATGCATCGGTCACTTTCAATAACCCACTGTCTTTCCATGGTTGCTTATAACTTTTATGCGCTAATTAAAGCAGAAATCCTTGAATAGGACTCATTTTGCAGTGGCAACCAAGATAAGCCTGCTTGAATTACGGCTAAAACTTTGCCCAGTATAATCACCATAAACCCGCTCAACTATAAATCCAGCTTTATCCAACAGCATTTGCAAACGCTTAAACTCATACAAACGGGCAACATGTTTAAAAACCCTAATTTGCCCCTGCGCCTTATCACGAACCACCCACAAATCACACGGCTTATCGACACTTGCGTTTACCATTCGTTTTTGAAGCAGAAAAAAGCTCGGATATCCTTCCACTTAAAAAACCGAAAAAGCACCGCCTAGCCAAACGATTGTTAAACTTCAATAAAATCGGTAAAAAGGCCCATTTAAACTCTGTGCCCCGATTTGCGTTGTATTTTAGCATTGAACGTTCACGGTTGAAAATATCAATGATTGATACGCCGCCTTGACCGAGTAATTCTTGCAGTTCCCTTAGGCTTTGATTGTCCTCTTGCTTAGAGCAGATAGCCAAAACTGTTATCCATGCTTACGACAACCGAAAAGGCTTCAGGTTTAAAGGGTAAACACCGTATGTCACCCCTAACCAGTTGAATAGAGCTCCATCGGTTCTTGGCTATCCTGAGAAGATTTCGCGATACCTCCAAACCGACTATACTGTATCCATCCTTGCTCAAGGGAATTAAATGCCTTCCAGTACCGCAGGTAAGGTCTAAAACCAACCCATTTCCCTATAGGACATTTTTTATAAATTGAATTTGCTTTTCTGTTAGGTTTTGGTCGGCTATCTCTGCCCAGTAAAGACCCATTTCGTCAAAAACGCTCAAGCTATCAGCTTCCACCTCGATTTTTTATAAAATCAGCCTCCTTATACATTATTGTTTGCAAAGATTTAGCTGTTCGGGCTTTAAGTGCTTGGCTTAGTTTAAAACGCTTCGAGCCGCTTAAATACCCATGAGACCATTTTCTAATCTACTGGAGTACCAAGCATTGACTGAAAAGCAGGATTGGCAGCATCTCTACATGCTCCTTAAGCTCGCGGAAATGGGTGCTTACCGCCGAATCGCCAAAATTTCAACCGAGTTTTTAGCTCGAAAACTTGGGATTTCCCAGCAAACCGCGTCGCGCTATTTGATAGAGCTTGAGCGCAAAGGGTGGATACAGAGGAACATTACTCCGGAGGGGAGCTTGATTAAAATTGAAGAGGCTGGAACTAAAGAGCTGCATAAGCTTTATTCTAACTTAAAATTTTTAGTTGAAAAATCGTATCCTCCTTCGGTAACTTTGGAAGGAACAGTTTTCACGGGTTTAGGTGAAGGCGCTTATTACATTGCAAAAGAGCCTTATCGGAAACAGTTTGCTGAAAAGCTGGGATTTGAACCTTACCCTGGTACACTTAACCTTAAACTATCAAGTGACTATGACATTAAAACTCGCATGGAAATAGAAGCGTACCCAGCAATCGAGATTCCAGGTTTCAAAAACGAGGATCGAACCTTCGGCTTGGTGAAATGTTACCCTGCAGTCATCGACAACAAAGTTAAAGGCGCTTTAATCACGGCGTTGCGAAGCCACTATGATGTTTCAGTGCTAGAAATAATTGCACCTGTATGCCTCAGAAAACAGTTAAACCTCAAAGACGGCAACACAGTGAAAGTGGAAATTTACATTATGCCATAGCTTAAAATGGCGAAATCGGATGCTTGTACTTAACTGAATACTGCTCATGCGGTTTACGCATTGTACCTAACCAATAACCGATTAGCAAACCAAACCCTAACCCGCCTATATGAGCCAAATCATTCACCCCTGCCCCTAATCCACTGATAAACAGCAGAAAGAACGCATAAACCAACGCTCCGAGGATAGATTGCCTAACAGAACGCCTATTATAAATCACGATCGCTCCGAACAATGAAAAAATTGCGCCTGACGCTCCAACCGATAATAGGTTTGGTCCAAACGCTAAGGAAACAACATTGCCTACAAAGCCTCCAACAAGGCAGATTCCAAGGTACTCGGGCAGAGAAAACATTTCTTCTCCGCGTAAACCAAAAATGAGCAGAAAAAGCATGTTGCCACCAATATGCGCTATTGACGCGTGGACAAACATGGACGTAAAAAGCTGGTAATACGCACCATGGAAAACAGAGTAGTTGTATTGATACCATGGAGGAATGGCATTAAAGTTTGTATTCAGCCAATTTCCTCCAACTATAGAAGTATAAATGTAGACAGCGACGTTTATGGCGATTAGAACGTAAGTGGGTTTATACTTCTCACTGGTAGTCATGATCGCTCCTTCGGCTTCGCCAGTTTTCAACGACTTTCTCTCTTATTTTCGAGGAAGAGTCCAGTTCATCTGCGTCGAATTTGCCTATCCGAACAATTTTCACGTCCAATTTGTGTTCGCTCACATATTGGGACACTCTTCTCTCCATTTCTGCTTGGTCGTATCCTAAAGCAATCACATCGGGCTTAATGTTCTCGATAAATTCACCAATGTCAAGGTTCTCGTATCCAAGCACTGCTTCATCAACCACTTTCAACGATTCAACCAGTGTGCGGCGTTGTTCCTCAGATATTATGGGTTTTCTGCCCTTGGTTTTCTCTACCGTTTTGTCTCTTGCAACGATAACTACTAGTTTAGCGTTTTCTCCTCCTGCTTTTTTGGCGTCCTCCAAAAATTTAACGTGACCCAAATGAAGCAGGTCGAAAATGCCTGATGCTAACACGACCTTTTTCTTTCTTGCTTTGTTGGCCATTCGAATTTCACAGCGCCTAATAGTCTTAAAGCGTCAAGGAGCCCTTCACAGTAGGCTACCGAAGTTAGGCTTGTTTCAAGCTTGCCTTGAGCCTTATAATACTTTGCGTCCTTTAAGTAATCAGAAGCCCAACACAAAATATTAGCCACAGCTTCCTCTGTAACGTTAATTGGCACTTTTGTTTGTTGCAGTTCTTTGAGAACTTTTTCTGCTGAAGAAATATACTTTGAAGTAAGCGCTTCTAGATTCATTTGGCGAGCCTCCTGAACTCTGCTGGTGCACCAGCAAACGCAATCAAGGATTCGGTTTCCATAAAATGCATGTCCCCTGGAAAAATCAAACTGTAAGGCGGCGGACCGAAATCATAATTAGCTAAATTTTTCAGGAACTCCGCTTTCAAGGTTGGATTGTTGCTTCCTGCCCGTGCGATGCCGACTGCGACCGTGTCTGGGGTGATTGCGCCTTTTTTGTTTTTTTGTTCAACCTCAAGCAGCATTGCGATGGCTTGGTTGATATTTAAGAACTGCTTTTCGTTTGCTTTCAAATCTAAAAGGCAAAGAGTATGCAAACCAAACCTTTTGTTTTGAACGATAACATTGTAGGGGGTTTCCGAAAAGTTTTCTGGGAAGGGAACGGTGACTGTTTTTCCAAACTTATAATTATGCAAACCCGATAAACTTATTATTGCTGAGATTATGGATTCTCCATGGATAATCCGTGTTTTTATTCCGTGCTTTTCCGCATCAATTCGCAATGTCACATGTGTTGTAGCAATAAATGGGTCTCCAGGAACAAGAAACACTGCTTTTCCTTTTCGGGCGGCTTCAAGAATGATAGTGCCGTTTTCTTCTTCAAGTTCTCGTCTTGAAACTACTTGGACTTTTTTGCCGCACAAAGTCTCGAAACGTTGCAAGTTGAATTCGGGCATGAGGCTCGTGTAGAGTTCCATGAAAACATAATCTGCAGTTTTGGTTTCTTCTAAACCTTTGATGCTTATGCCTTTTTCATCGTTTAATCCTAAGCCTATGAAGACAAGTTCATTCAATTGTGAGCCCTTATTAATAATTGAGGGGTTAAAACTTAAACGTTATTTTTTCTTGATTTCGCCTTTTTTAACCAGTTGGTCGTAGTAAACACGGCACGCGTCCATGGAAAGTCCATTTCGTTGGCAAAATACTCCAAGAACTTTCTCTACTGACTCCCCAGGTTTTCTTTCTTGAACCATTTCCTTTAATTCTTGAATCTTATGCTTCTTATCGATTTCATCACTCATACACATCTTCCTTGCCAATTAGCTCTGTGTTAGACACTCTCAAAACCTTTTTGTTGATCAACCCTGCTTGTTTTTTGGATGGAATATCCAACCAAACATTTATATGATTTACGTCAAAAGAGAAACCTGCGCATTTCAGCCCCCGTAGCTGGAAGGATTGAAACTTCAATGAAGCCTGTTGAAAATCTAGTTAGCGATAACACAAAGAATCTTAAGCCTTGCGTTCATGGTGGAGAGGTTTTGGATGCTGTAGGTAAGAGTGGTTTTAGACGGGAGGAAATTTTAGATTTCAGTTCAAGCGTGAATCCTTTAGGTCCATCAAAAAGGGCGCTTGAAGCAGCAAAAAACAGTTTTAAAGAAATTCCTGCTTATCCAGATTCAAATTCTAACGAGTTACGGCAAGCTATTGCCAGTCACTTTAACGGATTAAGCAAAAGCAACGTCGTTGCTGGTAATGGTTCTACTGAACTTATGTACTTGTTTGCTGAGGCTTTCCTGAAAAAAGGCGAGACCGCCATTATTCCTGCGCCGACATTTGGGGAATACGAGAGTGCAGTTAGAAAGACTGGTGAAACACCGAAATTCGTAAAGCTTGACAGCGATTTCAACATTGAAGCGAGTGTTTTTGAACAGGAAATGATAGACGCAAAGATTGTTTTCTTATGCAACCCCAATAATCCAACTAGTATTCTTATTCCAAACGAAACTTTAACTGGAATAATTGCAGGGGCTTTGGAGCATGATAGCCTTGTTTTTCTTGACGAGGATTTTTTGGAGTTTGTTGAAAACGAAAAAGCCCTATCAATGATAAACAAAATAAAGAGTTACCCTAACTTGTTTATTTTAAGGTCTTTTACGAAAATTTTTGGTTTAACCGGTTTACGGGTTGGCTATGGAATTGCCTCCGAGGAAATCATTAATGTTTTGTTGTGCGCGAAGATTCCTTGGAACGTCAACTGTTTAGCTCAAGCCGCCGCTGTTGCCGCGATGAAAGACGAGGATCATTTAAGGGTGACGCGTGAGCTTATCAAAAAAGAGAAACCACGACTCTTAGCAGAATTAGGGGAAATTAAGTTGTTCAAGATTTTTCAGCCCGACGCCAACTTTTTCTTTATTGACATCCGCAAATCAGGCTTAACAGCTACCGAGCTTAAGAATAAACTGTTGCACCAAGGTATTTTAATTCGGGACTGCACCTCTTTTAGAGGACTTGACCAATATTATATTCGTGTAGCCGTTAAAACCCGTGCAGAGAATAAGCGGTTGATTGAAGCTTTGAAGCGGACAGTGAAAAATTAGAAAAGACTAAGGTTTGAGTAATGAACCATGTTTTCATTTGATTTCTCTTTCTTTGTCGATTCTGCGCTGATTTTTCTGCTTGCTTTTTTGATTGATGCAATCTTAGGAGAGTACCCTGACAGGATTCACCCAACCATCGGCATAGGCAAAATAATATCTTACCTCAAACCAAAAGCGAAAAACCCAAACCCCAAAATCGAAAAAGCAAACGGCGTCATCTTAGCCTTAAGTGTTATGCTACTTGTTTCGCTTCCGGTGTTTTTGCTGCTTTTTTGGATTAGGCAATCCTTCGGTTCAATACCATACATTATTGTAGGCGCAGTTTTGTTTAAGGCTACTTTTGCAGTAAAAGGCATGGGGCAATACACTAAACCGATTGCAAAGGCTTTAAAGAAGAATGATTTAGCTGAAGCGCGGAAATGGTTGCCCTTCATTGTCCGCCGAGACCCAAACACGCTAAATGCGAAACAGATTACTTCCGCTGCTGTGGAGTCCATCGCGGAAAGCACTACGGACGGGATAACTGCGCCATTCTTCTTTTTTGCCCTCTTTGGTGTTCCGGGCGCTTTTGCGTATCGTGTGGTTAATACGTTGGATTCTATGGTTGGCTACAAGAACGCTGAAAACAAGAACATAGGCTGGTTTTCAGCAAACCTTGATACCATAGCCAACTATATTCCAGCCAGATTATCAGCATATCTAATGGTTGTTGCATCATTCTTTTTAAGGGAAAACTGGCGTGAATCATGGCGCATTCTGCAAAGGGACAAGAGAAAAACCGCCAGCATAAACGCAGGATGGACAATCTCCGCCATGGCTGGTGCATTGGACACCCAACTGGAAAAGCAAGGTCAATATGTTTTAGGAGATGACCACGGCATTTCGCCAGAACACATCACAAGGGCACTGCAGGTGATGGCGTTGACTGCCGTACTGTTTGGCTTAGTGGTGGTTTTGCCGGTTTTAGCTTTAAGGATCTACGTTGCTGGACTATGGTGCTCGGAAAAAAATTATAGCTTCTTCATTTAAAGATATTGCCCTTTGTAGCAAATTAACAAAAAGGTTCATGCTGATTCTCAACAAGATTAAAGTGACCTGAAGTCTAAGGGGGATACAACGAAGAGTTGAACCTATAGTTAACATAAACTTGACAAGTTATTGGTTGGGTAATTGAACTTAAAACTCTACGCAATCAAAAAAGGGAATCAAAAACTTGACAACTGCATCAAACTGGTCGTAGTTAACTTAGACAAAGGCAAACGTTACCCGTTACACTTCGTCAGCGTTTTGCCTCAATGCCTCCGTTTACTTGAAAAACGCTCCAGCAACTTTGCTCAAATTTTTGGCGGGAAAAGCCTTCACGTAGCAAAAAAACTTTTGGTTGAAGCAAAGCGCAGAGAAGATGACCCTGACATTCAGAAAGTTATCAGTAAACGGATAAAAGCCATTGACTCGAAACAGACTGTTTAGAAAATAGCAATTAGCAAGATTCACTTTTACAAATTACTGTTCAGATGAAGAAATGAGAAGAGAAATAAGGTAGTCATGTTCCACTAGACCGAACGCTCCATTTCTTGCGGAAAATTCATCAAACTTTTTGACACCGTCAGGTTTCAAAAACGGCGACTTAATGGCGAAAGGCACAGGTTCCCTTGAATGTGTTCCAATTCTAATTGGTGTGGGATGATCAGGCGATATTGCAATCGCATAGGGTTCCGTTATTCCGTCGAGAATTCTACCAAGCAACCTTTTGTCTAAGTCCTCAATCGTTTTTACTTTTAGGGCATAGTCTTTACAGTGTCCCGCTTCGTCTGGTGCTTCAACATGAACAAAAACAAAATCATTATCCTCAAGAGCTTTCAACGCAGCATCTGCTTTTCCTTCATAATTAGTATTATACAAACCCGTTGCACCTGGAACGTTGATGATTTCCATTCCAGCATAAGTGCCGATTCCCTTCACCAAATCAACCGCAGATATGACTGCTGCCTTTAAGCCGAACTTTTCTTTCAACGTCGGCATGGATGGTTTTTTGCCGCCTCCCCACGGCCAAATCAGGTTACCCGGTCTCTTGCCCGCTTTTTCACGGGCAATGTTTACGGGGTGAGTCCGCAGGATTCCTCCGGAACGATTAATTAGCTCTCTGAGCAATCGTGCTGTTTTTTCTGCTTCTGCCGACTTGGCTTTTGGTAACACTGCTGAAACATTTACTCCGATAGCGTCATGCGGTGGAGTGCATTGGATAAGCTCTGGCTTTGGAATGTTTCGCAATATCAGAAAGTGCCTGTAGTCAAGGCCTGAATAGAATTCGATTTTGCCTAATTTTCCAAACGCTTTATTTATCGATGCTAATAATTTGCTTGATTCTTCATTTGTTATGTGACCTGCAGAATAATCAACGATAACTCCGTCCTTCTCAGTTATCAAATTACACCTGTACGCTGCATCATTTTCCCCTAACTTTATGCCTCTGGAAGGCGCTTCAAGCGGGCCTCTACCCGTGCAATACTTTCTTGGATCATAACCCAGCAATGAACATATCGCGGTTTCTGACCCTGGGCTTAACTCGTCTGGAACTGTTTTGATTAGACCGCTTTGTCCTTTGACTGCTATTGAATCCATGTTTGGTTTGTATGCTGCTTGAAGTGGAGTCTTGTTTCCCAGTTCAGTAACAGGGTAATCAGCCATTCCGTCTCCAACAACGAGTATATACTTCATTCAATCAACTTCAAAGTAGCGTTTTGTACAATTGTTCCAGCCTTAAGCTTGTTTTCTTTGCTTCACAAGATATTGCAACCTATATTTATCTACTTACATCAAATTTTTTTTTAAACATAACCGCAAACTTGAAAGAATGGTAAGCGAGTTGTGATTGTTAACATGCAGTATCAAACGTATTCTTCGCTAAAAAATAGGTGAAACGCTGAAAATGATTATAGTGATTATTTGCAGAGGTTCTTTAGAGCAGTAGCGGCTTGATTTGTTTGCTTTAAAGTTTGTATTTCTCACGGTGGAGACATTTTTTGGTTGGAAAAATTAGCACTAAGGATGTAACTATAGAACGCAAAGAGCGTGTTCGAATACCCAAAGTGGTTTGAGATTTTATTCCTGAACTTTAAATGTGAACCTGCCTAGAATTTGTGGCTACTATCTGTTGGGGCTTTTAGTATCTCGTCTGTGGTTCTAAGCAGTCCTATCCTCGGGAAAATGTATTTTAGGGTTGCTTCATGCTCATTTTTGCTGTTTGCAGCCATCGCGTCTATAGCGAAGACTTGGTTGTATCCGCGTTGATAAGCGTCTCTGGCGGTTGTCTCCACGCCTGTGTTGGTTGAAACTCCACAGAGGACAATGGTTTCTATTTTTCTGCGTCTTAGCTGCAAATCCAGTTCGGTTCCGTAAAAAGCACCCCACTGCCTCTTCGCTATAACTATGTCCTTGCCTGTGGGCTTTATTTCTTCGACAAATTCTGCCCAATTTGCAGGTCTCGGGCCTGAACCCCACTGAGCCTGCAGATCGGTCATGGAATGCAGCATGTCTCTTCCATCGACGGATGTCACATGCACTAGGAAAACAGGCATTCCAGCATCCCTAAACTTCGTGACAAGCTTTGAGACGTTTGCGACAACTTGGTTTACAGTGTTAGGCTCAAGTTTTCTGTCGACTGCAACTATGCCCTTTTGCACATCTATAACAACTAACGCTGTCTAACTCAAATCCAGTTTCAAATCAACCATGCCAATCAAAAACAGTAAAGAGCAGAAAATGACTTATAAGTATTTTTTATATCCTTGACTCCTTAATTATTAGATAATACATTGTGGAAAGGCGTTATCTTCGCCAAAAAAGTTGGTTAAAGTATAAATTTGAAGCTGATTGCGGATTCATATTTTGCCGTAATAAACTAATTAAATTCATTTGTTTGTATTGTTTTCTTAGGCGAGCTGTATGAAAGAATGTTTAGACCCGAAAAGTAGAAAAAAACTTGAAAATAAACTGTTGGCTCTTTTAGGTGAAACGATGCAGCCACTGTCCAAAGAATTTCAAATTCTGCTGGCAGACGATTTGGTTACGGCTTTTGAAAGCAGGTTTAAAGTTTTAACTCGTGCACAAACCCCAATGGAATGCTGCGTTGAAACTGCCTCAGAGATTGAGCCTCAACTAATCTAAGCGCGAAATGTACTTCCAACGTTTTGGGCTCATTTAAATTAGGTTAAGAAATTCAGGTCGTAACTTTTTCTTTTTATAGTAATGCTTAACTGTTTTTGTTTACTGTAATATTCATCCCCACTGGCTAAATCCATGCCGACGGACCCAACGGACGCTGCAAGAAACACAAAGCTTGCGTTGCTGTGATGGCGGGTTCACCCAAACATGGGACACGGTGGGCACGGGCGCAAAGTCCCACGCCGAGAGAGCTTGACCAAGCTTAAAGCGACGCTCAGCTATGCGGTTAAGTGTTAGGTTACGTGGGAAACAAACAGCCCGCGAAAAAAAGAAGTGAATGGGTGGAGCTTCATTTGAGGACATTATTTTTTAGGCAACGTTAATCAGAAATGGGACCATCGCGGAAAGTCAGCAGTCTGCCTTAATTGCGCTTATTCTCTGAAAAACCAGTCGGGAAAGCTTCTAGGGTCTGATTCTTCGATAGATGAACCTAACGAACAGGTAAAAGACGAACACGCTGCTTGTTATGAAGAAGCTCACTGGATAGGGCTCATAAAAAGCGATAAAGAGCCCCAGCCACGTTGCTATCAGAGCAATGGCTACAGAAATAATTATGACCTGCCGTGGTCGTTTTGCCAATAGCTGAGCAGTTGCGGCTGGCGTGACCATTAATGAGAAGATGAGAAGAACGCCAACTACTTGAACCGCAAACGATGTTGCCACCGCTACTAGGAGCATGAAAATTACGCCGAGAAAAAGTACGGGCATTCCTTTTGCTTCTGCCACATCCTCGTCGAGCGATGCAAACAGGAGCGGTCGATATACTACCGAGATGAGAATCAGGATTATCACGCCGGCGACGAGGGTCAAAAGGACATCGCTGAAACTGATGCCCAATATTTCTCCAAACAGGATGGAGTACGCCTCTTGTGCATAGCCCTTGTAGAGGCTGATGAACAACACGCCTAAGCCGAGCATGAATGCGAGAACTGTTCCGATTTGGACGTCACGCTGGGCGGCGCGTCGGCCAAGTGCGGCTATCCCGAGTCCGCCCGCGCTTGTGAACAGGAGAAGACCGTAAACTGGGCTGACTCCGATTAGTACTGCTGCCGCTGCTCCCGAGAAACCGATGTGGGAGAGTGCGTGTGCGGCGAATGAGGAACGGCGTAACACAACGAAATAGCCTACAATGCCCGCGACGATTGCGACTATTGTTCCTGCCTCGAAAGCATGCTGCATGAATGCGAATTGAAAAATCTGTTGCAGGTCGACAAGTGGGTTAATGCTGAAAGAAGTAGGTGATGAAGTAGAGGTTGACATTAAGGTCATTCTGGTTGACACCCGTGGCAATCTTCAATGCCTACGATTCCAATGTTGCCCTTGGAGTCTCGTAGTACCTCAACGTGAACTCCGAACAAAGCCGAGAGAGACTCCGATGTCAGGACTTCTTGCGGCGTCCCAGTCGCCACCTTTCCGTTAGCGATGTAAACCACCTTATCAAGATACGGCAATAGAGGGTTGATGTTATGGGCTATCAATAGCGCAGTTACGTTGCGCGATTGAACCACACCGTGTATAAGTTGTAGCAATTCTCTCTCGTGCCTCATGTCAAGATTCGACAACGGCTCATCAAGCAACAGGACGGTGGGGTTGCTTACCAGCGCCTCGGCCAGAAATATTCTCTGCAGTTCTCCGCCTGACAACACGCCGAGGGAACGATGGGCCAAATCTGTAGCTCCAACGTCTTTCAGTGCGTCGAGAGCGGCTTGGCGGTCTTTTTGGGAGAACAGGCCTAGACCCCACTGTTTGCCAGAGAACCCTAATCGCACAAGTTCAAGAGATTCAACATTCGTTTCACCGTCGAATATGTGTCGTTGAGGCACGTAACCAATCTGCGGATTACCACGCTTAGGCGCTGCGTCGAATATCTTGAGGGCGCCGCTGATGGGTTGTTGCAAGCCAAGGAGCAAACGAAACAGAGTTGTCTTGCCTGCGCCGTTAGGGCCGATAACCGCGACAAACTCGCCGCGATTAATGGCGAAACTGGCGTCTCGCCAGACTATGTTATCCGGGTAGCCAGCCACCAGATTCTTGGAAGTGATGATCTCGTACTGTGCGCCCATAGTTATGTCCCATGTGCTTGTTGGTTAAGCGCGTTCTGAAGAGCGATTAACTGCGAATTCATCCAGTTTTGGAACATGGCAGTCGGCGGCTGAACCGTCTCCGTTATCGGAACGATAGGAATATCATGTTGAGTAGCTAGGGTTTCGATGGTTTGAGTTTCTGGTGTCACGGTTTGTGAGTTGTAAACCAGCACGGTAACGGTTCCATTCGTTATGAGGTTCTGGAACTGCACGATGCTCTGTGCCGAAGGGTCGTTTCCTTCGGAGACCGCTTGCATAAATGCAGGAGGTGAGACGAGGTCTAGACCTGTGGCGTTTGCCAGATACACGAAGATGCTCTCTGTTGATGCTACTTTTGTGCCTCCGAACTGTTGTTTTATCTCGTCGATGCGCCCGTTGTATACCGCTAGTGATGCATTCAGTACGGCATACTGCTGTTTATAGTATGCAGTGTTGGTCGGATCGATGGAAACGAGGTCTTTGTACATCGCATTTAATGTATCATTCACGTAATATGGGCTGTACCAAAAGTGAGGATTGGCACCAACTGTTTGGTGGATGAGTTCTTGCACGTTTAAGACTACTTGATGTGGAGTATTGCTTGCGGCTATAAGTTGGAGAGCCCATGTATCATATCCGGCTCCGTTAACGATTACTAAGCGAGCATTTGCAATTGCTATGGCGTCAGCGCTACTGCTTTCGTATTCATGAGGATCAGCATTGGGGTCTGTAACTATGCTCATCACGTTGACATGCGTTCCGCCAAGCTGGGTTATCAGACTACCCCAGAAATTTTCGGCGGCAACTACCTGTATCACTTCACTAGAACTTGTAGCAGTCTTGGTAGCTGGATGGTTTGAGAGATACAGGCTTGTGAAGGCTCCTGCGATAATTAATACAACCAAAACTGTTGCAATAATTAGGTAAATAGTTCTTCGCATAGCTTTAGCCCTCTATATGTGCATGTAATCACCCCAAGTTATTAAGTTTTACTCATTTTTTAATAACCAGGGTTTTTAATAAATAATAAATTTCATGCAATTCTTGGTTGGAACAAAACAGGCGAAAATCAAAAACTACATCTTTTAGAAAACAGCAAACATTGAAGTCAAATAAGTCAATGGGTATCAGACGATTTATTAGTTAAACATCTTGTTACAGTAAGAATGTTGAGGCGAATTGCGTGGAAATAATTAGCGTTTCACTGCCTGAGGAATTACTCAAAGAGCTGGATGGTGTTTTAGGTGAACAACACTCTGCGACAAGATCCGAAGTGATTAGACAAGCTGTTAGAAACTACATTACAGAATACAACGAGCTAGATAAAATCAAAGGGAACGTGATTGCCACCATAACGGTTCTTTATGAGAAGACAGAGCAAAATGAAGAATTGTTCCACATACAGCACGAATTCGGAGACATGATTGCAGCATACTTACACTCGCATCTAACTGAAACAAGTTGTCTTGAGGTCATGGCAATAAAAGGACCATCCGAGCGGCTTAAAAGCTTGATTGATGGGTTAAAGGCGAACAAACCGGTTAAACAAATAAAGTTCTCAGTCATGATAGCTGACGAGAAAGAATGATCAGCTGGTCCGTCTTTAGGGCTTTTTAATTTCCTACAAGTATCCATGTTTCAGATACCTGTCGATGTACAAAAGTTGGAGTACCAGCAGATAGAGTGCGCTAAATAAAATTCTTGTTACTACCTACATCATAGCCTTAGAATGCACTCAGTAAGTTAATAGGTAGGCTCTTTGAAGGTAAATACGAACTTTATTAATATAATTTTTTACTACGACCATTCATGGGGTTAAAACCTTGGCTATATTTTCAGAGTACATTAGTGTAGAAATGGTTAGCATGGGAAAAGGAGAAATACTCTTTTTTGCAACTTTTCAATGCTCAAAAGTCTTAAATCTACAAGTCACAGAATAAATTTATTCAGGGTTTTACATTGGACACACAAGAAGTTGCGGTCCCTTTAGAAAAGACTTACGTGCTTGTTGTAAGTGTGGTTAATTTTCAAAGAAATGAACCAATCAAGGATATTAACGTTAAAGTTTTCAGATTGGAAAAGGAACCAATAACGCTCAAACAATGGGCTGAAGACCTCAAAAATGGAACTCCATTTACAAAGTTGATACTCTCGATGAATACCGATAATAATGGTAACGTAACTGCTGAACTTGCAGAAGGCTTTTATGAAGCGAAAGTCGAAAAACACGGTTTAAATAAGCCTTGTGAATTAACACAAAATAACAGGGCTCTCTTCATTGAACCCAAAAAGCATTGGTGGCAATAATCTTATTCTTTGGAATACTGGATTTAAAGCTGACTTAAATAATTAAAAAGTCTTAGAAAATGTCTAAGAATTACAAGAAATTATAGGATTCCAGTGAGTGCTCCCGCTAATGTTGACGCTATAAAAAGTACAATAATGCAGATAACTAAGATTTTTTTAGTTGAAGACTTCATTGGATACTTTGTCTCCCTGAGGTCAAAATATGCTCCGCATTTGAATTTGGGTTTTATGAATTAAGAATATATGTTTTGGGGTTTTGGGTTTTTATTAATGATATGATAATCTAAAAGAGAGACCTTGCCTTCACCAACAATTTAATTACAGCGGTTCTCTCGATTTCACTGAATGCCAACTTAAACTGACCTTTCGGAGTTGTCTTTTCATATACCATAACGAGTCTTTGGTTGCCATCGGAATCAACAATAATGTTGTCTCCTTCTCCTATTCGGGTAACCTCTTTCTTTCTCATGGCAGCTTTTGCTTTTTGCAACAGTGGAATAATAGCTTTGGTCTCACTCATACTGAATCTCAGCTTGAAAGGGCAGCTCAAAGGAATTTCTCTTCCGTAGACCACAACCACTCTATCTTGAGGATAGAAATCGACAATAAAACTGTTAGTTACACCTACCCGAATGTACGGCTTCCCTCTGTCTGCCTCATCGTTCGAAAGAAACGCGGGGTTTGTGCGTCGCTTTTCCAACTATTACGCCTTACAACTCTATTGAATGTGTAACCTTTTTATGCTATGTGCTTTTAGTAACCACTTTTATTTATTTTGGTCTGGAGTTCAAAACATATTTTCGACACGATATTTTCCGAAAACATTATTTTCTTTCGACTTTCTAATTGATATAGAATATCCACGTTATCTGAAAAACCAAAGTTCTCCGAGGAGCAAAGAAATATAAAACCATTAAAACAAAAAACCAAAGATCGCTTAACAGTCATAGGAATCTTAGCTTTAGAATCAGCATTTATTTATGATTCAATAGATAATTTTTACAAGTACATACTTTTGAAAATGCCTTTCAATTTATTCCTCGCTATTCTCTCAACTATCGCAACTGCAATTTTACTTGTATTTATAATACTGATTCTCATAAGCTATTTGGATAAAAGAAAAGTCTTAAGGAGCTTTCAAAAATGAGCGAGAAAAGAACTGAGATGTAGCGCTTACTCCTCTTTCTGATCTGCTATTTGACGCTATTTCTCTTTGATTAAGCTGGAGCTTTTTATAACAGGGGTTTGCGAGTGATGGAAGAATTTGCAGTTCCAAAAGCAACACTTAGTTTAGGCTCTAACATATTTAATTCTAAACTCACGTCATGCATAATGACTCGTCCAAACCCATTTTTAACAGCTCGTCCTCGTTAAAACGTAGTCTAATTGAAAAAACAGCCTCGTCATCTAACGGCCTGTTGCTCTATTTTAGCAATTTGTCCTCCTAGTTCATTTTGAAATCTTCAAGTGCAATTTTAGCCATAACCTTATTCAGAAGACTTTTAGCTTAAAGGTTTTGCATCTACTAGCGTAACCTAAAGTTTGCAAATCGTACGCCAATCTGGATTGGAGATAACATATAATCGTACAAAATCAAAATGCAAAAGCGTTATAGCTGAATTGAAGGAAATAATTAGAGTAATTAAAAAAAGTTTGACTGAGGATAATTATTGACTGATTATCTTGTTGGGACAGGTGGATGGGCATACTTTAATGTCCCAAATAAGCCCTCACTGAAAGCATACAGTGAAATATTCAATTTTGTTGAAGTTAACAATACATTCTATCAATATCCTCCAATTCGAGCAGTTGAAAGCTGGAGAAGAATTGTCCCGAGAGAGTTCACTTTTTCATTAAGATGCCACCAAGACCTAACTCACAAAATAGGCTTAAAACCAGTAGACAAAGCATATGAAGTATTCTACAAAATGAAACAATACGCTGAAATTCTTCGAACGCCCTATTTGATTTTAGAGACACCTGTTGGATATGCAATAAACAATGATACAAGAGGTTTTTTATCTACAATATAGGGGTGTGCAGAATTTAAGCTGCCCCCGATCCTGTTCTATTATGGAAGCCTGTGAGGTTGTCAGGCTTTTCGTCAACAAAGCGATAGTTCCAGCTGAGACTAAAAGAAGAGGAAACCCTGGTTATGGACGAGTCAAAGCAATCAGAGTTCTAGTC